>Ga0315551_10004292_pt1 | contig 9993 bp, 8 predicted proteins | sample SalMarSW160290MG_FD_203678 | JGI IMG/M metagenome (GOLD analysis project Ga0315551, IMG submission 203678) | Salt marsh sediment microbial communities from the Plum Island Ecosystem LTER, Massachusetts, United States - Salt Marsh Sediment SW1602-90 ... | reverse complement strand
GAAGTAAGGTTGTTCTATCTCGAATTCCGGTTGGTCTTTCCAGGGACGGGTAAACGGGTGGATTTCCCGAAAAATAAAGAATCCTCCCGGTTTGAGTACCCGGTTTACCTCCGAATATACTTTACCGAGGTCGGATATCCAGACGAAAGTTCCCGGTGTAGAGCAAACGAGGTCGTAACCCTCATTCTGTACGGGAGTTAAGTCCGCGGCATCACATTGCACGAACCGTATATCCTGACCGAGAGTTCGGGCACGTTCTCTGGCGATTTCCAGCCTCTTCTCGGAAATATCGGTTGACGTCACCTGTGCTCCCATTCCCGCCAGGGCGAAGGCGGCGTAGTTGTCGCCGCTGGCGATTATACACAACTTCTTGCCGTTCATATCTCCAACGAAATCCTGAATCATCTCCAGCATTTTGCCTTCGAAGGCAATAGACGGTTGTTCCGGGCATTTACGCCAGTCTTCCTCATCCAGCTTCCGCCACTCTGGAGACGAAGCATCCCAGTATTTCCTGTTGGATTCATGCATTTCATTCATAATCGTACTCGCTAGTTGGTGCAATGATTATAACACGGATTCTCAACGTAGATATAAACATAAGCCGGTATCTTTTTGTTTCGGTTGATATTATTACTCACCCCCTTTATCCCCCTCTCACGCATTCGAATGTTTTTATAGCAAAATTAGGTGCTGCGTGAGAGGGGTAAGGGGTGAGGTACTCAAGTACCAACCAATCTAGAACGATACCCATCCTCCTTGGATTTTGTGACTAAACGTGGTATGTGCTACAATAGCTTGTTAATTACAATACCAATCCGGAGAAGGATATTGATGGCTGAGAAACCGCTTCCTGACCTTCAGGAGTTCATAAAGAACGTCAATAAGAAAGACAAGCTTAACGGTAAAAAAATTAAGTTCTGTTTTGTCAAGCGCAAGAGAAAGAAATAGCTGGCCTGTCAGAGCGGGTTATTCACCGTCGTGTCAAATGGATCGTCCTCGCTGGAAAAGTCGGGCAGGTAGTACTTCTTCGACTCCATATTCTGTATCCAGCCGTTTTCAAGTCCCAGCTCGTTTGCCAGCTTTACCACCGAATAATACTCGCCTGATGACACCCCTCTCGAAAGTTCACGGTGCTTCCGAGCGTTGAGAGTAGGGTAGTACTGGGACATAATACTTACCGTCACCAGAGGCGATATCTCACTAGCCAGCCATCTCAGAGAGTCGTCACTGCCTGCCAGTCCGTTGGGCAGAATAAGGTGGCGGACAATCGTTCCTTTCACGGCAATCCCGCTATCATCAATTACCAGGTTCCCTACCTGCCGGTACATCTCCTTGATGGCGGCGCGGGAGTGCTTTACGTAGTCCGGCGCCTGTGAATACTTCTTACTCCATTCATCCGATGAATATTTAAGGTCTGGCAGGTAGATGCTTATGATACCGTCCAGTGTCCTGATAGTCTCGAGCGAGTCGTAACTACCCGTATTGTAAACGAGCGGCAGACGGAGTCCCATCGGTACCGCTTCCAGTAATGCCCGGACAATCTGGGGGACGAAGTGGGTGGGGGAGACGAGATTGATATTATGGCAGTCCAACTCGTCCTGGAGATAAAGCATCTTTTCGGCTAGGGAACGGCAGTCGATTTCGTTGTTGCGCTGTGTCTCCGGGTCCTGGCTGATCTGGTAGTTCTGGCAGAAGACGCACCTCATGTTGCAGTTGCCGAGGAAGATTGTGCCGGAGCCGCGATTTCCTGACAGAGCGGGTTCTTCCCCGTGATGAGCGTTTACTGAAGAAACGGCGGGCAGATAGGCTGAGTGACAGAACCCTCTTTCGCCTTCAAGCCGGTTTACGCCGCACTCCCTGGGGCATATATCACAGGCGGCAAGCCTGGCTTCGAGTGCTTCAACCCGGCGTGCCAGCTCGCCGGAACGGTACAAAGAGACGTATCCCGGCTCAGTCGGCTGTCCCATCTTCGGTCTCTTCATCGCCGGGCATCTCGAATACCCACTCGCACCAGTATTCCGGTGAAATCGGATTCGGGGCGCAGGCATTGCAGGTCACGATTATGCGAGGGTCTATTATTTCAGCGTAAGATTCAAAGAGCAGCGAGCAACCCGGTATCCCGTCATAAACGCCCTTGCCGTCCCTTATCCTGGCTGCCTGTATCGGGCATTCCATGCAGCGGAATACGGCTCTGGTGTCGGTCTGCTCTACCACCTCCGGTCTGTGGATGTACATTAACGGGTCGGCGTGGATAAGTTCCATGAGTAACTGCAGCGGAGGTTTGCCTTCCGTATCCAGGTTTTTCAGCAGTCTTCTGCCTATTATCGGGCTTGCCTGACGCCAGACGACCTGGTTCATCTCGAAAGCGGTCTCGAAGCCGTATCTGTCTTCGACGGCAAGGAACCAGAGTCCGTCGACGGTGTAAAAAGTCCTGGAGCACACCTCTCTCAGGGTCTCGTCGTTAATAGCTGAATAATCGTAGTCGGGCATCGGAAAAACTCCTCATTCGTTCAGTTTAGCCAGGGCAGCTTTAATCCGGTCCAGACACACTTCTTTGCCCAGGACCTCCATGGTCTGAAACAGCGGCGGAGCTGCCGTCCTTCCGGTGACAGCCACCCTGAGTGTTCCGAACAGCTGCCCGGTCTTCAGTTCCAGCTCCACGGCGAGCGGTCTGAGTAAAGCTTCCAGGGATTCGGTATCGAAAGATTCCAGATTACCGAGGCGTTGGAACGATACCTCCAGGGCTTTGAGGGAAAGTGCTTTTGTCATGTCCTTACCGACCAATGAGTCTGTCTCATAATCTGACTCATCGACAAAGAAAAAACGCACCAGCTCCGGTACCTCACCGAGAGTTTTGGCGCGTTCCTGTACCAGGGGCATTATTTTCTTTACATAATCAATATCCAGCGGTCGTTTTGCGGACTTCGGTAAGCCCTTTTCCAGAAAAGGAATAGTACGGTTGATGAAGTCATCCAAGCTCAGATTGCGGATATAGACACCGTTCATCCAGTCGAGTTTCTCACGGTTGAATATAGCCGCAGTTTTGCTGACCCGTTCAAGGGTAAAGGCCTCTATCAGCTGCTGGCGGGACATTATTTCAGTCTTATCGTCAAGCGACCAGCCGAGCAGGGCGAGAAAATTCACCATTGCCTCGGGCAGGTAGCCGTGCTTCTGGAATTCATCTATGGAGACCGCGCCGTGCCGCTTACTCAGCTTCGAGCGGTCGGAACCCAGCACCCTGGGCAGGTGGGCGAACTGCGGCGGCTCGTAGCCGAGAGCTTTGTACAAAAGGACGTGATGCGGAGTGGTGGAGATAAACTCCTCTGCCCTTATCACGTGGCTTATCTCCATTTCGTGGTCGTCAACCACGTTCGCCAGATTATAGGTAGGATAACCGTCCGATTTGAGCAGCACGAGGTCGTCGAGGGTATTATTTTCAAATTTCAATTCGCCCCAGACGATGTCATTGAATCCTGTTTGTCCCTCAAGCGGAGTCCTGAACCGGACTACCGGCTTTATACCTTTTTTTTCGTACTCAGCCCGCTGCTCGGGCGTAAGGTCGCGGCAGTGGCGGTCATAGCCGGGGGGCTGTTTACGCTTCACCTGCTCCTTACGCATTTCCTCGAGACGCTCCGGCGAGCAGTAGCAGTAATAGGCGTCTTCCTGTGTTACCAGCTTATCGGCAGCCTGACGGTACATCTCAACCCGCTCCGACTGAATGTAGGGTCCGTAGCTGCCGCCGATATCAGGTCCTTCGTCCCAATCCAGTCCAAGCCACTTCAGACCGTCTATGTGGACTTCGATGGCACCCTCTACCTTACGGGCGACGTCGGTATCCTCGATGCGGAGTATGAAACTGCCGGAGTTGTGCCGGGCGAAAAGCCAGGCGAACAGGGCAGTCCTGATATTACCGACGTGAGGACTGCCGGTAGGGCTGGGGGCGAACCGTACTCTGACTGATTGGGTCATTTATCCCTCTGAATTACCCTCTTTCTTCTCATTCGATTATAGCAGTTATTCACTTAATACTCACCCCCGTAGGCTTCTCTCTTAATGGTGAGAGTGTGAGAGGGGCTGTAAAGCCCCTCTCACATATAAATACCCCCTTCCCTTTATCGAGAAAGACTGAACACCATGGACAGCTACATGTGCTCATTAGTGCAGAAATCCGCGAGCACAAATTAGCAGGGCAGACACTCTTCCTCACATGAGTTCACCGAAGTAGCAACGACGCACTGGGTCGTATCGTCGGTCAGACTGTAGCATCTTTACCGTAGGCTTCCTAATAATGTTGAATGAATAGAATCAATCTATAGCACACACATTGTCTGGCCATCTGTTGCCTTCAGAGTAACGGAGGTAATATTTGAGTAAGTCTTTGTGATAGCCAACCGTTCTATCAGCCTTCCCTTCAGCCTTAAGAGAAAACAAGAATCCATCAACAGCTTCCCGAATTCCTAAGTGAGTATTGTTATGTTTCACCTTTCATTGCGGTCGGCCAAATATCTCTTATTTTTTACTTAGTCAGTTAATCGTCTAAATTCGTGGTAGACCGTGCGTATCAAAAGGTAGAACTTTTTCTAAGATATTCAACTTTGTCTGATTGTGTTTTAAACTCACTTATTCATCCCGATGTTTGATTGGTAGAAGAAGGTTCCTTTTTCAGGGTATTTAACATGACTTCAACGCAAGCCATCGAATACGCGAAAGGTAAAGAAGCTTGTGCCTAAGCTCCTCAAGGCATGATACCCGTTGCTATCCTCGCTGTCATCTGGCAGCACGTTACTACTCCGTACTACTGGGACTCCAGTGCCTCCTGCCGACGGTGACATCTGCAGTTAAGGTGGAGTCCCCGACCATGGAAGGTAGCCACGTATCGATGGCACATGCCGTACCGTAGCGGTCTGATCTCGCATTCGAAAACGCTGTCAGATGTCCACCGTCCTCGCGCCGCCACTTCCGTTCCTGCGTCGCGGTAGCCGCTGTAGAAGTTGTCCGGTGGGAGCTGCCCCAGCAGGAACTCACCGTTCAGCGAACCGGTCAATGTGCTCTTTCGGCCCTTGCCGTCCCCGATATCCAGCCTGAAGGTCTCTCCATCAGCAAAGTGAAGCGTCAGTTCGGTCGGGGCGAAGTACTGCTGCGGTACGAAGGTGTATGTCTCTCCGTTGATGTCGTAGGCAGTTCGAGGCATGTATCGAGGTTCGGGGCGCGCGCGGTCCATCTCTGTCAACAAGTCGGTTAGTGCTCTCTCGTCGGAGGGGCCGTCACCACCTTCGTAGTCACATGCCAGCATCTGCATGACATGGTCGTATATGCGGCCGTGTTCCGGCTCGGTCCCCGTCATGACGACAATCAGATCACGTTCCGGAATGACGATGATGCGCTGGCCGTGGTCACCGACTGCGGAGAATCCCCCTAGATTATCGCACCAGAAGAGATAGCCATAGAAGCTTGCTCGAAGACCCTCCGGATACGCAATATGCTTCGCGGTCGCCGCTTGGATCCAGTTCTTCGGAATCACAAGCTGGTCACCCCACTGGCCGCCATTATATAGGAGCAGTCCGATTCGGGCATAGTCCAGCGGCGTTGCACGCAGCGTGGTGAACAGCCCGTCGGGCTCAATCTCCACCCAATCGACATGCCCCATGCCGATCTTGGAGAAGATGTCGTCTATCAAGACGTGTTGGACGCTCCTGCCGGCACGCCGGGCGACAATCCTCTCAAGTATGAGAAACGTGGGGTTCTCGATCCTGCACTGGGACCCAGGCTCGAATGGCACTTCGAGGTCCAGGAACCACTGGACGATGTCATCGCAGTCATCCGGGAACCACCTGAGGGCGTCACCGTCATGGCCGGTGGACGAGGTCAGAAGATGCTTCACTGTCATCTCCTGCAGGTAGTCACTGGGATTCGCCATCCGATACTCCGGGAAGACATCGACCACCTTTTCTTCGATATCCAGCAACCCCTCGTTCGTGACGAGGCCGACAGCCAGAGAGATGAAGCTCTTGACCGCCGAGAACGAATCCCGTGGTATCTGCGGCCCGTACGGATGAGCGTAGTACTCGAAGGCCAGTTTGCCTCCTCTCAGCAGCAGCAGGCTGTTCAGTTCAAGGCTCTCTTCTCTGAGCGTCTCAAACAGCCGAAACAGCCCTCGGCAGGAGAACCGCCCCTCACCGGGCGATATCCTGATCGGAAACGCGTCGAATACTCTTGCCTGCATCAATATTTACCATTCTCTAATTTAGTCTTATAGCGAGTCGTAGTCGTCAGTCTAATATCAAAGTCGTTCAAATGTCAAGAAAAGAATAGCGATTCTTGGGTATAATACTGATAGCTTCTTCGCCACCGATTTCATCGGGGCTCAGAATGACACGATGGGGGTTACTTAAGTTAGGATGGTCTGTGGATGTGTAATTCAGCAGCAAAGTACAAATTATGCCGAATTCCGGAGTGCTGTCTCCAGGTCAGGGGGGAGGGGAGAGGTGAACTCCACGTAGTCGCCGGTGGAGGGGAGTTTGAAGCCCAGTAAGGAAGCATGGACGAACTGTCGTTGCAGGTGTGGCGATTTCACGCCGTAGACTCTGTCTCCCGCCACCGGGTAACCGATAGCTTTCAGGTGGACGCGTATCTGGTGAGTCCTGCCTGTCTCCGGTTTCACCTCGAGCAGGGTATAATCGCCGACGTACTCGATTACGTGGTACCCGGTCTTTGCTTCTCTGCCTTTGCTTTCCTCTACCACTGCCATACGCTGCCGGTGGCGTGGGTCTCTGCCAACCGGAGCCTCGATAACTCCGTCTAAAGGGCTCAGGTGCCCTTTAACCAGTACCTGATAGCGCTTTACCACCGACCGTGACCTGAACTGGTCGGTAAGATTCTGGTAGGCGTCGCTGTTTTTGGCTATCAGCATCACGCCGGAGGTGTCTTTGTCCAGACGGTGAACGATTCCCGGTCGCTGCCAGTCGCCGGTATCGGGCAGGCTGGAAAGGTGGGACAGGACGGCATTGACCAGAGTGTGGGCGGGGTGACCGGGTGCCGGGTGGACGGCAAGCCCGGCCGGCTTGTCTATCACCAGCAGGTCATCATCTTCATAGATAATATTTAAGGGAATCTGCTCAGGTTGAAGGATTTCTGGAGTAGCGGGAGGTATTTTAACGGTCAGCCTGTCGCCGGTATCCAGTTTGAGTCCCGCCCTGGCGACACCGCCGTTTACCGTGATATAACCTTCCCTGATGAGTTTCTGGGTCTGAGTCCGGGTGAGTTCCGGACAGCGTTCAGTAACATACTTATCGAGGCGGGTACCCGGCTCATCGACTACCAGATTGTATATATTATATCCTGACCTGTTCTCTGCCATCTTTTTCTCGCCATACTTATATTAAATGAAAAAGTAGAACATGTCACTAATCACACGGAGGTGCGTTTTATTGACATTACCTTGGCATAATTGATAAAATCCCACTGTTTCTAGAATTTCTGGTTATATGCCAAGGTCTTCGATAGGGGGTGAGTGATAGCGATGTAGTAATTGACGATACTTTTTCAGACCAAATTTATAAGGAGGTAAATATGGCTAAAATACCTGATAAAATTGAAACCTGGCAGATGCAGGAACCGGGAAAGCTGGCTAGAGTGAGTCTTGACATGCCCGAGATACAGCCGGGGGAGGTACTGGTAGAGATTGCCGGCTGCGGGGTGTGCCATACCGACCTCGGATACTTTTACGATGGTGTGCCCACGGTAAATCAGCCGCCGCTGACTCTGGGGCATGAAATCAGCGGCACGGTAATAGCCGGTGAAGAAAAGTTGATAGGTAAAGAAGTGATTATCCCGGCGGTGATGCCCTGCAACAACTGCCCTATCTGCGCCTCCGGCAGAGGCAACAGGTGTCTTGCCCAGAAGATGCCCGGCAACAGCTATGGAATATACGGCGGATATTCCAGTCATATCGCGGTGCCCTCCGATGATTTATGCGTTATTGATGACAGAAAAGGCAGGCCGCTGGAGCAGTTCTCCGTCATTGCTGATGCCGTAACTTCACCGTACCAGGCAGCAACAAGAGCAGATGTCCAGCCCGGTGACTATACCATCGTAACCGGCGGTACCGGAGGACTCGGTGTGTATGCCACTCAAATCATGTCCGCAATGGGGGCTAAAGAGGTGGTTGTCATCGCCCGCAATCCCCAGAAGCTGGAAAGGGCTTTGAAATACGGAGCGACCCATACCATAAGTACCGTAGAAAAGAGTGCCCGGGACGTCAGAGATGAATTCAGGGCTTATAGCAAAGAAAATAAGCTCCCCAATTACGGCTGGAAGATATTTGAATGGACCGGAACGGAAGCGGGACAGGCAATCGGTCTGGAGCTGCTTTCCTTCATCGGTAAACTGGTTATCGCCGGATACGGCATGCAGAAGAACGAGTACCAGCTCTCGAGGTTAATGGGATTCGATGCGGAAATTATCGGTACCTGGGGCTGTTTGCCGAAGCATTATCCCACGGTTCTCAAGATGGTACTTGACGGGAAAATAGAGATAGAACCCTTTATCGAGACCAGGCCAATGAGCCAGATTCAACGGGCGTTCGACGATGTCCACAAGGGTGGACTGGATAAAAGGATAGTCCTGCTCCCTGACTTTTAGGTTAAGAAAAAATAAACACAGGAGGTTATAAATGGCTTTAGACTGGATACCAAGGGACAACGTTTTAAAGAGTCACCAACTTTTTGGTGATGAGCACTTGGGCACCGAGCCGCCGTGCACAATGTTCGAGAAGAAACCGCTGGTTAATCCTCGTACCGGAGAAACGGTTGAAGGACTCTATACGGCCTGGGTTACCCTTAACAACCCGGCTCAGTATGGCTCCTATACAACGGATATGGTAAAGGGAGTTCAGGTTGGTATGCACAAGGCTTCAATGGACAGGAGCGTTGTTGCTATTATATTTGCCAGTGTTGGTGACCGGGCATGGTGCACCGGAGGTAACACCAAGGAGTATGCCGAGTATTACACCAAGAGACCCAAGGAATATGCCGACTACATAGACCTCTTTAACGGCATGGTAGACAGCATACTCAGAGCCAGAGCACCGGTAATCTGCCGGGCAAACGGTATGAGGGTCGCCGGTGGTCAGGAAATCGGCCAGGCGTGTGACCTTACCGTTGCCGCTGATACCGCTCAGTTCGGACAGGCAGGAACAGCGCATGGTTCTACACCGACCGGCGGTTCATCTGACTTCTTACCGTGGCAGCTGCCGACCACAGAGCTGGCGATGTGGAACTGCTTCTCCAATGAAATGTGGAGTGCTTACAAGATGGAAAGGCTGGGCTTCGTCACCAAGGCTGTGCCGATTAAGAAAGATGAAAAGGGTAACTGGGTGAGAGACCCGAGGGTTATCACCGATAAGTACGTTGATAACGGCGAGATAGTCTACGGCGAGTTCAAGAAGGGCGACGCGTTTAAACAGGGTACGGATATGCTGAAAGGACTGCAGACAGACTGGTCAGGGCTTGATGCCTATATTAACAATATGGTCTGGACAATAGCCAACCTGATGCCTCTCTGTCTGATGATGACCGTAGAACAAATCAGGACGAAAAAGAGGTTCTTCTGGGACCAGGCAAAGGTTGGTTCCATGTACTGGCTGGCTGCCAACATGAATACCGAAGCCTGGCTCGGCTTCAACGCTTTCAACACATCGGCTCTGACCGGCACGCGTGACATCGATTTCATAAAGTACCGCCAGCTTGTTGCAGAGGGACATGAGTATAACGACGAGCTGATGGAAGCCGTAATGGCAAAACCGAAAGAAGAGTAGTAAAGCGTATCAATAAGTGATGAAAGCCCGCTTTACCCAGGAAAACGGGACGGCGGGCTTTCTGTTTTTTAGTTTGACAAAGGTACTTGAGGCGGGCTAGTATTGACTTGTCCTGATATCAAGATTAATCTTATTTATTTTATCTGACAATACCTCGGCAGATAGTGGTTCAATCAACG
>Ga0315551_10004285_pt1 | contig 10006 bp, 6 predicted proteins | sample SalMarSW160290MG_FD_203678 | JGI IMG/M metagenome (GOLD analysis project Ga0315551, IMG submission 203678) | Salt marsh sediment microbial communities from the Plum Island Ecosystem LTER, Massachusetts, United States - Salt Marsh Sediment SW1602-90 ... | reverse complement strand
TAAGGTAGTAAAGAGCGTTTATGAACAGGGATGATTATAATATCACTTATACCTATCCCGTTCCCGAAGGAGTCATTCTCGAGAAAAACGTCCCTGCAATAATGCGGGACGGCGTGAAACTTGCCCTAGACGTCTATAGACCGGCCGGAGATATCGAGCCCCGATCGGTAATCCTTGCCTACTCACCGTTCCAGAAAGAACGCTTCTTTGAGAGTGCCAAGCCAGCTTTCTACTGCCCGAAAGGGTATGTTTGCGTTCAGGCTGCAGAGAGAGGCAGTGGATTTAACGAAGGTAAATTCACCTTTCACGGCTCAGTTGCGGCGGAAGACGGCTATGACATCATCGAATGGATTGCTGCGCAGCCCTGGTGCAACGGCAATGTTGCCATGATGGGCGCTTCCGGATACGGTGTTATGCAGTGGATAACAGCCCCGTTGAATCCCCCGCACCTGAAAGCCCTGGTGGTGCTGGGAACGACTGACAATTACCGCGGGCTCTGTTATCCGGGAGGAGTTCTACGCAGACCTTTCGTTCTGCAGCTGGTATCGGGGCTGACAATGGCTGCAATATGGCCGGGACCTGTCGAAGGTAAGGAGCCACCGATGAACGTCATCGCTGAAATCTTCTCCCATACCGAGGATGGGCCGTTCTGGTGGGAACACGGCGGCGGCTGGAAAAACGTCCGGAAGATTAAAGCCCCGGTGCTTAACCTGGTCCAGACTCCCAACCGACTTCACGCAATGTATCACTTGCGTTCCTACGCCGATATAGAATCGCCAAAGAAGCTAATAATAACACCGTGGACAAATGAGAACTACCAGCCCTGGATATTCGAGACTACTTCCTTCAACCAGCACATTCTCCGCTGGCTGGACTACTGGCTTAAAGGAATCGATACCGGTATTATGGATGAGCCGGAAGTGGCTATCTATGACAACGGAACCGGTAAATGGCGGTACGAAAACGAATTCCCCCTGAAACGTACACAGTGGACGAAGTTATACCTGCGAGAGAGAACCGCAGAAGAAGAGGCATATGGGAATATCAGCCAGGCTCCACCGGGGAAGGAAAAACCAGACATCTATCATAATCTCAGTCTGAATACAGCTCTGACAGCCTCATACGGTCTGGCAGGCAACTTAACTGAACCTGAAAAGCAAAGAAATGTTGCCTACATATCTCAGCCGCTCGAAGAAGACATCACCGTCTGGGGACCTGTCTGTTTTACTCTATATGCTTCTACCACTGAAGAAGTAACCTCCGACTGGTCGTTCTTCGTCAAGATGGGAGAGATGGTTCCTGAAGGCGTACCCCTGAATCCCGTAACCGGTAATCCCGAAACTAAACCGGAGGCAAACGACCCGTGGACACCGCCAGAAGTCCAGATATGGAGCTGGGGCTCTCTGAAAGCCAGGTTCAGACAGGTTGACAAGAGTATGTCCCGACCGGGAATGCCCTGGCACTCTTTTCAAAATCCCGAAGATATTAAGCCAGACACTGTCTACGAGTTCCAGATTGAAATGCAGCCCGTATTCAAGACATTCAGAAAGGGATGCAGGATATGGCTGAAAATCGCCAGCGATGATGCTTTGTACTCCACCTGGGACAGTTCGTCAGGATACGTGGAAACACCTCTGTCTCCGGCAAAAGCAGAGATTTCTATATACCACGACCCCGAACACCCTTCGCATCTGGTGCTGCCGGTGATACCGGAAGCTCCCGAAATCGACCCGGTAAAACCACCCCTGAACGATGCCATTCCAGGGGCTCCACGTTTTACGGAATGATGGAATATCCTAATCAGTATGGAAACGAGGTACTATTATGAATAAGAGTTTGTCAGTGAAATCGATATCCGAACCTGCAAGGGAGACAAAGGTATGTTATGAAGCTGATGTATTGGTGGTCGGCGGAGGTCCGGGTGGAGTAGGAGCCGCTGTCTGCGCCGCAAGGGCGGGAGCGGATACCGTGCTTATCGAAAGGTATGGACACCTTGGAGGAATGGCTACGGGAGGGTTGGTTAATATCATACCAAACCTCGGTGATATTTATGGCAGGCAGCACATCGCAGGCATCGTCCAGGAAATAATAGACAGGATGGACGCCAGAGGCGCTGCTTCCTATCCGAAAAAGTATGATTGGGGCACTTCCGAAAGGAAGGTTGTCGATTTATATCTCAACGCCAGTCTGCGTCACTTCTATATACGTGAAAACAATAAACTGGGTAAAGAGGTAGTGTTGTATACTGCCCTTGTCGATCCGGAGGTACTAAAGGATGAGCTCAACGACATGATTAAAGAGGCAGGCGTTAAGCTTTACCTTCACTCTTGGGGAACTCAGCCCATCATGGAGGGGAATCGGGTCAAGGGAGTTATCTTCGAAAGTAAGTCAGGAAGGCAGGCAGTACTCGGTAAGGTGGTAATCGATTCCACCGGTGACGGCGATCTTCTGATACCGTCCGGAGCTGATGTGATCACGGGAATCAGGCGTCCCAGCAGGATTGCCAACCTGGCTTTCTGCTTCTGGATCACGAATGTCGACAATAAAAAAGAGGATGAATTCAAGGCAGCCCAGCCTGAGAAATATAAAGAACTGATGAAAGAACTTACGGCGAAACGCGGGTTTGCCGGGCATTTCCGCGGCCTCCTCAGGGACCAGGAAAACGTGATCTGGTTTCATCCTCATATACCTGCCGACGACCAGACCGACGTGGAAGAAATGACGTATGTGGATGTCGATACTAGGAAAAGAGCGCTTATCACGTGGGAGTTCCTGAAGAAATATGTTCCGGGATATGAAAAGAGCTACATTATGCAGACGGCACCGCAGCTCGGTACTACAGGCGGCAGGCGAGTAGTCGGCGAATACGTTTTAACAGAGAAAGACATGAACACGGACGAACCTTTCAAGGATACGATAGCCGTTTTCGCCAGCAATGACCGCGGCGAGCTGTCCCACCAGTACCCCAGGATGTTTATTCCTTACCGCAGTCTGGTACCGAAAAATATAGAGGGCTTGCTTGTTGCTTGTCGTGCCTTTTCGTCTGAGGACTCGGTTAACACCCATTTCAACCTGATTCCTCACTGTCTCTGCTTCGGACAGGCAGCCGGGACGGCAGCTGCGATAGCGCTGAGCAGCGGAGTGAGTGTCAGGGATGTAAATATAAAAGCATTAAAGGAAAATCTGTTAAAGCAGGGAGTGATTCTTCCGGGTTTCTAAAAGGCTGATAAAAATCGGAATCTTAACATATAACTATAGTTTAACAAGCAATAAAAACATCAGGCATGTTTATACTGCAGTTCCCAGTGTTGCTACCCGGACTGCCCGATAGGTAAAAACCAGGCGAACTTTATGTAGGATCACCTTGTATAGACAGTCTGAGTGAGGAGATACCGAATGTCATATTATGGATACGCAGGAAAGCTTCTGTATGTTGATCTGACGAATAAAAAAACCAGTACCGAACCGCTGGATATGGAAATGGCTGAAAAATATATAGGCGGCTGTGGTGTTGCCGAACGGATGTTATGCGATATATTATCACCGGATATAGAACCTTTATCGACAGAGAATCCAATTATAATCAGTGCCGGTCCCCTTATAGGCACCGGAGTCCCCGGCGCCTCAAAAATAGAAATGCATGCGAAATCCACTACTTCAGCGGCAAAAGAACGGACTAAATACTATGTGTCGCGTTCGTGCGGTGGAACCCGCTATTTCGGCAATATGATGAAGAAAGCCGGTTACGACCATATAGTGATCACAGGTAAATCTGCCGAACCTGTATATCTGAAGATAGTGGACGACGATGTGGAGTTATGCGATGCCGCAGACCTGTGGGGTAACAGGGACATCTATGAAACCACTGACGATCTTACGAGTCGTTATAAAGACAGTGGCGTAATCGCTATTGGCAAAGCGGCCGAAAACCTTATACCGTACTCGATCGGATGGATCGATAAGCAGTCACACATCGGTAGAAACGGCGGCGTAGCGGGAATGGGCTTTAAGAATCTTAAGGCTATCGTAGTCCGCGGAACCAGGAAAATAAACGTATGGGATAGAGAAAAGCTTAAAACCATGACGTCCGGGTTCATTCGTGAAGCCATGAATTCACCCTTTTTTCAAATGCAAAGAGCAAGTACGACTCGCACACCTCCTCCTCAGCAACGCGAATCTTATTACCCGCCGAATATCATGAGAGATACAATGGTCGGTCGTTCGGGATGCCACAGCTGTATCTTTTCCTGCAAACCCACTCATATAATTAAAGACGGAGAATTTGCCGGTGGTATACTCGGCTCTAGTTTTCATTACGCTCTCTTTGGTGAATGGATAGGCATCGAGGACTATCGGCATGCTATGAGGTTGGTCGAGGTGTGCGACAGAGCCGGTATCGATTTCAGGACTATTATAGGAATGCTGAGGTTTACCAACAGAATATATGAGCGTGGAATAATAACCGAAAAAGATTTAGATGGTCTGGATCTAAAAAGAGGCAATACCAGTGCATTTCTAGAACTAGCAGATAAGATAATTAATCGGGACGGTATAGGTGATGTCATGGCGACGGGCTGGTTTGCCCTTGCTGACAGGTTCGGAATAGACCCGGACAGTGATGAAGACGGCTACCAAATAATTAAGGGCACTTCTACTTTTTTCGACGCCAGGACAACTTCATTGAATCCTGTAACATTTGCCGAGATAGTGAATACCAAGCCGGGTGCAGAGCTGCATCCGGTAACTATCATGCCTAACCAACCCAGTGAAAGAATCAAGGAATGGTGCCGGGGTATAGCGATGGCTCCTGAAGAGATAGACAGAATATTCAGTAATGATGAGTTTAATATCGGCAGACTGACAAAACATGTCGAAGATGCTGAAAGCGTTTACTGGGCGATGGGTACCTGTGTAACATGGTCATCCGGTATACCGCAAATCTATAGCCTGAGAACGCTGGCTGAGCTGTACACGACGGTGACCGGCATCGAAGTCACAGCAGAGGAGCTTAAGATAAAAGGTGAAAGAATCTGGAATCTGGGAAAGCTCCTTAATACCAGAGAAGGCATCGACAGGAACAACGATAAGTTACCGGGACTGTGGGCTAATGCAATGGCTGAACCGACAAAAACATCATCGTCTGAAGGTCGTCTCGAGGATTACTTTGGTCGACCAGTTAACCAGGATGGCTTTGAAGCAATGCTCGATGATTACTACGACGAGCATGGTTGGGATACCGGCAAAGGAGTACCTACCAGAAACAGGTTAATCGAGCTTGGGCTGGAGGATTTAGTTGACATGTTGGAGGTCTAGTCTTTCCTGATTAGAAGATAATGCTATCCCTTTAGGCAACCAGGTTTCCTTTGCCTTTTACTGTAACCCTCCCCTTTTACCGGATGTTATTTATTAATAACTTCTACTACTCCTCTGGTGGCATCCATTTTAATATAGTCGCCTGTTGATATTACTTCCAGGGGATTCTGATCGAGTCTATGTACCATTGGGATATCATTCATAATCGCCACCATCGCCATTACAGGCTCCACATCCACGCAAATCATCCCCGACGGCGTATTGCCTAGTTTCTTAGCCATGTTGGCAACATAGGGACCTACCGTCGAGCCTTTTCCTGTGGGGAACACGAATATCTTACCAGCAATACTCTGTCCCTCTAAATCGTGTCCCTTTGGAGCAACCGTTCCTTTCTCAGGATTGAGGTCACCTAAGTAGGAGAAAGGCAACTGAGAGACTATCGCCTCACCTTCAACCTGTCCTTTTTTCACCGTTTTCCCATGTAATATCATTTTTCTACCTCTCCCACTTTCCTTTTATTGCCGCATTTATGCAGTCCTCGAAGCTTCCATATTGAATATTGATGCCACTCCTTGCCTGATAGGAAGCGGCTTTTGCCGAGTTCGTGGCTCCCGTAGTGGCGGGTGTCTCAAGCTGGCCGTAGGGAAAACCCATAATACAAATGCCGGTTACGATAATACCGCCGGCATTTTCAATAATCTCTACATAACCCATACGTTTTGCCAGGGTATATACCTGCTCGGCAGTAGATGCGACGAGTTTCACGCCGCTGGCAATTTTCTTGCCTTCAAGCAGCCGGGCAATCTTACCGATTTCATTAATACCGAGCTGGGGACAACCGAAGGACACGACCTGGACTTCATCCTTTTCAGCCGTGTGCAGGCTCTCCCAGCCTTCTTTGAGTTCTTTCTTGCCTATCTTAACCGTCATTTCCGGTTTCTTGTGTCCCAAGGCTTCTTCCACGGTCGGTGCTTCCGGCGTAACACCAACGATATGACACATTGCGACCGCACCTGAAACCGGCTGAGGTGTTAAGAACGACTTCAACTTATCAAATGCAACATTCTGAGGTATGCCTTCAACAACCACGTTCCTGGTTTCAGCCACAGCGCCGATATAATAACCGATTGCCCCGTAGTCGGCTTCATTAAGATTTTCCATATCAAGGTCTTCAATCTTGAATAAGACCTCCCCGTATCTGCACTCTTTTTTCAACAACAGCATATCCGGGGTCAGACCTGTTATGGCACTCACCATGGAAGCCGGCATTGCATCACGGTTTCCCCTAGCTCCGAATATCGAATTACTGATAATGATTCCGGAAGAACCAGGCCATGAAAAAACCCTTCCCGCTGTCGGCAAATTTCCTACCAGATATGGAGTGCAGGTACTTGCCGGAATAAATCCTTTTGGAACACAAAGATCCAGCATTTGTTTTTCAACCTGCTCCCCACCCTGGAGATAATTCTCCGCTACACCCATAGCCTTTCGGGCTTGAAAGGAGCCGACAGTTCCGGCATGTGTTGTCGTAACAGCCCTGATCTGGTCAACACCCTCCAGTATTTCGTTCAGCCAATCTCCACCACCCAAACCGGTATGCGCACTGTGAACATTGACAAGCCTATCAGCATCCCAGACCTCGCCATACTCGATAAGCATCTTTATCGCCTTCTGAAATCCGGGACCGTATTCACCCTGATACATCCTTTTCTGCAAATCAGTTAAGAGCATTTCCCTCTCCTCCTCATTGTTCTAAACTTAAGGAAAGTAAGAGGTTTGATTTAAAAAAGGAAGATTCGTATATTCACCGAAAATAACGTGTGAGATAAATCAACAAGATATCATGTACATAATCTTGTATCAAGTATATTGTCTTCCGAGAAACCTCTTCACTCTTTATCTGTAAACGATGTCGTGTACTCGTAAAAACTATTCTCCATTCGTTAATAAACACGGATTTTGGTAAGAAGGAGTTTCCTAGTCCAGTCCCAATCGGACTTTCAATTTATCAACGTATTCGAAACCATCCGGTTTATAAGGCGGGGGTACCCAGGGCATTTCCTTTAACGTTTGTAGAAAAGTAGGCAGAGTAATAAAAGGAATGGAAAGCCACTGGTAATTTTCCGGAAACAGATTTCTTCTCCTCATGCCGAAACCCAACCCGCTGATGCCATAGTTAATTTCACCGCTCAAATATGGATAAACAAACATCCAGGCGCATCCGACAGCACTGGAATAGCGGCTCGCCCACATCTGCCCTGTTTTATAGCTCATTGCCCTGAGCATAATTTCTGTCTGACTGGTATTGGCAAAGATAATCAGTACATCCGGGTCAAAAGAGAGCTTGCCCAAAGGCGCAAGGGTAACATACCTGTTTACATCCGGTGCTATCCTGGGGATATAGTGATATAGCCTGCCGGCAGCACGGGGGTCGCAAAAAACCCCCAGACCTGCTCCCCATTCACCATTAATGAACTGCTCTTTTATATCGGTCTGCCCCATAACATATGGTCCGGCTTCACAGGTATGATTTTCAGGACCGGCATAGAAACAGTCTCCTTCCTGTGCTTTCTTGAGCATTGCACATAGCGTAATACTCTCATCTATCAATCTGATATCAGCAGGTTTTTTGGTCAGATACTTGATACCCACAGGCTGTATCTTAAATTCAAATTCGTCCAGAATTGCCAAATCGTCCTTGTTAACCACTCTACCTACTCCTTCCATATTTAATTTCCTCTGCTAATTGATATTCCCTTAAACCGGGATTTCATAGTTCAATTAGTAACGATGAAATTAATATCTATCATCACTATTATCACTGATAATAAATGCATAATGCCTGGTAGTCAATACCCACCTGTACCTTCAATAATTTAATAACATATTAGACAGAATGTGTCATCCCGACTCCCCTTTCCCTTCATGTGGAGAGAGACTGGGCTTCAAGAGAATTCGTAATAAGGATTTATCAGGCGATTGGCAGTAACGAAGAGGAAGTTGATGGTAAGATTATTGAGCTCATGGGACAGGGAAAAGGGTCAGAGAATATTGCCAGGCTGTTATTCCCCTCGGATACTTCGTCAGCGCATAGGTCATTACATTTTCAGCTAATATTGCAGGAATTCTAATTGCAGGCTAAGGTGAAACGTAACCTGTGTCAGACTCTCAGTTTAGACGACTATTCATCATATTTTATAAACTTTAAACCGAATCCTAATTTTATGATGAATTTAAAAGGCAAACCACTATGCAGGTAACAAACGCTTGGAAAGTTCAATCGAGACTATATATCCTAAAGAAATAATTTTAGATAGATTGGGTTTAACTAAAACTCCGCAATAACAATTATATGGTTGTATCTACGGGCGGTATAATTATCCTGTATGGTTTTACTTTGAAAAATTGGAATCGTTTATTGAGTTTTTATTGCGTTTTTTAAGCCACCAAAAATCAAGCTTGATTTTAGTCGGCGTGTAATGTAAGTTATACGCACGCTTGGTTGTATTTTTTTTAAATTTCGTTTATAATTCCACTGCATTTGGCCAGGATTTTGACACGAAAACCCGACGGAACATGCCTGTAAAATTCCTTGCCCCTCAGGCACAAAATCAATGGTTTCAGTGGAAAATCCACGAATCTCCTTCCTAAACCGCGTGTCGCGTGTTCGAGTCACGCCAGGGGTACCATATTAAATACAAAAACGGGTAACCGGATAACCGGTCACCCGTTTTTATTTCGGGGTTAGAACCGCGGGACTAGTAGCCCATCTTTGCCTTCATGTCGGTATCTATCCAGGTATACATGATGTACTCATCAAGGTTCGAATATCCTCCGCCACCGGTGGCACCGTAGAAGTTCTGGTACCAGGGCCACCACATGGTGAAGACATGAGGAGACGGCAGGTAGATAGGTACTGCTTGCTCAAGTTCGAACGGACCGATTTCCTTCAAGGTCTTTGCTACCAGGGCATCGTCTTTACCGATAGCTTCGGAGACTATCTTCACGGCTTCTTCAGTCTTTTCATGTTCGAATCGGCTGTAGTTCCATACGCTGCCTTTAGTCATGCACATCAATCTGAAAGCATTGCCGACATAGTCATTGGACCAGATCATTGATTCATATGTGCCGGCCTGGCGTACATTCCAATAAAGGCCTTCTTCAAGATTTGCCAGTTCCATATCGATACCTATCTTGAGTAGATACTCCCTGATAATGGAGAGGAAGTCAGAAACTGCGGCAGAAGCATCTACTCTGCAACTGAAACCATCAGGATATCCCGCGTCAACCAACAGTTGCTTTGCCCGTTCCACATCGTATCCGAAAAGATCCTGGACTATCTGTGGCTGCTCCTCAAGCGGGGTGTAAATCGGACTGAATACCGGAAGGTTGGCGTAAGGCCAGCCAAGCAAATCAGCATTACCATTATAATAGTCTTCCAGAATTTCCTGCTGGTTTACTGCCAGGTTCATGGCGTAACGTACATTGATATCATCGAACGGCAGACCTTTATCTAGTCTCGGCCAGATTAAAGTGATGCTCGCTGAAGGAGTCGCTTTCACCAGCAACTCGGGATGCTGTTTCAGTAACTCGTCTTTATCTTCCCAGGTGATACCGAAGCCCATCATATCAACCTGTCCGGTTCGGAATGCAGCCAGCTGAGTGGATTTGTCTGCAATAATCAGTTCCTTGA
>Ga0315551_10004282_pt1 | contig 10010 bp, 8 predicted proteins | sample SalMarSW160290MG_FD_203678 | JGI IMG/M metagenome (GOLD analysis project Ga0315551, IMG submission 203678) | Salt marsh sediment microbial communities from the Plum Island Ecosystem LTER, Massachusetts, United States - Salt Marsh Sediment SW1602-90 ... | reverse complement strand
TAGAGGTATACCATTCCGTTCACTATATCCAGAGATTACTAGAGGATAAGAAGCTTAAGCTGGGTGGCGACCTTGACAAAAAGATCACCTACCATGATCCCTGTGACCTTGGCAGGACCTTTCAGATCTTTGAGGAGCCCCGAGAGATACTCAAGGCCATTCCCAATGTCGAGTTCGTTGAGATGGCCAGAAACCGCATGAAAGCCAGGTGCTGCGGGGGCGGAGGAAGCGTTATTGCACTTGAGCCGGAACTTGCAGCGGAAATGGCAGCTGTTAGGGTGCGAGATGCCATGGAGGTAGAGGCGGAGATCATCGTCTCCGGATGCTCGGCCTGCAAGGATAACCTCAGAAAGGGAATAAAATACATCCCCAAGGAAGAGCGGCCAAAGATCAAGGTCATGGATATCACGGAAATAGTCGCCGATTTTCTTGTTTAGTGTTCCTTGAGTTCATGGCGTTTTTTCCAAGATAGCAGTATGCTATTTCCTTTTGATGAATCCGGTTGATCTTTGGTCTGGGAGCTTCACCAATAAACCCAATCAACTCAATGAACTCAAGAAACCATTACAAAGGAGGAAAACATGACAACAAGCAAATGGATGCACGCAGGCACTGTTGTCAAAATGAATGCCATCAATTATCCCGACAAACTGGGGTGGCAGGACAAATCCAAGGAGTACACCTTCAAGGAGTGGAATGAGAGGGCCTGTAGACTATCGCATGGGCTTTCAGGGTTAGGCGTTGGCTATCAAGAGAGATTCGCCGTTCTGGCCTACAATCGAGGCGAGTGGATGGACATCTACGCTGGGTGCGCCAAGGGCGGTCAGATTATCGTTCCCATCATGTTTCGGCTCGCACCGCCGGACATCGAATATATCGTCAACCACTCGGATTGTAAGGCCTTCATCGTGGAGCAGCCCTTTGTGGATATGATAAACGGCATCAAGGATAAGCTTCCCGTTCCAGAGGATGCGTATATCTACCTAGGAGAAGGTCCCGCTCCAGATGGCTATACCGGCTATGAAGAATGGCTCTCTAAATCATCTCCGGAAGAGCCGGATATCATGGTAGACAGTGATGATACCTGGACCTTTATGTATACCTCGGGAACAACAGGAAGACCGAAAGGCGTGGTGAAGACCCACGAAAGCTACCATGCCCAATATGTTCTAGACATCATAAACCAGGGCGTCAAACCCACCGATAAGGTGATGCTCGTGATGCCCATGTGTCATGTGAACTCCATATTCTACTCCTTTCCCTATACCCTTTTGAGCGCCCCGGTGTTCGTGTACAATATGGTGAGCTTCGACGCCGAAGACCTGCTCAGGACCATGGAGAAATACAAGATCACCTTTACCTCACTCGTGCCCACGCATTACATTATGATGCTCTCCCTGCCCGACGAGGTGAAAAATTCGATCGATGTATCCTCTATCCGGCAGCTCCTTGTATCCTCGGCGCCTGCCAGAAAGGAACTTAAGCTGGCGATCATGGACTACTTCAAAAAGGCAGAACTCTGGGAGGCCTACGGCACCACAGAGGGCGGCCTGGTCACACTCCTAAGGCCTGAGTGGCAGTTCGAGAAGCTCGGCTCCATAGGCAAGGAGATCTTCGGCACGGATAGGATCAAGATCCTTGATGAGGACAGAAATCCCGTACCTGACGGTGACGTAGGAGAAGTCTTTTACAGGACACCCATGATCTTCAAGGAATATTGGAAAGAGCCGGAAAAGACCAAGGAGGCCTTTGAGGGAGAGTGGTCCTCTGCGGGAGATATGGCTACAAGGGATGAAGACGGCTTCTATACCTTGGTGGACAGAAAGGCGAATATGATCATTACCGGCGGGGAGAATGTATATCCCTCGGAGGTGGAAAATATCCTGGGAGCCCACCGCGCGGTAAAGGATGTGGCGGTAATCGGCGTTCCCGACGATAAGTGGGGTGAGGCCGTGAAGGCGGTGGTTATCCTGCATGATGACTACTCTGCCAGCAATGAGCTCGCAAAGGAGATCATGGATTTCACCAAGGGCAAGATCGCGGGCTTCAAGAGACCGAAATCGTTGGATTTCATCAAGGAAGAGGAGATGCCTCGCACCGGTACCGGAAAGATCTTGCACAGGATTTTGAGAGAGAAATATGGAACGTGGAGCAACGCTTAAAAGGTAAGCGGCAAACAAGAAAACGTAGGCAGCAAGAAGCAGTACCATTCAATACCTAAGAGAAGATGTTTGAATCAACGGGTACGTTCAACACAACCATACAAACAGGAGGATAAGGGAAATGCTAACAAAAGCCTATATTCCGTACAAAGGGTACTACTCGACCCCGTTCTGCCGATGGCAGGGGGCCATGGCGAATGAGAACTCAATCCAACTGGGAGCGACCACTGCTCAGCGATGGATCAAGAAGAACAACATAGATCCCATGATCTTTGACTACATGTACTTTGGAATCACCGTCGCGCAACATCACCTCTTCTACAGTCACACCTGGGCGGCTGCCCTGCTCGTGGACGGCCAAAAGGACCTGCCGGCCCTCATGATCCATCAGGCATGCACGACCTCGACAACCTGTGTCCATTTAGCAGCCGTGAACATAGAAGTGGGAACCTACAACACAGCCTTTGCCCTGATGGCCGACCGTTGCTCCAATGGTCCTCACACTGTCTGGGCAAACCTCTTAGGCCCTGGTGGAGAGGTAGAGTCGGAAAACTGGATGATGGACAACTTCAACGGAGATCCCTGGGCCAGACTAAAGATGATCCAGACCGCCGAAAATGTGGCCAAAGAGATCGGTACCACGAGAGAGGAGTGTGATGCGGTTACCCTCCGCAGATATGAGCAATATCAGGATGCTCTGAAAAACGACAGGGCCTTCCAGAAGAGATATATGTTTCCAGCAGAGGTGAGGGTATCGAAGAAAAAGACTGTTTTTGTCGAGCAGGACGAGGGTGTTACGCCGACCTCTGCCGAAGGCCTCGCCGGGCTCCGGCCCGTTGAACCGGGAGGCACGCACACCTTCGGCGCCCAAACCTTTCCAGCCGATGGAAACTGCGGCATTATCGTCACTACCCGGGATAAGGCCAAGGAGTTGAGCGCTGATCCGAAGATCGAAATTCAGATCGTCTCCTACGGCTTCGCGAGAGCCAAAAAAGGCTATATGGCTGCTGCCCCGGTACCGGCGGCAGAGATGGCGCTTCGGAATGCCGGCATCACGGTGAAGGATCTCAAAGCGGTCAAAACCCACCAGCCATTCGCCGTGAATGATATCAACATGGCCGTCAAGATGGGGATGGATGTGAACTGGATGAACAACTACGGGAATTCTCTCATCTATGGCCACCCCCAGGGACCCACTGCCGGCAGGCTCATCATTGAGCTTTTAGAGGAAGTAGTGATGCTCGGCGGCGGATACGCCCTATGGGCCGGTTGTGCCGCTGGCGATACGGCTGCCGCTATGGTCTTCAAGATAGGCTAATAAAAAATTATAAGTGCCTAAAGTGAGCTAAAGTGCCTAAAGTTAAAATGCCAAATGACATAACGTGATGCCCTCTTCAACTTTAGCTCACTTTAAACTTTAGGCACTTTACATTCTTGCCTTGGCGAGAAGTGCAGCACCAAGAGCAGCAGTAAGTTGTGGTTCATCCGGCACTATGACATCGCAACCCGTTATCTCCTCAAGCGCACGTACCAGGCCTTTATCCAGCGCTCCGCCGCCCACAAGGGCGTACTCCCTTTCAAGGCCTACCCGCTCTGCAAGGCTATGGATTTGGGCTGCCAGGGCCCTGTGAATACCGGCCAGGAGATCCTCCTTTGTCGCTCCCTCGGCTATTCGTGAGACGGCCTCTGTCTCTGAAAACACCGCGCACCCGGTGCTAAAATCCACCCTTTTGCTGGAGCGAAGGGACAGGCCCCCTATCTCCTCGATCCTTACCTGGAGTACCTTTGCTATAATCTGTAATATGCGGGCAGAACCTCCGGCACACTTGCCGCTCAATAGAAAGTTGAGGAGATTTCCGCTTCCGTCGATGCGAAAGGCCTTGCTGAAAAGGTCGCCTACATCCACGGCAGTCCGTACCCCGTGAGAAAGGAAAAAGATGCCCTTGCTGTGACATGTAATATCCGTGACTACCTCCTGTGCGAAACCCACATTTTTTGCACCATATCCCGTGGCAATCGTGTAGACGATATCCTCCGGGTGTAGCCCTGTTTTTGAGAGGAGATTGTCCTTGATCGTATCAGCGGTCTTTCGATAATCTCCCCGCGATGGAACTACGATAGATCCCATTATCTCTCCGTCACGCATGACAAGCCCCTTGGAAAAGGCAGAACCGATATCAATCCCGATGACACAAGGCATCACTCTTCTCTCCCAACGCCAGAAATCCTTGGACGAAGAATGTATTAAGGGCGCTTTTTGCGATAGTTGTAGCGCTCCTTTCCATTCGATTCTCCTGCGCTAATCGTCTCCCCTGATACTCTGGGTCTTAATCCAGCCTCTTTTTAAACCGTTTGACCGCGCTTACAAAGACAATCAACCCCAGCACCATCATTGCAATAAATTGAGGCCATAGAACCTCCAGGCCTACGCCCTTTAAGAATACACCCCGTATGATAACCAGGAAATACCGCAAGGGATTCAGATAGGTAAGCCATTGAATGGCCGTGGGCATGCTGGCTATGGGGAACACGAAACCGCTGAACATGAAGAAAGGCAGGATGAAAAAAAAGGTGGTCATCATGGCCTGCTGTTGCGTTGCCGAGATGGTGGATATGAACAACCCTACGCCTAGGGTAGACAAAAGAAAGAGACATGCCGCAGCGATGAGAAGCAAGAAGTTGCCCTTCATGGGGAGGGAGAACCACACGATGGCAAAGGTGATCACGATAATCATGAGTGTCTGGGTAATGATGATATAGGGGATAGTCTTTCCCAAAATAAGTTCAACAGGTCTCAGCGGTGTCACGATAAGCTGCTCAATGGTACCCGATTCCTTTTCCCGGATGATGGCCATGGAGGTAAGGAGCAGAGAGAGTATCATGATCAAAACGGCCACGACGCCCGGCACAAAGAAGTTACGGCTATCCAGGTTCGGATTATACCATGTCCGTATTCGAGCATCTATCTTGCCGTAATCCAATCGTTGCTTGTACCGTTCCTCAATCATGCTTTGATTGAACCCCTCGAGAACAAGGGAGGTATACGCGATTCTCAAGGAGGCCATATTGCTCATGCTCCCATCGGCAAGGATCTGGACAGGGGCTGAATCCCCTTTCCTTATGCGCTCGCTGAAGTCCGGCCCGATCTTCAGGGCCAGGTCCACCTTTCTCCTTAGCAGTAGTTCCTCTAACTCCTTCGGATGATTCATGTAATGGGTTATACGAAATGTCCTGTTCGCATTCAGGGCATCCATCAACAATCGACTCTCTCGGGTACGCGCCTGGTCAAAAACGCCGACCCTCACATCCCTCACGTCGGTGCTGAGCACGTATCCGAAGACGAGCAACTGCACAAAGGGGGCGATGATCAACAGTGGCCTATTCTTTTTGTCTCTGAAGAGCTGGATGAACTCCTTTCGAACCAATTCCCGTATCCTGAGCCAGCTCATTTCACATTCCCTCTTTTTTTAATAGAGCAAAACCGATATTTGACAGGACTATCAACATGCCAACGAGTATGAGGTAACTCGTCCACAAGTGTGCGAGACCAAGGCCCCGGAGATAGATCCCGTTGAGTATATCGATGAAATAGGTGGCGGGAATAATATAGGTGAGTATTTGGAATATCTTTGGCATATTTCCCACAGGAAAAATGAAATTGGAGAGCAATAAGGATGGCAGAAAGGTGATGAGTATGGCCATCTGGTTCGCTACAAGCTGGGATTTCGTGGCAATGGAGATCAAAAACCCTAGGCTCAAGGCAACCGATATGTAGATCGTGGAAGCAAGCACCAATAACCAGAAGCTCGACTTCATCACCACGCCGAAGAGCACCTGCCCCATAAAAACCGCCACCAATACGTCAGTGAGCGCAATCAGAAAGTAGGGAATGGCCTTGCCCAATAAAAACTCGCCACCGCCGACGGGCAGCGAGCGTATCGTTTCCATGGTTCCGTTTTCATACTCACGGGCAATCACCAGCGAGGTCAGCATCGCCCCTACGATCATGATAATGATGGCAATGATACCGGGCACGATAAAATTTCGGCTGTCCAGGTCCTCGTTAAACCATACCCGTATCCGTCCATCCACCGGGGCCTTTATCTTCTCCATCCCTTTTCGATTGAGAAAACTGAGGAGACGATCGCGATTGTAGGCCTCCACAAAGGCGGTGATATAGCCCCTCGATATGCCTGCAAAACTGGGATCGCTTCCATCAATCAGCACCTGGAGCGATGCTGTGCGGTCCGCCTTGAGATCCTCAGTCCACCCAGGGGGGATCACGATGGCCATCGTGGTGAGGCCCTGATCGAGATAGCTTACCGCGGGGGAGGAATCATTGAGGTGGTGAACGATCTCAAAATAAGAAGAGGCATCAAGTCTCCGAACAAAGTCGCGGCTTACCTCTGTTTTATCGTGATCCACGACCACGGTCCTCACGCTATCCACATCCAGGCTCAGGGCATACCCGAACATAAGGATCAGGAGCAGCGGGATCACAAAGGCCAGATACATGCTCCTGAAATCCCTCACCAGGTGATAGAATTCCTTACGGGCAATGGCCTTGACAGTTACCGGATTCACTTCTGTCTCCGAGCCATCATGTGTATGAAGACATCACTCAGGTCGGCCTCGGGCCTGCCGGGAAATACCTCACTGATAATCTCCGAGGGGCTCCCCATTGCTGCGATCTTCCCCTCGTTGATCATGACAAGCCGCTGGCAGTTTCGGGCCTCATCCATATAATGTGTTGTCACGAACACCGTTACCCCTCCCTGGGCCAGCGTATCGATAAATTCCCAGAAGTTTCGGCGGGTGATGGGGTCTACCCCTGAGGTTGGCTCATCCAGAAAAAGGATTTCAGGTCGGTGAAGCAAGGCACAGCCGAGCGCTAATCGCTGCCGCCATCCAGGCGGCAATTCTCTGGTGATACGGTATCGGACATCTTGTAAGCGGGCCATATCAAGCACCCAATCGATCCTCTCCTTCCAGGCCTCTTGCGGTACTTCATATACCCCGAGATAAAACCGGATGTTCTCATAGGGGGTCATGTCTTCGTAGAGGGAGAACTTCTGCGACATATACCCTATGGAGTGCTTGATCGCCTCTGCCTCGGAGAAGATATCATGACCTGCAACCCGGCCGTACCCGGAGGTAGGGGCTATAATGCCGCAGAGCATGCGAATGGTGGTGGATTTTCCTGCCCCGTTTGGCCCCAAGAAACCAAAGACCTCGCCCTTCTTTACGGCGAACGAGATCTTGTCAACAGCGACAAATCTGCCGAACCTTTTTTCGAGGTCCTTCACATAGACGGCATCAGAGCCCGAATCGGTCATGGATAAGCCCCTCATCCACTTCTTGGATACGATGAATCATGGCCTCCTCCAGGCTGGGGTAGTGGGATTGGACTTCTTCAGGAGTTGCCATATCGAGAACACGGGACTTATGCATGAGGACAAGGTGATCGCATTTTTCCCCCTCGTCGAGATAGGCGGTTGAAATCAGGATGGTCATACCCTCCTGCCTCATCTCGCCGAGAATGTCCCAGAACTCCTGCCTGGATACAGGATCCACCCCATTGGTAGGCTCATCCAGGATAAGGACTTTTGGTTCATGGACCAAAACGCACGCAAGACCTAGCTTCTGTTTCATGCCGCCGGAAAGCGCCCCCGCCAGCCTGTCAATGTAGGGAAGAAGGTTTGAAAACCCGAGATACCGCTCTCTCCTTTTTGCTCTCTCCGCCCCAAAAACACCGAAAACATCCATGAAGAAATCGATGTTCTCCTCCACGGTGAGATCAAGGTAAAGCCCGAAACGCTGTGGCATATACCCGATAAGGGGCTTAATCCTGGTCTTGCGAGATGCCACATCCAATCCGTGTATCCGGATTGTTCCAGAGGAGGGCCTGACCATTGCCGCTATCATGCGGAGCAACGTCGACTTCCCTGCACCATCAGAGCCCACGAGGCCCAAAATGCTCCCCCCTGCCACCTGAAAGCTCACATGACTGACTGCCTCGATTGAACCGAAGTGCTTTGAGACATCTTGCAGTTGAACGGCGGAGACTCCTGCTGGCGGGCAGTTCGAATTCCCAGGCGGATTGTTACCGTAGCCAGGCATCGGCAGGCATTCCTGATTTTAATTCAAGGTGTGGATTGGGAATGGCAACCTTAACCAGGTATACGAGCTTGACTCGCTCTTTGTGGGTCTGGATCATCTTAGGCGTGAATTCCCCTTCTGGCGAGATAAATGATACCTTCCCGTTATAGAGCTTATCCGGAAAGGTATCGGTCCTCACTTCAGCCTTCTGACCCGGCTTCACCTTCCCGATCTCTGTCTCATCAACGAATATCTTGAGCTCCACCCTTGAGAGGTCTGAGAGCGAGAAGACCTCCCGTCCAGGGGATACCACTTCACCGAGTTCCACATTGCGACTCGTTATCACCCCCACAAAGGGCGCCCTCAATTGGGTGCGTTGCAGTTGAATCTCCGTAAGTTTAAGCGTCGATTGCGCCGCCTTCACCCCTGCTGCGGCTGTCTCAACCTCTTTTTCCGCCGCCTCTATATTCTTCATGTTCGCCTTGGCCTGTTGTAAAACCGCCCTGCCCTCTTCAACTCTCGCCTTTGCCGTGTCTATGGTCTCCTTTCTGACACCCTCTTTCAAGAGCTTCAGGGTTTCCTCAGTCCTCTCAAACTCCTTTATTGCATTCTCATACTTGAGCTTTGCCTCATCCCATTGCTTCTCTGACATCAGGTGCTTTTCAAAAAGATTCTCAAATCTCCGCTTATCCTTCCCGGCCTCTTCCATGATGTTCTTCGCCGTTAAATATGCGAGCCGAGCCCGTTCGATATCCTGCTGGCGAGAACCTGCCTCAAGCTCCCTTAACTGCGAGAGCAGCACCCTGACGCCCGCCTCCGCGCGGGTAACCTCATTGGGGAGCGTCTCTTTATAGAGCGCTAGTAACGTCTCTGCCCGTTGCACATTCTTTACAGCAATCTCCAAACTCGCCCTAGCCTGCCCATGCCTGGCTTGATATTCGGATTGATCGAGCACTGCCAGCACCTGATTTTTCTGAACGAGCTGTCCCTCATCTGCGGGTATCTCGATCAACCCTCCGCTCACCTGAAAGGAGAGCTCAGCGCGTCTGGCCTCAATAGTGCCCGAGTAGTAGAGCTCCTCGATCTGCACCTTCCGCTGCCCGAGGTACACCAAGATGCCCACGCCCAAAAGCAACACGAAAAAGATTGCTGCAATGATCCTTTTTTTCAAACCTATTCCTCCTTGGAAAGATTCTATACCATCTTATGCCTTTTCTGCGCAATGCGAATTATTCCTTTGCAATCGACGATGAACGGATGCATCTTATATGAAATTCGGCCGGTGTGTATTTTTTGTTGGTTTTTTGATGGGTGTGGGTAATGATTGCACCATGTTCTTAGATATGCACAATCACATGCTTCCGGGCCTGGATGATGGGGCTTCAGACTGGAAAAAAAGCCTTTCTATGGCGCGTATGGCCGTAGAGGATGGGGTTGATGGGGTTGTATGCACGCCCCACTGGGTTTTGGGGAAATATGAAAACACGCGCCGAACGATCTTGACCGCCCTCGAAAGACTGAAGCAGAGACTTTCAGAGGATACCATTCCTCTTACGGTCTATCCAGGTGCGGAGCTACGGCTCGATGTGAGTATCTCTGAAAGGATCAAGGCTGGAGAGCTACTCACCATCAACGACACGGGGCGTTTCGCCCTTATCGAGCTCCCTGAAGATGTTCTTCCTCAAGGCCTGGATGAGTTTCTGTGGGATCTCAAGGTGAAAGGGATTACCCCTATCATCGGCCACCCGG
>Ga0315551_10004273_pt1 | contig 10017 bp, 6 predicted proteins | sample SalMarSW160290MG_FD_203678 | JGI IMG/M metagenome (GOLD analysis project Ga0315551, IMG submission 203678) | Salt marsh sediment microbial communities from the Plum Island Ecosystem LTER, Massachusetts, United States - Salt Marsh Sediment SW1602-90 ... | reverse complement strand
ACTGGATAGCCGCCAATACTATCACAGTTTCCAGATCCAGGAATTCCGGCGACCCGAGTTCGAAGTGACCGCCCGTAACGAAACCCAAGGGCCTTACTTCGTCAGGGAACACGCTATCGTGGCCGTAGAAGCCAAATACTTCGCCGGCGGCCCCTTACCCAACGCTGAGGTCACCTGGCAGGTAACCTCCTCCCCGAGTAATTACTCACCACCCAATTGGCCAGATTTCATCTTCGGAACCTGGACGCCCTGGTGGCTGCTTTATGGACCGGTCTTTAGTGAGCAATCTTACAGCCCTGGTGGGGAATATGCCGGGACTGAGTATGAAACCTTCAGCGGTGTGACCGATGCCGCCGGGAATCATTATCTGCGCCTGGACTTCGATGAATCCAAGCGGTTGAGCCCGTTTAGCGTGCTGGCCGAAGCCACGGTGATGGATGTGAACCGGCAGGCCTGGGCGGGAACCACCAGCCTGCTCGTACACCCTGCCGATCTCTACGTAGGCATGCGCAGTGAACGCACATTCGTCGAGCGCGGCACGCCTTTGGAGATCGACCTGATCGTAACCGACCTGGACGGCAAAGCCATTGCCGACCGGCCAATCAAAGTAAAAGCCGCCCGGCTGGAATGGAAGTACCGGAACGGCGACTGGCGCGAGGAAGAAGTCGACATCCAGGAATGCAGCGTAGGTTCGGCCCTGGAGCCGGTCACCTGCACATTTGAGACCCAATTGGGCGGCCGCTACCAGATCACGAGCCTGATCAGCGATGAGATGGGTCGCCAGAATCAAAGCCAGTTCACACGCTGGGTGAGTGGAAGCCAGCAGCCGCCTTCCCGGGAAATCGAACAAGAAACAGTCACATTGATACCGGATAAGGAAACCTACCAGCCGGGGGAGGTAGCTCAGATCCTGGTGCAAGCACCTTTCAGCCCCGCGGAAGGTCTATTAACCGTCAGCCGCAGCGGCATCCTCTACACGCAACGCTTTCGCATCGAATCAGGCAGCACCACCCTCCAGGTGCCCATCGAAGAGAAACACCTTCCCAACCTAAATGTGCAGGTGGACATAGTGGGAGCCGTGTCTCGCACGGACGATTCGGGCGAGGTCATCACGGAAGCACCCGCCCGCCCCGCCTATGCCAGCGGACAGCTAAACCTGAGCATTCCACCTTTGCAGCGCACTCTCTCGCTCCAGGTGTCACCAAGCGATGACGAGCTGGAGCCAGGGGGAGAAACCAGCATTGGGGTCACCGTGAAAGGCGCGAACGGGCAACCCGTGGTCGGCGCTGAGCTGGCCCTGGTGGTGGTTGATGAAGCCATCTTGGCTTTGACCAACTACCGATTAGCCGACCCTCTCCTCACCATCTACCAAGGACGCTCGTCTGAGGTAAGCAGCAACTACGGCCGCGCCAGCATCGTCCTGGCCAACCCCCAGGCTCTTGCCGAGGCAGCCAACGTCGGAGGAGAAGCCGTGTTCGAAAAGCAAGCCATGGGTACTCAAGCACCAAGGGCTATGATGGAAGCGCCTATGGCAATGCCCGAGGCCGCAGCCTCAGATGCCAGCAGGTTGAGAGCCGAACCTGCCCCAATCCAGATTCGCACCGATTTCAACCCATTGGCCACCTTTGCAGCGTCTGTACACACCGATTTAAACGGGAAAGCCAGCGTGGAAGTGAAGCTTCCCGATAACCTGACGCGCTACCGCGTTATGGTTGTTGCCGTCGATGCAGGAGGCAAGCAATTCGGGTCAGGTGAGGCCAATCTGACAGCCCGGTTACCACTCATGGTGCGGCCGTCTGCTCCCCGGTTCCTCAACTTCGGTGACCACTTCGAACTGCCGGTGGTGCTGCAGAACCAGACCGATGAGCCCCTGGCAGTTGACGTGATCGTCCAGGCCAGCAACATTGCGCTAACCGGCAATCAAGGCCTGCAGGTGACCGTGCCAGCCCGTGACCGGGTTGAAGTGCGCTTCCCAGCAACCACGGAGATGGCGGGAACCGCCCGCTTCCAGATCGCAGCGGTTTCTGGTAATTTTACCGACGCCGCAACGGTCGAACTTCCGGTCTACACACCTGCGACCAGCGAGGCTTTTGCCACCTACGGTGTAGTCGACCAAGGCGCGGTAGTCCAACCGGTATCTGCGCCCGGCGAGGTCTTCCCGCAGTTTGGCGGCCTGGAGATCAATACTTCTTCCACAGCGCTGCAAGCGCTAACCGACGCGGTGCTCTACCTGGTCTCTTACCCCTTTGAATGCAGCGAACAGTTGGCCTCACGCATCCTCGGAATCGCGGCTTTACGTGACGTACTGACTGCTTTCAAGGCCGACCAGCTGCCCTCCCCCCAGGAAATGGAGGCAACCGTGCAGCAAGACGTCGAGCGATTGAGAGGGCTGCAGAACGGTGATGGTGGCTTCCCCTACTGGCGGCGCGGGCAGGATTCTATCCCGTTCAATACCATCCATGTAGCTCATGCCCTGCAGCGGGCTGAGCTCAAGGGCTTTACAGTGCCTGACGAGATGCAGCAAAACGCCCTAGACTATCTACGCCAGATTGAGAGCCACTACCCCCACTGGTATAGCCAGCGCACCCGCCAGACGCTCAGCGCCTATGCGCTCTATGTGCGTAACCTGATGGGCGATCGGGACCCTGAAAAAGCCCGCCAGTTGTTGAACCAAGCGCAGCTCGAGAACCTGTCGCTCGAGGCCGTGGGCTGGATCTGGCAGGTGCTACAGGATGCCCCTGGAACCAGCGATGAGCTGGAAGCCATCCGCCGGTTCGTCAACAACCGGGTGGTAGAAACGCCCGGTGCAGCTAATTTCACCACCTACTACGACGACCAGACTTACCTGCTGTTGAGTTCAGATCGACGTACAGATGCCATCCTGCTGGATGCCTTGATCGCCGATAATCAAAAGAGCGACCTGATACCCAAGGTGGTCAACGGATTGCTAGCCCACCGTACCAAGGGGCGCTGGTACAACACCCAGGAGAATGTCTTTGTCTTGCTGGCTCTCGACCGTTACTTTAACACCTTCGAGGCACAGACCCCCGACTTCGTCGCCCGTATCTGGCTGGGTGATACCTATGCTGGCGCTCATCAATTCAGCGGACGCACCTCCGAAATACACGAAACCATTATTCCCATGGTGTATCTTGTGGATCAGCCCCCGGATGGCAGCACGACGAAAGACCTGATCCTGAGCAAAGACGGACCCGGACGGCTCTACTACCGGCTGGGGTTTCGCTACGCCCCAACCGATCTGTTCCTGGAGCCGGTCGATATGGGCTTTGTCGTTCAACGCAGCTATGAAGCCATCGATGATCCCGAGGACATATCCCGGGACCAGGATGGCGTCTGGCATATCAAGGCTGGCTCACGGGTACGGGTACACCTGACCATGGTCGCCGACAACCGGCGCTATCACGTCGCCCTGGTTGACCCGTTACCGGCCGGGTTAGAGATCGTCAACCCGGCACTGGCGGTTTCCGGGAGCACCCCCCAGGACCCCAACAGCCCGGATTATCGTTATGGCTGGTGGTGGTGGGGAACCTGGTACGAGCACCAGAACATGCGCGACGAACGCGCTGAAGCTTTTACATCCTTACTGTGGGATGGAGTCTATGACTATACCTATGTCGCCCGGGCGATCACGCCGGGCACCTTCGTGGTGCCACCGGCCAAGGCAGAAGAGATGTACTCTCCGGAGGTGTTCGGTCGGAGCGCCAGCGATTGGGTAGTCATCAAGTAAACAAGGGCAAAGATAAGCCTGCAAAGATTTGAGCCCCGCCTTATGTGCGGGGCTCATTCATTATCCAATCCATCTACTATATCGGCAAGAACCAACCGTGCAGGCAGGTCGACCCGAAGTCATCGGGAACAGTTTTCGTACAGGGATTCACCGAGGCACGGGTGGAAGCTACCACCGGGTTGGGCCGGTATCTCCGGTTGGTTATCGAAAGTGTTACCTGATTATAAGCTTGAGGTTGAGGGGGAACGATAGTATCAAGAGAGATCAAGGGGTTCTCCAGTTAAACCAGAATTCAGGTCCGGCCACCACCTCGAAGTTATTCAGTGCCATGCCTCCCAAAGAATTAACTTGCAATTAAGGGTACATTTCGCTATATTAAGAAAAACGTGAAAAAGGTCAGCATGTTTGTCTTCCTAACAGAAGGAGGATCAGATGAAGACTAAACAACGGGTGCATTTGACCGCAATCGGGATGGTATTACTTTCCGCGTTTCTCGTTCAGATATTGATCCGCTCACCAGTTAGGGCCCAAATAATCCTGGATGTGATTGATGTGGGCGTGGATGTCGGGGGGATCGCTGTAAATCCAAACACAAACCTTGTCTATGTAGCTGTTACTGGACAGCTCAACGTTTACAACGCCCAGACCCATGCTTTCGTGACCACGATTCCACTTCCCCAAAATTACACACCTTGTTACGATGTAGCACTGAACCTTTCAACCAACCGGATTTATGCAGCTGGTCTCCGAACCTATGTGATAGACGGCAATACCAATAACGTGCTGGGGAATTTCGATAAGAGTGGAAATGAGGTGGCGATCAATCCAACCACCAATCGGGTTTACATCGCCGGTATGGTGAATTACCCCTACAGCGACCCCTATGTCATCCATGTACTAGATGGGGGTAACAACTCCTGGCTAACCGACATCCAGATAGCCAGCCTAGCCTCGTTCGAAAGCATCCATTTGGCGATAAATCCAAGTACTAACCGCGTATATGCTACCTTCACGGGTGATGACAATCTACGCGTATTTAACGGCAACTCCCATGCCGAGCTGACCAGCGTACACCTTGAGAACATTGGATATGTAGTTGTGAACCCAGATACCAATAAGGTGTACGCCGGGATAAATTACACAGACGCGGTGGTGCTAGATGGGGTTACCCACACCCAGGTGGGAATGATCTCCAGGATCGGCGCAGGGCGACTGCAGTTGAACCGGCTCACCAATCGCCTCTATGGTATAGCAGCGACATCGCCAGGTTACGTTCTACGGATAGCCGACAGCACCACTTATGAGCTGCTGGGATATATCCACCTGGATGGCAACCTGGCGGATTACGACCTTCACCCCCAATTGGGTAAACTTTTCGCCTCACATTATATGATCCCGACTACATGGGGCAAAAAGGTAACGATCATCCAGGACGAGTCACCCACAGCTCCCGCTCCAACGCCTAAACCCCCAGCCGTCATCGCTACCCTGGACCTGCCGGAAAACGTCGATGGAGCAGCAGTAAACAGGGTGACCAACCAGCTTTACATAGGGATGGAGGGCAGTATAGCGGTGTTCAATGCAACCTCGCTGGCCTGGCTGAACTCTTTCGACCTGACCGAAAACCCCGATTGGCCGCCAATATATGACATCGGCATCAATGAGACCCAGAATTTAATATACGCAGTCAGTGTCAGTGGGACTTACGTGGTCAACGGGGCAAATAATCAAGTGATCGGTACCCTGGGAAGCGGGAACGAGATCGCGGTCAATTCCAACAACGGGCGGGTATACATCTTTGAGCAAGCTGTCTGGCTGGGCGATCCGGATCGTCTTAAGATCTACGACGGCGTAACCACGAGTCATATCCGCACAATCGACCTAGGCACTTCGATATATTTCCAATCCGGGCATGTGGCGGTTAATCCGGGGACGGGATACGCCTACTGTACCTATTCACTGGATGATGATTTACGTATCATCAGCCCAACAACGGATGACGTCGCTCAGACGATCGACTACACATCGATAGGCGATGTGACCGTCAATCCAACCACTAACCGGGTTTTCGTTTGGATATCGCGGCAGGGGAAATCGGGGGCGGTCATTCTGGACGGGAATAACCATACTGAACTGGGCATGATCCAAGGGGTAAGCGGACAGTTAGAGACAAATCCGCAAACCAACCGCCTGTACGGGTATACTGGTTACACCCTATTGGAAGCCTACGATGTCCCTTCTGGGGAGTTGATGAGCCGGATCTACCTGGACGGCAATATCCGGGGATACACGGTGTCCCCCGGCTTGTTGCGAGTGTATGCGGTGCACCATGATTACCCTGAAGAGTGGTCCAATAAGGTGTCAGTGATCCAGGATACGGCCGAGTCTCCCCCAATCAGGATATACCTGCCGCTCATAATGAGAGAGTAAATCAAGCAGAAAAAGCCAACGAGACCCCCGGAAACACCAGAGACAATAATATCCCCACATCGGTCGCCTGGTCGGATATCCAGGCGATCGCGATTCCAGTTATGCCGGAACTTTCCAATTGGCGCCATCCAGCACCTGCACGTCAACAATTTCTCCTGCAGCAATGTGATCCCTGCCTTCCGGGATCGTAAGGATACCATCCGCCAAAGCCATCATCTGTAGACGGCTTCCCATCTTTAACGGTTGAAAGATCAACCTTCGCTCACCTGGCTCGAACATTCCCTGAACGAACTGGGTCCAGTCAATTTGCCCGCGGACTTCTCGGGCCAACTGGGCTGGCACTACGGGTAAAGTTGCGCTCCGACATCCGGATAGTTTTAAAAGCCCAGGGAGTGCCAGGTTGAGAAAAGCCATGTAGTTGGACGGAGGCCCACCCGGAAGGCAGAAGACTGGCTTCTCCTTTAAGCGACCAAAACCAACAGCTTTTCCAGGTCCGATCCTGACACGGTGATAGTACTTCTCCCAACCGAGTTCGTCCAGCACTGCTACCACCAAATCGCGATCCCCTTTCCAGGCGCCTCCGCTGGTCAACAGAGCATCGTGATCCAGGATACCCTCCAGCAAGCGTTCCCGAAGTGAAAGTGGCTCATCTTTTACTACCCAGGTAGTCACGTGCATACCATATTGGCGACACCAAGACGCCAGGGTGACAAGGTTGCTGGCGTAAAGCATGCCATTTTCCAATGGCATTCCAGGTGCGACAACTTCATCTCCCGTCGCAATAATCCCAACCCGTGGGAGCTTTCTAACTGGGACATGAGCATAGCCCGCAGCAGCCAGCAACCCGACTCGGGATGGGTTTAACACTTCCCCGGCAAAGACCAGCGGCTGCCCGTGTTGCACATCGCTGCCTTTTGCCAAAATATTCCTGCCCGGGTAAGCATCTGCCATAACATTCACGGTCATATTCTCACGATCCAAGCTGGTGAATTCTTGCGAGACCACCGCATCAGCACCCTTTGGGATTAGCGCTCCACTCAAAATACGTACCGCCTCGCCTGACTTTACTTCACCATCCCATTCGCCTCCTGCAGCCACATCTCCGATTAAATTCAAGGATACTGGTTTCTCCGGTGATGCACAAGCCAGATCTCCTGATCGAATCGCGTACCCGTCTTTTAAAGATACATCATTGGAAGGCAAATCTACCAACCCGACCAGATCTTCGCCAGCAACTCGTCCTGTGGCTTGCGATATTCCGATTATATCCGTTCCCAAAGGCTGAATGTGTTCCAGCGTACGCTGAAGTGCCTGACGGTATGAAATCATAATCAACTATTATCCCCGGATTCTGAATATTCCCTCAATAAAACCTCTAGACCTTATCGATGATACCTGCGTTTTGGAGAGGCGATCAATGGCTCTGAGATTGGTCTTTGCGCATCGGTATAATAAATCTCTCCGGCACAATAACGGCATAACACCTCTTCATCGACCTTTACCTCCCGCTCATTGAAGATTTCTTCCCCACAGCGATCGCATCTAACCCGGGCGGTTTCCTTACTGATGATTTTTCCCAAGGATACGGTCAATGTTACTGGCTGGATTACCAGCAGATCTTCATCGGGCATCATTTTATAGGCTTCCAGATAGGCGTGCCAGCGGTCTGGCTGATTGGGAACGTATCGCTGGATGCCGAGGCGCGCTTTTTGGTGGGGGTGGATACGGATCGCCCGATGGGAGGATGTATCCACAAAAGTCCCTGCCACCTTCCCAAAGTCCAAGACCCGGAGCGTACGGCGCCCCACCCAACACCCAGTTGCCACAGCAATCCCATCAGCAGCGCAGCCATCGGTCTCAACGAAGGTGAACAAACGTTTATCCATCTGGGGTAAATCCAACCCCAGGATATGAGCAGCTTTCATTCCCATACGGACACCCAGGACCTGACGAGGGCATAGATGGTGGTGCAAAGCGGCACACCGGTCAAGTAAATTCTCTAATTGGGTTGGATTCATCATCTAATCAGCAAGATGCATAATCCGGACAGCAGCGCACAAATGGATACCAAGCGGTCGAGTTTTCCGGACTTGAGCGGCAGTGGTCGGTTACGGCCCGGCGAATAGGCGCGCGCCTCTGCTGCCAGGGCGATCTCATCACCCCGGTGTATGGCGTTAGCTATCACCGTGACCAGGTAGAGCTGCACCGCTCGCCAGCGTTGTCCCCGAAAGCCACCGCGCATCCACAAACTACGCCAAACATTGGCGCTTGACTGCCGTAGGTTCGGTAGCAAGTTGATGGCAACTCCTAAGGAAAACCCCAGACCCGAAAGTCCCAACCCCTCCAGCAATCCAGCGACTTCTGAGATATCTACCGAGATCGAAAAACCATCGACAACCACCAGAATGACCACCGCTCGTAATGCCATCCGCAGGCCATCTGTTAACCCGCTAGATGATAGCGGGATTCCCCAGACGTGTAGGTCTACCTGGCCAATCCAAAGCGCGTTTACCAGCACCAGTATCCCGAAGAGGACTATCCAACGCAGACGAAATAGCCGCTGGATGGCTCGCGGATAGAGCGCCCCAGCCACCAGCAAGCAAAGTCCAGCACTCAAGGTTATGCGGTCTGCTGGTGAAAACATGATAATCGCCAGCGACCAGGCCAATATCGCCAAGTAGCTTACTGTGCCAAGCAGCTGTTGGTGCGGTCGGCGAGCCCGAACAGCCTGCAAATATTTCTCTAGGATCATGGAATTATCTGGATTTGGGTCACCTGGCGAACATTTAACTTGCCATCTTGATCTGGTAAAACCATGAGAAAAGGCCCCTCATCATCTGCCAGGGGTCCCTCCGCCCGGGCGTATGCTACTAACGTATCGGGTTTATTTACCAGTTCAGGATCATAGTTGGCGCTGAAGCCATCCGCGGCGACAGCCTTGACCGCCTGGACCGCGGTCGGATCGAAGCCTGCATCCTGTAAAAGCAGCGCCAACGGAACCCCAACATAGGTAACATCACGAAAGGTTGCCTGAACAGTTCCCAAAGCCATCAAATCCTCCATGGAATAAGACTTTTCGGTCGTCCCTGCAGACACCAATAAAGAACCAGCTGTTGAGGAAATAGGATTACTGTTTGGAGCAGCACAAGCTGCAACCAATAGGGTCATGATCAGTATGGTTAATAAGGCGCGGCGCATAGTGAACCTCCTTCCATAATGAGCGCGATTCAAGATCCTGGGATGGTCAATATCGAGCCAGATATACGATCCTGTAAAAGGCGACCAGCGTTCCAAGCCAGCCAGCCAACAACCAGACCGATAAGCAAGTGTCCAGCAACCAACACGGCTGCAATCCAGATCCAGGCACCTGGATCCAGCCCAAAAAGGCGGGCGCCTAGATCCAGCATATCCAACCAGACCACAAAGATGCCCCGTCCAAAGAGCAGGGGATTGGTTACAAAGGGTTGTACCAGCGTCCAGAGAACCCCCAACCCACCGGCCAGCATCAGGGCATATCTGGTGGGGCGTTTAAAGGCGGATAGAGTCACTTCCGCTACCAGCGCTTCGCTGAAGATGCCGATCATGGGCCCGACCACCACGCTTCCTATGCTAAAGAGCTTGAGCACCAAGGCGATCACGCCGATGAAGAGGGTCGCACCGCGCTTGGGTACGAAAAGCCGCCCAGTTAGGGCCACCACCAAGCCGATAGCAGCGAGCACTGTCCCGCTCATCGGCAGGTTAACGGCGTGTAATACCGAACCCAAACTAATTTCGACAACCCCCCACAGCGCTCCAAAGACAGCCAGGGTTACCAATTGACGGGTTGTGAATTTCATGGT
>Ga0315551_10004272_pt1 | contig 10019 bp, 8 predicted proteins | sample SalMarSW160290MG_FD_203678 | JGI IMG/M metagenome (GOLD analysis project Ga0315551, IMG submission 203678) | Salt marsh sediment microbial communities from the Plum Island Ecosystem LTER, Massachusetts, United States - Salt Marsh Sediment SW1602-90 ... | reverse complement strand
AAACGAACCGGGCACTATTGTTCATCTGAAGGGGCGCTTGAGAATCGATGGGAATTTTCCGACCTCACCTTGTTTTATCCCAATTGATCACTGGGTGGCAGATACGCTAATTGAGCCGGTTTGGGATACCGTCAGCACCACGTGCACCAAGCTAACGGTGACCAATACGGGTAATTTCGGCAACCAGGGTAAAGGTAGAGTCAATCTGGACTATGTCGATTTCGGCGACTGTGACACGACTGCTGTGGTTTATGTCTATGACGGTTCACCAGTTGTCGGTTATCCGAGGGTTGGTGACACCCTTGTTAACTACTCCATCTTCAATACCACTTACATAGATGACGAAGGTTTTGTCCCTGATGGCGACCATACGCCGACAACCGACATGGGTGAATATGAGGTCTTCGAGTCCGGCAAGTTTGTGACCCACGACTCACTACTGGCCATTGAGAAGATCTGGTATGCTCCCCAGGCGCTAGTTGATAGTTGCAGCTTTGTTATCGAGTGCATCAAGCTCTACGTCAATAAGGACACCACCGTGACCGGTGTGCGTATTGGTGAGGCAATTGACTGGGATATCCCTTCTGATACTAACGTTGATAACAGGTCCGGTTTTGACGTCACTCGTAATCTGATTTATCAGCAAGGCGCGGAGTACAATCAGGATGATTCTACTGAGTGCATAGACAACGATCGCCGCTTTGGTGGCATTGATTTCCTTGAGTCCTATAAGAACGGCAGCCTGTACAGTACCTCGCAACACGGCGCCTATACTGCCGACAACGCCACGTACGTTTTTCCAAATAGCGACTTTGATCCAAAAGAGCTTTATTCCCGGATGGACACCAGCGGCTACATGCTCTACTCTTCCCTCAATCCCGATTCGGAATTCGTTGATTTGCATATGGTAATGACTTTTGATACCGGCCTAACTATTACACCGGCTGATACTTTTGTCTACTACATCAGCATTATCAGCCATTACGATGGAACCTTGGATGATTTCTTGGCTGAGGTCGACGAGCAGATACAATGGTATGATGAGCATATCAGCCCTTCACCTGGCTGCTGCAACTACGATGGGATTCGCGGCGACTGGAACTACGACGGTCAGCTCAACATCGCTGACCTGACTTACAAGGTTGACTATCTTTTCTTGGGTGGTCCACCGCCTCCTTGCTTCGAGGAAGCTGACGAAGATTGCAGTGGTGCTCTCAATATAGCAGACCTGACATACGAGGTGGACTACCTATTCCGTGGTGGCCCACCACCATGTCGTTGTGACTGTTCAGACTGTAGTCCTTGAGGCATATACCAAGGATTCTTCGAGTCATTGCGATAAAAACGGCCACCCCGCCTCAGGTGGGGTGACCGATACATGCATATGAATGTCAGCTTGCCTGTTGTAAGAAACTGCCAAAGAGCGGTAATTCGATGGCAAACCTGAGGATTACAGGGCGTGGTTGCTTTGTCCGTCAGGGAAGAATCCGAGCTGTGGGAAGATACCTTTCATACATGAGTCTGAGATTATTCTTGTTTTGACGGTTATAGGCAATGGCCAGGTGGAAGTACTTCTCTGATAGTCATTGGTAAGTCTCATCCGACGTGTGCTTGCAAAGCCATTTGAAGTAAATCGATGCCAGCGCCGTTATCGAGAAACCCGTACTGCTGGCGATGAGCGCATGAGTTTGTTTCACCGCTTCAACTGGGGGAACTTATCCTTTAGGGCATTAACATATGCGCTGTCAAGACCGCGTTTGATAGCGTATTCATAAGCGAGAGCTGCTTGATTAAAGGCTCTTTTACTTAAGTAAGCATCTCCGGCCTGGCGGAAATAGTCGTACGGCATATCTGTGAGGGTGAAGATTTGGTTGACATAATTAAAGGAGCGGTCAAATTGATTCATCTGCAAGTAAACCGATGCTAGACCGACCATGGCATTTTGTTCAGTGCTGTCGATTTGTAGCGACTTCAGGAAGTACTTTTCGGCATGGGTGTACTCGCCTTTTCTGAGGTAGGTTGTCCCTATGTTGTTAATGATCGAGGCATTGTATGGATTAACTCCGTCTGCTATCTTGAGAAGAACCAGGGCACTGTCCAGCATGTCCAAATTAAGATAGCAGACACCCAAGTTGCCGTAAGCATTGTAAAACAGGGGATTGAGATCCAGAGCCTTTCGCAGATGCACGACGGCTTCAGCGTACTTGGTTTGACGCATAAGTTCTTCGGCTTTCTTGTGATGTGAAACTTCAGGAAAATCCACCTCCGTACGTGTCCACTCCTTTTGCGCAGCAGCAAAGTCTCCTGCTCGTTCGTAATAGTCAATTAGCAGCCTCCGCGCGTTTCTGTTTCGACTCTTGTCCAGAATCTGGTAGTTTTTGAAATGAGCTATTCCAAGGCCCGGCACAACTTGGGTTGCTACCCGGGGAGCAAGTGAAAGGAACCCCAGGACAATTGCAGGTATAGACCTCAAGAGTAAGGATTTGGTAGCCCGGTGATTTTCAAGCGCATAGTAATAGCAGAGCACAGCCAATGGAACACCGGTAATAGAAAAGAGATCCCAGTTGCGGGGCATGCCAATTCCCGGATTAAAAATATACACTGCCCCTAGTGTGGTAAGCACCAGAATCAACAGGAACTGATACTCCGCCCGTCTCAGCCATCCCTTTGCAGGCGATAAAAAAACCATCATCAAAAAGATCGGCAGTCCCGGAATCAGCAACATTAGGAGGTTGCAAATGTCAAAGAGATGCTTGAATGAAAATAACCAGTCACCCTCGACTGTGAATCGATCTGGAACTATCGGTAGTAAGGCAAAGGTGAAAAAGAAATAGTTAATACGCAGAAAATGGTATACGAATACCGACAACAATACGAGCACCACTACCATAAGGAGTTTAGTTTTAACAGTTAGAGCTGCCAGCCTTTTTCCGAGACGAGAGTCTTTCAACAAGAGATACAAAAGGCTAGGCAGAAGTGTAACAGCAAACAGATGGAGAAAGAACGCTACCAGCAAGGGGGCTAAGGACCACCACCGCGACACTTTCCCCCGAACTACAGTAAGTCCGACAAGTGTATACAGCATTATCACCATAATGAAAAGCGCGTAGTTCTCAACATACCCAAAAAACAAAAGCATGTATCCACCTGATGTCAGCCCAAGAAAAAATAGGTACCGTTGAAGATTGTGTCTAAAGAGAGGGCGCGACAGAAATGCTACCCCAACCAGTAACATCAACCCTGACACAACTGAGACAACTTGGAAAGTCAGCAGGGCACGAGCGTGGGGTTCGCCGTTCAAGAGAGAAAAGAGGCTCTCGTTAATGAGTGAGGCTCCGATATCCCACGCTTTTACTGAAGGTGTCCTATTAGCTAAACGCGCCAGTAACTGATAGCCATCGCCTAAGAAATGCGTTGTATTGAGAAAGATGATAAAAGTAAGGCCAAATGAAATAATTGTGAGAGCGACTGGCGCGAGGTAATCGGTTGACTTCCGGTGAGTACCTTTAGCAGGAGGACCGCCTCGGCGTAATCTCCGCGACCAATAAGAAATAGCAGGGGGTGTCACTATCCCCACTATTAACAGGCAAAGCTTGATGAGTGTAGGAAGATAAGCCCACCAGTTGATACCCCAGACCCTGACTTCCGGGAAAAAAGAAGTAAACAAGAACAGAGCGATCACCAGATAGTAAGCGGCCAACAGGAACACTCCCTCCTTGTTACATTTGGTTATTGGTATGTCGATCGAGTTCGTCTGCATCTGTGGTTTAACGGATTAGGGATTTTGCGATCCCGCCGAATTCTTTGCCGCTTCGCATCGTTTAACCTATTTCGACATCGTAGAATGTAGCATGTGGGAACGTTGAATGCAACCATGGAAAGGCATGGCTCTGACACCTTACGGAATTAGGTTTGTTGTACCGGCAATTCAGTATAAGGTGTGTAACATGAGGTTGTTGATATTAATCAAAATACATATTGTGGGGGAATTGGGACACATATCCAACTTTTTCCCTGTCGGTTGGAGGTCTTGCTGTTGATTAAATTTTCCTTGACAAACCCAACTCTTTTTTGCTACTTTACAGGTGTAAATATGCCTAGGGTTAAATAATTAAGGAGGGAATAATGTTACAACATCTCAACTTATTAAAAGTTTCACTCTTCTTTGTCTTTATGCTCTCATTAGCGTTACCCGCTCAATCCCAATATTTGTGTGGGGATGCCGATGGGAGTGACCAAATCAATATTGCCGACGTAACCTATCTGGTTGCTTACCTCTTCACCGGAGGGCCTGAACCAGTTCCGTTGTTAGCGGGCGATTGTAACGACGATGGGCAGGTCAATGTCGCAGATTTGACATACCTGGTTGATTACCTTTTCCGCGGTGGCCCGGCACCTTGTAGTGTTCCAACGGGAACTCTTGTTGGCTACACTGGTTGTAAAACGTTTCAAAAGGAAGGTGACGATACACCACCAACTGTAGATTGCATAGAATATGAGTACAACGGGACTGGTGTACTTACACTCAAGCACGTAAACGCTGGTTTTAATTGTTGTCCCGCAGCTATTGAAGCTGAGATAACTATCGAGAACAACCTTATCACGATAGAAGAAAGCGAATTTTTTGATACTCTTATGCCATGTCCTTGCCTCTGTCTTTATGATCTGGACATGGAGATTATCAATTTGCCTCCTGGAGAGTATACAATAAGTGTAGATGAATTGTATTTGTATCCGGATGATGAGATTCTCGAATTCACCATTATTCTTTCTTCATCACCTTCTTCGGGCAGCTACTGCGTAGATAGGGATAACTATCCCTGGGGTTATTACGAGACTGCTACGGTTGATTTCGGTGTATGTAAAACGTTCCAGAGGGTAACTCCTCCAGATAGCACACCGCCTGACCAAGACTGCATAGAATACCAGTACGATGGGCAAGACGTTCTTTCGATCAACCACATAAATGCAGGATTCAACTGCTGTCCGGATGAGCTGGCAGCTATTATAAGCGTTGAGGGCAATGTTATTACGATAGAAGAGATAGAATATCTTTTCAGTGGCGGATGTTATTGCCTCTGTCTTTTTGATTTGGATTATGAGATAACAGGACTAGCCCCGGGGGAATACTCTGTAAAAGTTATTGAACCGTACAGGGATCCGGATGACGAGCCGTTAGAATTTACTATCACTCTTTCTTCGTCTCCTTCCTCTGGTGACCACTGTGTATACAGGTCTCATTATCCGTGGGGGGTCTTTTAGTTGGGATTTGTCTTGTAAACGGATTGCCTATTATTTCTGCATTTTGGGGGTAGGAAACCTTCCTGCCCCTATTTCTTAAATTTACTCAGATATTTGAGATCGACGTACGATTCAACATACCCGCAATCAAAACAGGCATAAGCTTTACAGTTTGTCTTAACAAAAAGAACCCTTTGCTTATCAGACTTATATCCGACTCCTCCCGCGCTCATCAGTTTGCCGCTGTCGATGGCCTTGCTTCCACATTTGGGACATTTATCCATAGCTATTTTACCTTCCTCCATCAAGAGACTGTAACATAGAATGTGTTTACTGATTTTCTGCCATAATCTAATCCGCACACAATCTCAGCCAGATCGCGATGCTGCCATTGATTTGGTAAAATCGACATTCTGACTACCGTATGTATATACCTTTCACATTCGTAGATTATTCAATAAAAAAATGTAATTCTTGAATTTGGATTGATCTGCAAACGTCTGAGTCGCTATAAACCCACACGATGGGTGGGGTACCCGTGTGGTACACGGGTGGGTGGGCGAAGTGAAAGGACTCCTTCAAATCGATAAGGATTTTGGTTGGTTAAAAGAATTAAAGCGGCGCACCCTTCGACATGCTCAGGACAGGCGGGGACGTACGCCGCACACAAAATAACAGCCAACTTAGCGAAAAAAGGGGATAATGATGGAGCCTACGAGAGTCACTAAAAGCGTTATTATCGCTACAGTAAAAGTAGCAAGTTTGTAGTCAAACTTGGATTTATCTTCAAAACATATGAAAGTATATGGAAAAATCCGATTACTGCAAGTTGCAAAAATAAACAACCCTAATAAAACGCATAAAGACAATGAGGTGATGTATCTGAAAGTATCACTTTCTCTTATGGCACTTGTTAGAAGAGAACCTGCAACTATTCCTCCTAAGAGGACTATAATTCCTCCAAGTACATAGAACATCTCCTTCTCAGCCCACCAATACCAAGGCCTTCTTGCATTAAAGAACTCTTTAATGAGTTTGTTTGCACCGGAAAACCATACTTCATCCTTGGAGTGGATCTGATACGAAATGTAGTTTGAGTAAAACGTAAAACTGATTCCTCTATCTATTTCAATTCCGTCTTTTCTGCCCGTAACGCTTAGATTTAGTTTGTTGGTTCTTAAGGGGATATTGTTGTTAAGTAATGACTCAACAGAGTTGCTTTTCATTCTTAAGGATTCAAAAACTGGTTCTATTTCGAATTTGATTGCTGCGTTAGCAAAAAGTTTATTCAATAATGTTTCTAATTCCAGTAAATCTTTTTTGTACAGTTTAACAGGACTTAAATCAACTATCTCTCTGTACTCTTCTTTAACCATCATGGGTCCCTAATATTTCTTTTAGTTTTGTTCGTCGAAATCCCTATGTTTCGACAATCTTTAATTTAAACTATTTATTCAAGAGTAGTTATGCAAACAGAATTAATTCAGATTGCGGGGAAGGCAGGATTCGGACTCTGATTCTTGAGCTGTGAGATTTGGCGGCAGGGATGCAAAGCGTAAAAATTGACTTCCCTGTGGGGAACTTGGGATGAGAACCGGATCGGGTCGATTCAGCTTCTCTGTGGTCGCCTACAATTCCATCGCCATGACAATCGTCTCTCGCTTGTACGGTAGTGGGCCGATGATGGACAGGTCTGTGTATTGGAAGCCCATGCTCTCATAGAGATGATTGGCCACTGGGAGTAGCTTGCTCGTAGCTAATACCAGCGTATCTGCCCCAAGCGAACGGGCTTTATCGATGGCCGCCTGGGTGAGACGGTGGCCGACACCACGACCGCGAAACCGCTCGGTGACGCCCATCTTGGCCAGCTCGTACTTCCTTTCAGTATGCTTCAGAAGGGCGCAGGTCCCTACAACCTCCGCTTTTACCCGTGCGAAAAAGACACAGCCGCCCAGCTTGATGATCTGCTTCCGGGGATCGTTCAGGACTATCCTGTCGTATGGTTCAACCTCGAAGTACTTCTCCAGCCATTCGTAATTGAGATCGCGAAAGTACCGAGCGTACCGCCGGTGAAATTCAACGATTTCAACCGCCGATTCCGGTAGTGCCGTGTCTGTCACGATGTCCTCGCTCTGCTGTCAAGCTCGTCCATATGCAATAATATCAGCAACTTTGCGGTGTGAATCTAAGCTCACAACTCCGCAATATCGATACTGCCAAGGTAGATGCCTTCTCTTTTTCGCAGACAAAAGGTAAGGGTTTGGGGAGAGTGAGACAACGAAGAAATCGGTTATGGCTGGAATATAGCAGATAATGGTACTCCACCTAACAAACGGTCTGAATAGAGCGGCAAACACTTGAATCATCATAAGCCCATCCGCTGGGTAGGGTACCCGTGTGGTACACGGGAAGCATAAAAGTATACTATGTATGGCGAGGTTAAAAAATGTAAAGTGGCGAAGGCTTAGCGAGCATGCTGTTGTGTGAGGTTGGACGATAATAGTATCATGTGTGAGCGTACCTCGTCAGGAGCCCCGGTCGATATGTCGTTTCCCTCCATATCGTTTTCCGCCACGCTTCCTTGAATCTTGACGACGACCGCCACCCCTCCTCGAGCTATCTTGACGGAACTGAGGGCGGGGGCGAGCCTCATTAACATTGAGCACGCGTCCCTTCCACTCCTTACCGTTGAGAGCGGCCATCGCGGACTGGGCTTCAACTGGAGAATGCATCTCCACAAACCCGAAGCCCCGTGATTCAGCGCTAAACTTATCCTTGATAATGGTGACAGAGATGACTTCACCGAATGGTTCAAACGCCTTTTGTAAATCTTCTTCGGTGACATCTAACGGGAAATTGCCTACAAACAGTTTCATTCTGGCCTCTTCGGTATCGTGAGCCGTTTACAATTCAGGAGGGAATTGACTGAGTGTCAATCCCCTCCGCATTCAGGATGCTGCCGTTTCTATGAGCAGCAGGGTAAAAAACCTCTTACCAGGAGTTGTAGCGGCGTCCACCTCGATTGCCGCTGCCTCTCTCTGTACCTCTCTCTGTACGAGGGCGAGCTTCATTGACATTCAGTGTCTGCCCGTTCAATTCCTGGCCGTTGAGGCCGGCAATCGCGGCCTGAGCTTCCTCTTTGGAAGGCATCTCCACGAACCCGAATCCTCTTGATTTGCCGGTGTACCTGTCGGTGATGATGGATACACTCGTTACCTCGCCATGGCCTTCAAAAGCCTGGCGAAGATCTTCTTCTGCCGTGTCAAACGACAAGTTTCCGACGTAGATATTCATTCTACTCTCCGCACTTGTTTATCCCTTCACGAACCTTTTCTTAAAGAGATATCGCAACTAAGATAAACCAATTATTGCGCACTATTGCGCTCATCTCTCCTAATTAACGATTTAACAAGAATTGACTTGATGGTACAAACCTTGAAAAAGATCAATGAGGGAGACTGTTATTCATGCTATAGTATATCGACAGACGATTACAAAGTCAATACTTTTTCTGACGTTCTCTTATTTACCAGATTGAAAGGAAATCCCTCTCTTGCGACTGGTCCACCCTGCGCTGTTTTGTGCAGTTACCAGCAACAGTCTATAGCTCAATAAGTTACAAGAAGTAAGTGGTGGGCAAGCCAGGATTTGGAGACGCTGTAATGATTCACAACTAAGGGGTCATTTAGGTAACGAAAGCGCCGTCAGAAGCTAGTGTGATGAAGTCCTCAGAACACGAGATGGGTTGACCGTGGTGAGCAATTGCCATAAAATACCTCTTAAGGCAGAAACATTTCCCGTTGTTCGGCCGTAGTGCATAAGTATAATGGTGTTTATGCAGTCTTTAGATAGGAGAAATGGGTGGTGATTAAAAAGGTGCTTTTAATCATATTGCTTTTGATTATTGTTGGAGGGGTGCTCTTCTTTGCAATAGATGGAGCAGCCAAAAAAGAGGATGGTTATAAGACAGTACCAGTTGAAAGGGGGGAGATTGTCGACAAAGCTCTGGCGGTCGGTCGCATTGAACCTAAAAAGGAGATTTCAGTTAAGTCCAAGATATCCGGCATTGTAAAAAAGACTTACGTGGATATTGGCGACGAAGTCAGAGTTGGCGATCCTCTCTTTGACATCGCCCCCGACCCGACGCCGGTGGAGTTTGCCGAGGCCAAGCGGCAGGTCGAACTCTACCAGGTCACTTTTGACAATTCCAAAAGGGAATTTGACCGGGCCAAGACTCTTAAGGATAAACAGTTGATCTCCCACCAGGAGTACGATCGCGCCCTCGCCGACTACGACGAGGCCGAGCTTCGCCTCAAGCTGGCTCAGGAAAAGTTCTCGCTCATTGAGTCCGGCTGGACAGAGATCGCCGACCGGACGGTTGACAATATCATCAAGTCCCCTATCGGGGGGACCGTCCTGTCGCTTCTGGTGCAGGAAGGTGACCCGGTAGTGCCTCTCACATCTTACCAAGCAGGCACCGATCTTATGACTCTGGCCCAGATGGATGATCTGATCTTCAAGGGAAATGTTGACGAAATCGATGTAGGAAAACTTCACGAGGGAATGACGGTGGAAATTGAGATCGGTGCTCTCCCCAACGATACGGTCACCGGCGTGCTGTACAAGATTTCTCCCAAAGCGCACAAAGAGGAGGGCTCAACCTTGTTTGAGGTGGAAATCACAATAGGAGAAGTAGGCAAGAAGTTCCTGCGCGCCGGCTACAGCGCCAACGCCGACATTGTCATCACCAAAAAGGAAGACATCCTGTTGATACCGGA
>Ga0315551_10004268_pt1 | contig 10024 bp, 10 predicted proteins | sample SalMarSW160290MG_FD_203678 | JGI IMG/M metagenome (GOLD analysis project Ga0315551, IMG submission 203678) | Salt marsh sediment microbial communities from the Plum Island Ecosystem LTER, Massachusetts, United States - Salt Marsh Sediment SW1602-90 ... | reverse complement strand
CGCTAACCTTCCTCCTGTTGTTGCTGGTAGGCTCAAATTTAACCACGCCGTCAACAAGGGCATAAAGGGTGTAGTCCTTACCCACCCCGACGTTATTACCGGGGTGAATGCGGGTGCCCCGCTGCCGAACTATGATAGTACCGGCCTGCACGTACTGACCAGCGTACCTCTTGACTCCCAGCCGTTTTGATTCACTGTCACGGCCCAGGCGACTGGTGCCACCACCCTTCTTATGCGCCACTTTCGGTCACCTCTTTCTTGCGCCGCCGGGTCTTTTTGGCCGATTTAACCTCGGCTATACCCGGCCCAACTATCTTATCAATAACCAGCCTCGTATACTGCTGTCGGTGGCCCGTCTTCTTGCGGTAACGCACCTTGGGCTTATACTTAAAGACGATAACCTTATCGCCTTTACCCGACCCTTTAGAGGTGGCAACTACCTTAGCCCCGTCAACGGTAGGCGTACCGATGGTTACCTGGTCACCGTCAGCGATGAGCAATACCCTGTCCAGTTCAACGGTATCACCCTCCGCCGCATCCAGGCGTTCCACATCTATGGTCTGACCAGGGTCTACCCGGTACTGCTTACCCCCGGTCTCAATAATAGCGTAAATCTTCTTCCTCCCAAACAGGCTATTGTAGCAATTGCCACAGCTAGGTGTCAAGCGCCAGCTTCTGCCACAGTTCTCTTACCCTTGCCCCCAGCTCATCAAGGCTGCAATCAGTATCAATAATCACGTCAGCTCGCTTGGCTCGCTCCTCAGATGATAGTTGGGAACGGATACGAGCCCGTATCTGCTCTTCAGAAATCCCGCCCCTTTCCTTCAACCGCTTGAGCACCGTGGCTTCAGGGGCTACGGTAACCCAGACCTCGTCTACTTCATCCGATAATGAAGGCTCGCCAGCTCTCTTGGAAAGAAGCACCTCAACCAGCAGAGGTAACTCCAGCACCACCACCCTTACCCCCCGCCGCCGGTACTCCCCAAGCTGAGCCTTTACCTTCTTATACATCCAGGGGTGTGTTATATTATTCAGCCGGTCCAAAGCCTCCGGGTTGCCAAAGGCAATTTCGCCCAGCTTCTTGCGGTCAATCATACGGTCAGGGGCAAGTATTTCAGCACCAAAGGCGGTCACCATCTCCTGCCGGACCTCGGTATCGGCTTCCAGCGCTTTATGCCACACTTCATCCACGTCAACAACCGTTGCCCCCAACTCCTTAAGGAAGCGGGAAACGGTGCTCTTGCCGCTGCCAATACCCCCGGTAAGCCCTATAACCTTCATCCCACCAAGTCTAGCTTTTAGTACACAGACAGTCAAGAAACCCCTTTCCCACCCCAAAATTGACAACGAGAGTATAATAACTGAGAGTATGAGTCATGTAATTTAGATAAAAGAAAGGGATGAGACTTGTTGAAGGTCCAGTTTATGGAGGTGCCTAGCATGCAACACAGGTTTAAAGGTTATGCTCTATTGTTGCTGGTGCTTATCTTTATAAGTTCCCTGCCGGCCTGTTGGTGTGGACCGGATGCCGGGCCGCCGGGGCCTGATTTGCAGTGGTCCCGGACTTTTGGTTCTGGAGATGAGGTTTATGGCAGCTCAGTTCAACAGACTACAGACGGCGGCTACATAGTATGTGGAAGGATATACTCTATTGAAACCCACATGGAAGGAGGTATCTGGCTGATAAAGGCAGACGCTGAGGGTAACAAGCTCTGGGATAAAACGTTCAACCTCTCCGGCAATTCTGCTTTTGGTGAATCGGTCCAACAGACCACAGACGGCGGCTATGTAATATGTGGCACTACCGTAACTGATGAAGCCAACGCTTTCTGTATCTGGCTGATAAAGACAGACCCCGAGGGTAATAAGACCTGGGATAAGACATTCGCCCCCAGCAGCAAGTGGGGGTATGGTGCTTGGGGCTATTCAGTTCAACAGACCACAGACGGTGGCTATATATTAGGGGGAAGAAGTGATGACCATCTAAGGCTGATAAAGACAGATGCTGAGGGTAATGCAACATGGGATAAGATGTTCGTAGGCCAAGAGATGGCCATAGCCGATTCAGTTCAACAGACCACAGACGGCGGCTATATAGTATGCGGAAACACGTGGCCTCCGGAGGAAGATAGCCCCATAAGTAGATCAAATATCTGGCTGATAAAAACAGATGCGGATGGTAACAAAGTCTGGGATAAAACGTTCGGCGGCCAGCTATATGCCAGGGGTCACTCAGTCCAACAGACCACAGACGGCGGCTATATAGTATGCGGGACGGGGGATACCGAAAAAACTATCGGTAATTTTGGCGCTTTACTGATAAAAACAGATGCTCAGGGCAACAAGCTCTGGGACAAGATATTCAACACAAATGGCGGTCATAGCTGGTCAGTCCAACAAACCCCAGATGGTGGTTATATAGTATGTGGAACAAGCCATGATAATGACGCCTGGCTCATTAAGACAGACGCCGAGGGTAACAAGCTCTGGGATAAAGCGTTTGGCAAAGAAATAGAAGGGTCATCAGGAGGCCAGTCAATTCAACAGACCACAGACGGCGGCTATATCATATGTGGGTGGTCAAGCGATGCCGACTCCGACCATGTCCTGCTGCTTAAAATACCCCCGGAGCAGTGAGGGGTGGTGCCTCTTTTCTTAGAGAGCCAGATTACGGGGCGTCTAAGAGGGGCTAACGCCCCTCTTTTTTATTATCCTCCCCCTCTCACTCGTAGGGGGTGGGGAAAGCCCCGCAAGGGGCATACCTTAAAGGGCGGCGGGCGGGATAAGATATAACTGGGGGGTGGGGTGTGATTGCCTATAGTTGAGTGATATAATTAGAAAAAGGAGCATTATGCACCAAGCAATGCTCTATGAGAAGCTGCCTAACTCCAGGGTGAGGTGCGGCATTTGCCAGTGGCGCTGCCAGATAGCTCCAGGTAAATTTGGCGTCTGCCGTGTCTATCAGAACCGCGACGGGACCCTGTATAACCTGAACTATGCCAAGGCGTCATCGGTAGCCGTTGACCCTATCGAAAAGAAACCGCTATTCCACTTTTTCCCCGGCAGCCTGGCTTTCTCTATAGGAGGCTGGGGCTGCAACTTCCACTGCCAGGACTGCCAGAACTGGGAAATAGCCTGCCCGGTGGACAACGAGCCCTGGCTTAATTCCCAGGAAGTTCCGCCCGAAACAGCCGTGGCACTGGCTAAAGCTCACAACTGCCAGGGTATTGCCTGGACCTACAACGAGCCCAGCATCTGGTTCGAATATACCTTGGATTCGGCCAAGCTAGCCAAGGAAAATAACCTATATACCGTCTATGTGACCAACGGCTACCTCACCCCTGAAGCACTGGATACTATCGGCCCTTACCTTGATGCCTGGCGAGTTGACATCAAGGGTTTCACCGATTCCCTCTATCAAAAGCTGGCTAAAATAAATCACTGGCGGGGGATACTGGAGGTTGCCCAGCGAGCTAAGGATAAGTGGCGTATGCACGTTGAGGTGGTCACCAACATTATACCCACCATGAACGACGATGACGACCAGCTAAACGGCATCGCCAGCTGGATAAGGGAGGCGCTGGGGGAACTGACCCCCTGGCACGTGACCCGCTTTTACCCCCACCATAACATGACGGACTTGCCCCCCACCCCGGTATCCACCCTGGAACACGCCTGCGATATCGGGAAGGAAGCCGGGCTTAAGTTCGTCTATGCCGGTAATGTTCCCGGGCACAGCAGTGAAAGCACCGTCTGCTATAATTGCGGTAAGACGGTGGTGCGGCGCCTCGGTTACCAGACCGAGGTAGTCGGGCTGGAGGGCTCAAAGTGCTGGTTCTGCGGGGCGGAGCTTAACTTCAGGGGAGGCGGCTCGAAGGAGGGGTTAAAATGATAAGGAATGCCATCGCCGCCGGGCGATTTTACCCCGGCTCGGCTTCAGAGATACGGGAAATGATGGCACTGATGGTTGATAAGAGCGCCAAAAAAGAAGCGGCAATCGGCCTGCTTATGCCCCATGCCGGATACCCCTACTCCGGGCCGGTAGCCGGGGCAACCATATCCCGGGTTAAGCTCAGGGACACGTTTATTATCATTGGACCCAGCCACACCGGCGCGGGGGAGCCTTTCAGCATCATGACCGAAGGAAAATGGCAAACACCCCTGGGTGAGGTAGAAATTGACTCGGCGCTGGGTAAAAAGCTGATAGCCAACTCCGACTACCTGCAGGAAGATGAAACAGCCCATCTCCACGAGCACGCCGTAGAGGTGCAGCTTCCGTTTCTGCAGTATCTCAAGCCGGAGGTAAAGATAGTGCCCATCATCCTGGCCTACGCCACCGCTGAAGTTTATAAAGCAATCGGCCGGGACATAGCCAGGGCAATCAAGGATTCGAAGGGAGAGGCGATGATTATCGCCAGCGGCGATATGACCCACTACGAGCCGCAGGAAATCGCCGAGGAAAAGGACAATAAAGCCATCGAGGCTATGCTGAAGCTAGATGAGGACGAACTGACCCGTCGCTACCAGGAGCTGGAGATATCGATGTGTGCCTACGGCCCGGCGGTCTGCCTTATCGCCGCCGCCAAGGAGCTGGGGGCGACCGGAGCCGAACTGGTAAAATACCAGACCAGCGGCGATACCACCGGCGACTACTCCAGCGTGGTGGGCTATGCCGGTATCATAATAAAAGGGGGAGGCGGATAGGTGCACCCACTGGTGAGATTAGCCAAGCGAACGGTGGAGAGCTACGTCAGGAAGGGGAAGGTGGCGCAGGTGAAGAGGCTTACCCCCGAGATGAAGCCGAAAGCCGGCGTCTTTGTCTCTATCCATAAGGGCGGCGAACTGAGGGGCTGCATCGGCACTGTTGAACCGCATAGGAACAACGTAGCCGAGGAGATTATCGTTAATGCCATCAGCTCGGCGAGCCGCGACCCGCGCTTCTACCCCATTACCGCCGACGAGCTCGGTGAGCTTGAATACAGCGTGGACATCCTGACCGAGCCCAAGCCGGTGAGAAGCCGGAGACAGCTTAACGCCAGGCGCTACGGGGTTATCGTGGAGGCGGGAGGCCGCAAGGGGCTGCTCCTGCCTGACCTGGAGGGGGTGAGCAGCACCAAGGAGCAGATTGATATCTGCCGCCAGAAGGCGGGCATCGCTGCTGACGAGCCGGTTAAGCTGTACCGATTTGAGGTGAAGCGGTATAAGTAGGGGGGAGAGGCGTGGGATTTGTTTTTCTGGCGGCTAAGCTGGTGGATGTGCCGCGGCAGAGTTTTTTGGGGTAGGTAGAAAGGGAGGCTAGCATGCAACACAGGTTTATGCATTATTCTCTCTTATTGTTGGGGATTATCTTTATCGTTTCCCTGCCGGCATGTTGGTGTGGGCCGGATGCCGGGCCGCCGGGGCCTGATTTGCAGTGGTCCCGGACTTTTGGCGAGGGAACAAATACCTATGGAAGTTCGGTTCAGCAGACCGCCGACGGCGGCTATATACTATGCGGGAAAATAAAGACTTCCAGTGAAGAGGGTGCCTGGCTGATAAAGACAGACGCTGAGGGTAACCAGCTCTGGGACAGGATATTTGGCGGCGAGCGCACAGCATTTGGCGAATCAGCCCAGCAGACTGCTGACGGCGGCTATATAGTATGCGGAACTATACAGTCCGGAACTGGTTATCCTGATATCTTGAATAGTATCTGGCTGATAAAGACAGATGCCGAGGGTAATATACTCTGGGATAAGCGTTTCGCCAGCGGTGGTAATCAGGACGCTTGGGGTAACTCGGTCCAGCTGACCACAGACGGCGGTTACATATTATGCGGGAGGAGTAATGACCATCTGAGGCTGATAAAGACGGATGCCGAGGGTAATACAATATGGGATAAGACGTTTATCGGTCAGCACATAGACCAGGGCAATTCAGTTCAGCAGACTTCAGACGGCGGCTATATAGTATGCGGCCGGTCACGGCCTCTTGTACACTCTTACATAATAGGCAAACCCAATGTCTGGCTGATAAAGACAGATGCCGATGGCAACAAGATCTGGGACAGAATGTTCGGCGGTGAGCTATATGCTGAGGCGGCCGCGGTGCGACAGACCACGGACGGCGGCTATATTATGTGCGGTATAGGCGAGACTGAAGAAACTGCCGGTGATTTCGGCGCCCTGCTGATAAAGACGGACGCCTTGGGTAACCAGCTCTGGAGTAAGGTATTTTACGATTACCGGGGCTGGGTTGTCCACGGCTACTCGGTCCAACAGACCGCCGACGGCGGCTACATTGTTTGCGGAAGGAGCCGGTTCTATGACCCCTGGATAATCAGGACGGACGCCGATGGAAACAAGCTCTGGGAACAAGAGGTCGAAATAAAGGGAATATCCGATGGCCGGTCAATCCAACAGACCGCAGACGGTGGCTACATAGTATGCGGAGCGGCACACTTCGCCGATTCCGGCCATGTCCTGCTTTTTAAGCTGGCCCCGGAGGCGACAATGCCCCCGGAGCAGTGAGGGGGGGATAAGGGGAGGAACTGGCCGTGATACAATGAGGGGGGTGGCAAAGAGGGCTGGAAGCCCGCTTCCATAAAAGGGCGGCGGGCGGGATAAGATATAAAACGGGAGGGGAGGTCACTTAATAATGAACGGTTCCGGACTTTCACTTAAAGCATTTATGATTATCCTGGTGGCGGTGGGGATGGTGTGCGGCATAATCGGGGCGGTGATTGCCAACCTTGCCCTGATTGTCATAGGGGCGATTCTGATGACTATTCCCCTGATAATGAAAGTAATAAACGACCTGATACTGGAAGAGTTTATGTCGGTTATCTGGGAGTTTCTGGGAGTTGCCGCCATCACCTTTCTGTATATCTGGACATCGATGCTGGCCGAAAGCTCGGCGGGTAATGTCTTCTTGAGGCCATTACTATGGGTTGTGGTGGGGGTGGGAGTTATCCAACTGCTACTGATCCTTTACGTTTTTCCCCGGGGAAGCTAGGCGACCTGGTAATTGGATAAAATCCGTTATTTCAGTTAAAGTATTAAGGTAAATTAAAGATGGACATGTTCGAGCGCCAGTTTGACGAACAAAAACGGCGGGATGCCCCCTTAGCCGCCCGCATGCGCCCCGCCGCACTGCACGCCTTTGTCGGGCAGGAGCACCTGCTGGGCAAAGGCCACGTAATAAGAAAAGCCATCGTAGCCGGCAAGGTGCCGTCAATTATCCTCTGGGGACCGCCGGGCAGCGGCAAGACCACCCTTGCCTATGTCATCGCCAACGCCACCGAGGCCCACTTCAGCCCGGTCAGCGCCGTCAGCGCCGGCGTGGCCGACCTGAGAAAGATAATCGAGGAGGCCAAAGAGCGCGCCAAGCTCTACCAGCAGAAAACAATATTATTCATCGACGAGATTCACCGCTTCAACAAAGCCCAGCAGGACGCCGTCCTGCCCTATGTTGAGGACGGCACCGTTACCCTCATCGGGGCCACCACCGAAAACCCGTCCTTTGAGGTTATCTCACCGCTGCTGTCACGCTGCCAGGTGCTGGCTTTGAAACCGCTCGACGAGAACGAAATAAAGGTCATCATCAACCGGGCGCTGAGCGACGACCTCAACGGGCTGGGCAATATGAGCGTGGAGATGGACAACGACGCCATGGTCCACCTAATCACCATGTCCAACAAGGACGCCCGCGTTGCCTTAAACGCCCTGGAGATTGCCGCCCTGACCACCCTGCCCGACAAAGAGGGCAAGCGGCACGTCACCCTGCCGACCATCGAGGATGCCATCCAGCACCGCGCCCTGCCCTACGACAAGGAGGGCGAGCACCACTTTAATCTTATCTCCGCCCTGCACAAGTCAATGCGGGGCTCCGACCCCAACGCCTCCCTGTACTGGCTTGCCCGGATGCTGGAAGCCGGGGAGGACCCGTTATACATCGCCCGGCGGCTGGTGCGTTTTGCCTCGGAGGATGTGGGCATGGCCGACCCGCAGGCGCTGGTCATCACCATCGCCGCCCAGCAAGCCGTCCACTTCATCGGCATGCCCGAGGGCAAGCTGGCTCTTGCCGAAGCCGTGGTATATATGGCTACCGCCCCCAAGAGCAACTCGCTGTACATGGCCTACGAGCAGGTAGAGGAGGAAATCAAGAAGGGTCCGGCTGAGTCGGTGCCGCTGCATTTGCGCAACCCGGTTACACCGCTGATGGGCAAGATGGGCTACGGTAAGGGGTACAAGTACGCCCACAACTACCCGGGGCACGTCGTTAAGCAGCAGTACCTGCCCAACTCCCTCAAAAACAAGCACTACTACAACCCCAGCGACCAGGGCTACGAGCAGCAGGTCGCCGACCAGCTGAGAGCCTGGCTGAAGAGCATCAGCCCGACCCGAGAAACCAAGAGGAAGAAGCGGGCTTGAAGCGGGGCGGGTTGACATATAATCTGCTAGAAAGTATACTGGGGATACTGACGCGGGGTGGAGCAGTGGAAGCTCGTTGGGCTCATAACCCAAAGGTCGTTGGTTCGAATCCAACCCCCGCTACCAAAGTAAAATTAGAGCACCGTTAAGAGCGGTGCTTTTTTTATGGTACAATTATCGTGAATCTTAGATTCCCCCAGAGGAGGCAAATAAAATGGCCGAGACCAGTGACAGGGTATCCGGGGAAGGGGTGGGTAAGAAACTGAGGCGGCAGTTCATCGCCGGCATTTTCGCCAGCATACCCCTCGGCGCCACCATACTAATATTAGTCTGGATATTTAATACCGTAGATAACCTTTTACAGCCGATAATCACCGCTATCTGGGGGCACGCCATTTGGGGGGTGGGCTTCGGCGTGACCGTGGTGCTGATTTACCTGGTCGGCGTCATCGTCAGCAATGTGATGGGGAAGAGGCTGATTCGCTACGGCGAATCTCTTATAGCCCGAATCCCGATATTCAAACAACTATATTCAACTATCAAGCACATTGTGACCAGTTTTTCCGCCCCTGATAAGACCGCTTTCCTGCAGGTAGTCCTGGTGGAGTTCCCCCGAAAAGGCATGAGGGCAATAGGCTTTGTGACCAACGAGTCGACCGATAAGTCGGGGCAGAAGCTGCTCAACATCCTGATACCCAATTCCCCTAACCCGATGAGCGGCTTTTTGCAGATAGTTAAGGAGGAGGAAGTGGTCCGCACCGAGCTGTCGGTAGACCAGGCCCTCCAGATGATAGTATCGGCGGGCAGGATGACACCCGACGGGGTGAGAGATGCGCCGGCCCTGGGCTGAGAGGGGAATGGGGGCGAATCCAGCCCCGGCTGCCAGAGAATTTTAGGGCACCGTTAAGAGCGGTGCTTTTGTTTTAAGTGACCCCAACGTAGCGCCCGCAGCCGAAGCCTTCACCCAGTTTACACCACGCGCAACTGCCCGGCGTCTCGTCCATAAGCTGTGATTCGCATTTCCCACAGAGGTATTCCTCCCCGGGCTTCATGGGGCCGTCGCAGGGGGGAATGGTCATAGGGCAAATCTGGACGCAGTTGCCGCACTGCTTACAGAAATCGGGGCGGATGCCGAAGGGGAAGTCCACATGGCGGTCCTTGCCCCGCCCAACAAAGCCGATTGCCCGGGCCTGCCAAATCTCGGTGCAGACCCGCACGCAGCGTCCGCACAGGATACAGTCTGAATTTCTGAAGGGATAGCGGACCTTCTTGACCCCGCAGCGTACGGCGATATCCTGGACAGCGCGGGAGTTGGGAGCCTGAGCCACCAGCAGCTCCGCCAAGTTATGACGCAATCTCCTGATTTTCTCGGTATTAGTCCTGATTACCATCCCCTCCTCCACATTCAGGGTACAGGAGGTGGTAACTTTGGAATAACCGTTGACCACATGTTCTACGATGCACAGCCGGCAGGCGCCAATGTCGGACAGAAAAGGGACATGACACAGATGGGGGATGCAGATGCCGTATTCGATGGCAGCATCAAGAACGCTGGTACCCCTGGGGGCGCGGATTGTAGCCCCGTCTATGTTAACGTTAACATATTGCAGCAT
>Ga0315551_10004267_pt1 | contig 10024 bp, 12 predicted proteins | sample SalMarSW160290MG_FD_203678 | JGI IMG/M metagenome (GOLD analysis project Ga0315551, IMG submission 203678) | Salt marsh sediment microbial communities from the Plum Island Ecosystem LTER, Massachusetts, United States - Salt Marsh Sediment SW1602-90 ... | reverse complement strand
TCAGCGACTTCTGGGAAGCTTATCAGAAGGTATTCCCTGATGACACTCACCAATCGGTGGGCAAAGAGAGCGGACAGACGGCACACGTCGAGCGTTGGATTAACACCTTGCGCCAGCGGCTTGCTCGGTTTGTTCGCAAGACCTTATCCTTCTCCAAGTCAGATCTCTTTCATGAGGCTGCCTTAACGCTGTTCATCCATCGCCACAATCTATCCTGGGCTCATGCTATCAGTCAATTTTAGCCACTACCCAAAACTGAACTTGACTTGAATGACCGGCAGCGCACCGCGTGTAAACGTCACGCCGGGACGGCCCGTTTCGCCTACAACTGGGGTCTGCGCCGCAAGATTGAGGCCTACCAGGCAAGCGGCCAAAGCCCAAGCGCCATCGACCTGCACCGCGAGTTGAACGCGCTCAAGAAGACTGAGTTGGCTTGGATGTACGAGGTGTCGAAATGTGCGCCGCAAGAGGCGCTGCGCGACCTGGACAAGGCGTTTGACAACTTCTTTCGGCGGGTAGAGCTGAAAAAGCAAGGTAAACTCAAAGGCAAGGTAGGGTTCCCACGCTTCAGAAGTTGCCAGCACGGCCTGGGCAGCTTTCGCCTGACTGGCAGTATCCACGTCTTTGAGGATAGCATCCAATTGCCGCGCCTGGGGCGGTTACGCTTGAAAGAGCAGAGCTACTTGCCTACGTCAGGGGTCACGATTCTGTCTGCTACCGTGTCCGAAAAAGCCGGGCGGTGGTTTGTCAGCCTCCAGGTTGAAGAAGAGATAGCCGATCCTCCCCCCGCCCAGGGCGAACCAGTCGGCGTCGATCTGGGTATCGAGGCGCTGGCGACTTGCTCGGACGGGCGAGAGTTCGAGAACCCGAATGCTCTCAGGAAAGCGCAACGCAAGCTGAAGCGGCTACAACGCGAGTTGGCGCGGAGGCAGAAGGGCGGCAAGAATAGGGAGAAGACACGCCAGAAGATTGCCAGGTTGCACTACCGCACTGGCAACATTCGCAAAGACGCTTTGCACCAGGCCACCAGTTCAATTGTAGAGGCGAAACCCAAGCCATCGGCGATTGTGCTGGAAGACCTGAACGTAGCTGGAATGTTGCAAAACCGCCACCTGGCGCTAGCTATCTCGGACGTTGGTCTCTACGAGTTCAGACGCCAAGTGCTGTATAAGGCAGCTTGGAACGGTGTGCAAGTTCTGATTGCTCCGCGTTTCTTTCCGTCGTCTAAGTTGTGTCACGTTTGTGGCTGCATTAACGACGACTTGACGCTTGCAGACCGTGAATGGCAATGTGTTTGTGGTGCATATCACGACCGTGACCGCAACGCCGCCATTAATCTTAGTCTTTTAGCTACCGTGAGTTCCACGGGAAGTTACGCCTGCGGAGACGAGAGGTTACAGGCTTAGGCCAGTGCTCGTCGTAGAAGCAGGAACCGAACCGCAGTCTGGGCTATGCCTGGATTTGCATAAGTTTCGGAGAACGGGAACCTTGATGGAAGTTTTGGAAGACGTTGAGGAGGGATGCATATGAGCACGCAGTCGGGAATCGGCCAGGCCCTGGCGGAATTGGTCGGGCGATTGACGCCGGATGAAAAGCGAGAGTTCGCACGCTCACTAGGTTGGAAGGAACTGGAGGTGCTGCGGCGCCAAGGGCCCGTTCCAGGCTTGGCTGATGAAGGCACAGTCGCTCATCCCGGTCGCCGTGTGGGTGAACCACAGGTGTATGTGGGTACAATCTCAGATGGACTGGCGCTTGAGCTGCCGGTGGAGTGCGTAGCGGCCTTTGTGAAGCGCCTGCCCACGATCTTGTCCGTATCGTCGGTTGAAGTGTACCTACGGCGGAACGGCGGGGGGGAGGAGCACCAGGTAAGCGCCGAGGAATTCGCCGGCTTTCTGGATGCTCACCAGGATGTGCTGCTGGAGGGGAGCCTGATGATGGAGTTGGGTAGTGCAACCCTGGTGTCCGGGGGCGGGGGTTGCATGCGGCTGGTCTTGGAGGGGATTTCCGGGGAAGTGCGACGCCGACTGGCCACGGAGGCCCTGCGAACCTGCGGGTTTGATTACGAGTTGAGGGGAGATAGCTTCACCGCTGCCATGTGGGACGATGAACTCGAGGTGGCCGAGCATTGAAGAAGAACGTGAAAAGTACGGTGAGCTTCTTTGGCCTGCTCATCGCGCATAGCCAGCGGGAGTACGAGCCGTCACCCGAGCATGTGCTGAAACGGATGTTTTTGCCTTTGTGTGATCATCTGACGGAGATCGTTGAGAAAGGCACAAAGAACGATGCCTGGGATGTCATCGAAGGCTTCGTCAGGGAGTGTCACAGACTGGAATAGCCGATGATCGCCCCTCTGCCCCCTGGCTATTGTGCACCTGTGCACACCATTTCGAGCCCCAGTCGGTGCTGCGCAACCCCGTTGTTTCGACAAGCTCAACACAGGCATCGTTGGGGTGTTCCGAGACCTGGGAAGCCGCTACATTGAGCGCCTGGGCACGGGTATCCGGCGTATGGCTCTGGCGATGGAAGGGCATGGCTTGCCCCGGCCTCGGTTCGAGGAAGTGGGGAGCGAGTTCCGAGTAGCGCTGATGGGTCCCGGCAAGCGCTTTATGAAAGAGGTAGCAACACGGCCAGCCTGGGCGAAGGGCTTGAGCGAGCAGCAGGTAGAACGGTTGTCGAACGACTCAGTACAAGCATGCGGGAAATGAGATGGGAGGAAGGAGGAGGAAGATGGCAGAGAACAGGATCTGGGTACGGGATTTCACTTCACTGACCGAACCCTCGGATTCGGTGGTGTTGGTGCATTTTGAGGAAGTAGGAGGCACCACCCACGTGTATCGCGATGGCACAGTGGTGCTGTCTTCTCCTTTCGGGACCACGGTGACCAGCTTGAAGCATTCAGGCGATCAGTTGTGGCGGAAGGAAGTCTTTCTGAGTATGCTGGATCGGATGGGAGCCTCCGATCAGGAACTGGTGGAGGCTGGGCGGATGGTTGAGGCGCGGGAGGAAGCGCTGTCGCGGCTGGGGTTTCGGGCTGCCGTGAAACAAGTGGCGGCAGAGTCAGTGGCGCATTCCCGAGATTGGTGTTCCCGTCACGGGCTGGACTACGAGGCGATGAGTGAGGAAGAAATAGACGAGTGGTTGGCAGCCCGGCTTGCAGAGGTGTAGAGGTGCAGAGGAGCAGGGGAGCGGAGGTGAGGGGGAGTTAGGGTGATTCAGAGTCATCAGGAGGGACCTCAGAACAAGCTGGGCTCAGGACAGGCTGGATTCAGGACAAGGCTCAGGACAGGCCCTTCGGCTAGGTCCCTCGTCAAGCCGCGTCGTGAGCCTGTCGAACGGCTCAGGAGGGGCCTCAGGTATGATTTTCTTGGCAGAACATCCCGAGTTTACCGATTTCTTCGCCTATCTGCGCCTGAAAAACTTATCACCAGCGACTATAAAGGGGTATCGCCTGGCTTTGAAAGGGCTCTGCGACTACGTCGACTTAGGGCCATCACCGCCCAGCCAGATCACTGCTGCCCAACTTCGGGACTACGTGGCCAATCTATACGAGCGGGGATTGGCCCCGAAAAGCATCAAGGACTATGTCCTGGTCATAAAGCGGTTCTTCGGTTTCCTGCTGGTCGAAGGCTATATCGAGGAGGACCCCTCGCGGCGCATACCTACTCCTAAGGTGGGCAAGCGATTGCCCAGAGCTTTGACGGTTCCCCAGATTCAGGCCCTCTTTATGGCCATGAGTGATGAGACACCGACGGAGCATCGCGACCAAGTGTTTTTCAAGCTCCTGTACACCTGCGGGCTTCGGGTGGGGGAAGCAGTTAGGATCAGGGTGGCAGGCATCAATTGGGAGGAAGGTTGGCTAAGGGTCATAGGGAAGGGGGACAAAGAGCGGCGAGTGTACCTGAAGCCTTACCTGGTAGAAGCTTTGAGGGAGTATATCGAGGAGAGTGACGTACAGGGTTATCTCTTCCCTGGGGGAGATGGTAAGGGTCACATTAGACGTCGGCACATGGGAAGCAGGCTGAAGAGGTATGTGGACAGGGCGGGGTTACCGCGACATGTGACCCCACATACCTTGCGCCACTCAGCAGCGGTGCACTATTTGATAGGAGGCGCTCCTATCACCTTTGTACAGAACCTTCTGGGGCATGAGAGCCTGGCCAGTACGGGGATCTACACCCAACTGGTGGATCAGATGGCCAAGGAGATCGCGTTGAACACCAAGACGGCCATTGATGAGATTGAGGCAGCGGAGCAAGGGGAGCTCCTGAAAGAAGCACGAGACCTCTACGAGGCCGACCTCGAGGGATGGGATGATTTTGTAAGCCAAGTGTTGGATTGGTTAGGAGACTGAGCTTGTCGAAGTGAAGGTCGCGCCCATTATGTGGAGGATGGCCCGTTTGAGCAAGGAAGCCCCTCAACAACCCAGGGTTGTTCAGTTCTAAAACCAATACCGCTCAGTTGAGACTTCGGAAGTCTTCCAGCGAGCATTTTGTAGGCAGAATCAGCCTGAAACTGTGCCAAACGTGACCAGATGGAGCACTTTTGAGACTTCCGAAGTCTGGTCTACCTAGAACTGAACAGCCCTGCTCGACAACCCTTCGACAAAGCCTGTCCTGAGTTTATCGAAGGGCTCAGGACAAGGCTCAGGACAGGCCGTATCGGCGCCCGCCAGAAGCGATCCCATTCTGCACACCAAGGGTTGATAACCCACCCCTCACTAATTGATTGCTTCAGATAAGGAGACTACCTATGGTCCAGACCATAACTCTCCAATTGCCAGCCGAGACGCTCCAACGCTATCGGAAGGGTGCAACCGTAGCCCGCAAGGCGCTGGAAGAATTTCTCGTAGAGCGTCTGGTAGATGCCGTCCCTCCACTGGCTGATGATCTGCCGTCTCCCTGGCACGAAGAATTAAGGGTACTGGAGGGCTTCGACGACGAAGCCCTGTGGAAAATCGCACAGAGCCAGTTGTCGCCCGTCCGCCAGCGCCTGTACAATCGTCTGCTGCGCAAGAACAGCCAGGGAACCATCACGGCGCGCGAGAAAGAAAAGTTGCATACTCTCGGTGAAGAGGCCCGCCGCCTGACGCTGAAGAAGGCTCACGCCTATATGCTGTTGAAGTGGCGCGGGCACCAGGTCCCCTCACTAGAAGAGTTGCAAAGGTCACAATGACCAGAGCGTACATTCCCCAGTCCTTGCGTCAACGCGTGGTGGCCGAATTCCGTAATCGGTGCGCCTATTGCCATACCCCAACCTCCGTCACGGGAGCACGTTTGGTGATAGATCACATCATTCCTGAGGCAGCCGGTGGGCAGACTGCCCGGGAAAACCTGTGTCTGGCTTGCCATTCTTGCAACGAGTTCAAGGGTGCCCAGGTTGAAGCCCATGACCCGCTGACGGGTGAGCGTGTGCCGTTGTTCCATCCACGCCGGCAGCAATGGCGCGAGCATTTTTGCTAGAGCGAGGACGGCAGCAAAATCATCGGTCTGACCCCTGTGGGACGCGCCACCGTGGCTGCCCTGAATATGAATCACCTTGCCATCGTGGAAGCACGTCGCCGCTGGGCAAGAGTCGGTTGGCACCCCTCTCAAGAGGATATATAGATTCGCGACGGCGGCCAACCATCAAAAACCCGCGCCGCTTGCGCCAATTCTCCCGCTTTGAGGAGAACGGCCACGACACTGAAGACATCATCTGGGCGCTGAAGGGTGTCTCCTTTGAGGTCAAACGCGGCGAGGTGGTGGGCATCCCTTCGACAGCCCTTCGACGGAGCTCAGGACAAGGCTCAGGACAAGCATTGGGCGCAATGGGGCGGGGAAGACGACGCTTACTTCGACAGGCTCAGTACAAGGCTCAAGATTCTCTCCCGCATTACCGAGCCGACGGAGGGCTGCGCTGAGATCCACGGCCGGGTGGGCTCCCTGTTGGAAGTGGGCACTGGCTTCCACCCCGAACTGACCGGGCGGGAGAACATCTACCTCATAATAGGAGTGATGACTTGACGCCAGAAGAGGTTCGTGCCCTAATCAGCCACGGCGAAGGACAGCGGTTGGAGTTCAAGCGCTCGCTGGCCGAGCTGGAGACGGGCGTGCGGGCGGCAGCCGCGATGGCCAACACCGACGGCGGTCATGTGCTGTTCGGTGTTCGGGATAACGGCACGATCCTGGGCGTGCACATAGGTGCCCAGACCAGGGAGCGGGTCGTCCAGGCCATCACCGACAATACCGACCCGACCCTCTACCCGTCAGTGGAGTACGTGGACCTGGATGGCAAGACCGTCATTGTAGTGACGGTGACCAGGAGCGATAACAGACCCCACTTGGTGCGGGGTCGGGCCTACAGGCGTGTAGGAGCCGCAGACGTGCAGATGAGCCGAGCGGAGTACGAACGGCTGCTGCTCCAGCGCCGGCAGGTGGAGTTCGACCGCCAGTTTGTGGGAGGGGTGACCTATGCCGATCTCGACGAGGCGAAGCTGGCGTGGTACATCCGCCAGCGGACCGAGCAGCGGGGGGTCAGAGCCCCTGCCACCTCGCCGCAGGAGACCTTGGTCAACCTCGGCGCCCTGGTCGAGGAGGGGGGCGAGCTGGTACCGACCAAAGGCGGGCTGCTCTTCTTTGGGAGAGATCCCCAGCGTTTCATCCCTCACAGCGAGGTGCGCATCGCCCGCTTCAAGGGCCCCACCATGGGGCACTTCATCGACAGTGCTGACCTGCGGGGCACGCTACCGGAGATGATCGACGAGGCGGAGCGGTTCATCCGGCGGAACACCCGGGTGGCGGCCAAGGTGGTGGGCTTCAAGCGGCGCGAGATCGGCGAGTACCCCTACGAAGCCGTGCGGGAGGCCATCTGCAATGCTGTCTGCCACCGGGATTACTTCATGGACGGCTCGACGGTGCGCATCATGATCTTCGACGACCGCATCGAGGTCAACAGCCCTGGCCCTCTGCCCCCTGGGGTGACGGTGGAGAACATTGACCGCAAGCACGTGCTGCGGAACAAGCTCATCGCCAACTACCTATACGACATCTACTACATCGAGAAGTGGGGCACGGGCATCACTAAGATGCGGCGGCTGATGCAGGGGCACGGGTTAGCGGAGCCGGTCTTCGAGGAGCTGGGTAGTTTCTTTGCCGTGACCTTCTACGGCCCAGGGGAGAAGATTCTGGACTTGATCCCTGAAGAGGGGGTAGTAGACCTCAGGGCGCTGGGGTTGAATGAGCGGCAAATCGAGGCGCTGCGGTTAATGGTGAATGAGGGGCGGGAACTGAGCAACAAGGAATATCGAGAGACGTTTGGTATCTCTCGTCCGACGGCAGCACGGGACTTGAGGAAACTAGTGGAAACTGGATGGGTCCAAGAGATTGGAAAGGGGCGAAGCCTACGCTATGCAGCAAGATGAGGCAATTAGGAAAAATACGAGACGATTAGTGAGACGATTAGAGCTTCATCGGGTAGCAACTGAGTGAGCGATTGGGCGGCAGCAAGGAGCCATAGTTTATCTCCGAGAGCAAGGGCGGATTACGAACCGCGAGTATCGGAGCTTGTTTGAGGTGAGCTATGATACAGCTTACAGAGATTTGCGCGATTTGTTGGAAAAAGGTCTGGTTAAGCGGCAGGGGAAAGGACGAGCGACTTACTACGTGCTCAGCGTCTGATGATTATCTGATGATTAGCAGCAGTTCAGCCACGAACCCTTCAACCAGGCTCAGGACGGGTTTCACAAATCAACACGAAGAAGAAAATTAGTGAGATTCGTGTAATTCGTGGCAAAGAAGAAAAATCATTGAAAGAGATGAGCGTTTGGAGGTTTGACAACTATCGAAGCGACTTCAGAACGTCGCTGACTTTCTACTCAAAGTGATGGGAACGTACATAGAATCACACGATCTGGGGATAGCGATAAGTGCTCCTTTCCAGATGAAGCTGGAACATGGCCGTGAGCCTGACCTGCTCTTTGTGGCAAGCGAACATCTAAGCCGTTTGGAGGAGATTTACCTGGACGGGCCAGCAGACCCGGTGGTAGAGATTGTTTCGCCAGAGAGCGTGGGCCGAGACCTGGGGGAAAAGCTCTACGAGCATGCGCGGGGCGGGGTGCCGGAGTACTGGCTGATTGACCTGCAGATAGAATGGGCTGGATTCTACCACCTGGAAAAGGAACGCTATCGTGTGGCTTTCAGCGGCAAAGAGGGCGAACACCATGCCCTAGCATTGCCCGGCTTCTGGCTGCGGGTGGAATGGATGTGGCAGGAACCACTGCCACATCCCCTGCGAGCGCTGGGCGAGATTGTCGGCTTGGGCCCGGAGGTAGTGAAGCAGTTCCGGCAGGCGTTGAGAGGGCGGAGATGACCCCACTGCCAATACTTGACTTGGAACCCCAGCCGGTCACTTACGAAGAATTTATGGAGCGCTGACGCAAGGGAATGGCAGGATCAGCACAAGCGGATAATAAGGCAATGGAACATCCTGAGTTCACCGATTTCATCGCCTATCTGCATCTGAAAAACCTGGCACCGGCGACCATAAAGAAGTATCGCGGGGTCCTGAAACGGCTCTTCGATCACATCGACTTGGGGCCATCACCGCCCAGCCAGATCACTACCGCCCAACTTCGGGACTATGTGGCCAGTCTATACGAGCGGGGACTGGCGCCCGAAACCATCAAGAAGTGTGTCCTGGTCATAAAACGGTTCTTCGGTTTCCTGTTGGTAGAAGGCTATATCGAGGAGGACCCCTCACGGCGCATACCTACTCCTAAGGTGGGTAAGCGATTGCCCAGAGCTTTGACGGTTCCCCAGGTTCAGGCCCTCTTTATAGCCATGAGTGATGAGACACCGACGGAGCATCGCGACCAGGTGTTTTTCAAGCTCCTGTACACCTGCGGGCTGCGAGTGGGGGAGGCGGATCGGATCAGGGTGACAGATATCAATTGGGAGGATGGCTGGCTAACGGTTATAGGTAAGGGGGACAAAGAGCGGCGGGTGTACCTGAAGCCTTATCTGGTGGAAGCTTTGAGGGAGTATATCGAAGAGAGTGAGGTACAAGGGTATCTCTTCCCTGGCAAGGGCGGTCAGGGCCACTTCAGCGGTCGGCACATGGCGAGGAGGCTGAAGAGATACCTGGAAAAAGCGGGGTTGCCGGGACATGTGACCCCGCACGCCTTGCGCCACTCAGCAGCGGTGCACTATTTGATAGGGGGTGCTCCTATCACCTTCGTGCAGAACCTTCTGGGGCACGAGAGCCTGGCCAGTACAGGGATCTACACCCAACTGGTGGATCAGATGGCGAAGGAGATCGCGCTGAACACCAAGACGGCCATTGACGAGATTGAGGCGATGGAAGAGGGAGAGCTCTTGAAAGAGGCGCCAGACATCTACGATCCCGAATTCGAAGGGTGGGATGATTTCGTGGGCCGGGTGCTGGAGTGGTTCGGAGCCAATCAGGAGTAAATCGATTGGACCTTGCCGAAGCCGAGCAGGGGTAGGACGCAGATTGACGCGGGTAGGCGTAGATCAATAAAGAAGAAAGAATCTTGAAAATCTGCGTGCAATTCGACAGGCCGCGTCGTGAGCCTTGCCCTGAGTAGCCGCAGGCGTATCCAGGGGTTGTCGAACGACTCAGTACAAGCATGCGGGAGATGAGATGGAAGGAAGAAGGAGGAGGAGGAGGAAGATGGCAGAGAACAGGATCTGGGTACGGGATTTCACTTCACTGACCGAACCCTCGGATTCGGTGGTGTTGGTGCATTTTGAGGAAGTAGGAGGCACCATCCACGTGTATCGCGATGGCACAGTGGTGCTGTCTTCTCCTTTCGGGACCACAGTGACCAGCCTGAAGCATCCAAGCGATCAGTTGTGGCGAAAGGAAATCTTTCTGAGTATGCTGGATCGGATGGGAGCTTCCGATCAGGAACTGGAGGAGGCAGGACGGATGGTTGAGGCGCGGGAGGAAGCGCTGTCCCGGCTGGGGTTTCGGGCCGCCGTGAAGCAGGTGGCGGCAGAGTCAGCGGCGCATTTCCGAGACTGGT
>Ga0315551_10004262_pt1 | contig 10032 bp, 9 predicted proteins | sample SalMarSW160290MG_FD_203678 | JGI IMG/M metagenome (GOLD analysis project Ga0315551, IMG submission 203678) | Salt marsh sediment microbial communities from the Plum Island Ecosystem LTER, Massachusetts, United States - Salt Marsh Sediment SW1602-90 ... | reverse complement strand
GGAGAAATATTGCCCACAATGGTTTATAAATTTTAATCTTTTTATCAAGGGATTCTCTAAATTCACTGACATTATTGTAAAGTATGATTAAATTGAATTCGCCAAAACCAGTCTCTTTATCCAAGTTAGGAAATAGAATATTTAAATAATTAATTCTCTATTTGATCCATAGCATGCTCCAAATTTTTATATTGAACGTTCAATTGGAGTTCATATCGTTTTTCATATTTATTACATTATTGGCGGGAGAATTTTTAATTCTTTTTGTATATTATGTTAAAGGAGGATTTCAAAAAGAAAATGCAAAATCTGGCCTATATTTTTTAATTCTGGTTTTTTATTTTATTTATTTTGGTCTAAGTTTCATAAATTTATTTATTTTTATAATATCATTTAGTATTTTGTTTTATTGGTCCACTTATACTTATGTAAAATCCGAATTTTCAAATAAAAACGATGGTTTATTGCAAATTAATTTGTATTGGTTTTTGGTTTTCTATTATATGCTTTTATTATATTTAGAAATTTTTAATTCTTATACTCCTAATGAACTTATATTCTCTTCAATTATTCGAATGATGTTTGTATTATGGCTATATTATACGTTTAATCGTTATTTATTTAATAAAAAAAAAGCAGTTTCTTTTAGAAACAAAGCTCGTGAAGAATTAGACAAAAAAAAATATGAAGAGGCATTAAATTTCCTTAAAGAAGCAGTTCAGGCTTCAAACAATATAATCGGCATAACAAAATTAGAGACTCAATTGGAGATAGAATTTAAAAATATGGAAACCGCTATTAAAGAAGGTAATTTTAAAAATCTTGAAAACATATTACCTGAAATTATTAATCAGAAGACTCAAATTTTAGCATATTTTATTATTTGTTCTATCTTTATATTTATAATAGTCTTATTTCTAATTTTCATTTTTTGACTATAATTAATATAATAAAATCGTTTTTGAAAATTTTCTTTATAGAGTAGTTCCCACCAAAAAAGATTAGAATGTTACTTAGCGTTTTAAACCCCATCACTGGATTTTGCAACCACCCAAAAACAAAGAAAAAGAATTAAAAAAAAAAGAATTAATTAAATCTACTTTATAAAAGATTTTTTTTTCATTTTAAGCCCTAAATAAAGTATTGATATCAATGAAACAATACCAATAATTCCAAATGGAAATCCGGGGATCTCTGACGTTGAAATATCTTGATAAACCTCGCTTGGATATATTGCATTTAGGGTATGTAGATATGTATTACTAGTTATATCCTGTTCCTTGGTATTATTATTAAATTCAGACAATGTCATGTTCATATCTAATGTAGCCAAGCGAAGTACATTAGTATTTGCGCCATAAAACACTTCTCCTGTCATTATTAATGTTGAATTGGTCCAAGCATTTGATTCTGTAGGATATGAACCAAGCAATTCGATTTGGACACCCAGTGTTATTACATAATTTATACTACGTGCGGTTTTTGAGATAACTTCAGTGCTATTAGAAGAGGTTTCAATATCACCCGTTTGTTTATCAATTGACAATAAATTTCCGAAAACCCAAAAAAAGATAGCAACAAGCATAATTGGAGAATTAACAAATACTAAGGGAACATATTCATTATCAAGGCTAGCCAGAGAAACATCCTTTGCATTCCAAAATCCTTGATAATGTGTTAAGATAGTATCGTTTATATAATAACTTGAGTTACCTCCCCAAGCCGAAAACCCAGGACCATTTTGATAGTCTGGTGCTGGCGTCATATCACCATCTCTCTCGTAATACGCACCTGTTATATTCACTGCATTTCCAAAAAATGGATAATTTCCTATTTCTACAGATTCTGCCTTGAATCGAATATGTGATGTTCGTATAGGAGTATTAAAAGAGTCTCCCAACTGATCTATTCCATATTCATTAATCTTGCTTTTCCAGAGTACAACATTTTCCTCTCCATTTTCCCACCAAACATCGTTAATAGTGATAGCTAAAACAGTAGGCATAAAATTCAGATATATTAAAAAGCAAATTGAAATAAGTATTATTTTTTTTTTTATCACTTTATACTACACCCAATAAAAATTTAAATTAGAATTAATCAAAAAATATATCCAAGTTCTTATATTTATTATTTAAGGTTTTTTTTGAATAACAAGTAAATATTTCGATAATTATAAAATCGAATTCCCTTTAAAATTGATGAAATAGGTGTTAAAAATTCTTGATTATCTTTCTTAAAGATATCCTTTAAACAAAAAAGTAGCATGTGTTTATAAATATCTAGATAATTAAGTTGTAATGATGAGATTCCTTTATTTTATAAATTCTTTTTAATGAGATTAATAATTGATTTTAATCCAAATGAACTTCCCCATTAATTCTCACAATCCGACCTTCTACTTTCAATCGGCCATCGCAATATAATTCAATTGCTTTTGGAAAAATTTTATGCTCCCACTTTAAATTTCTTGCTCCAAGTGTGTCTTCGGTGTCGGTATCATATGCAGGAACACATTTTTGAATAATTATAGGTCCATGATCAGAATGATGATCTACAAAATGAACAGTACAACCTGATACTTTTACTCCGTATTCTACTGCATCTCGCTGGGCATGCATACCCTTGAATGAAGGGAGAAGGGCTGGGTGTATATTCATGACATTTCCTTTAAATTGGTCAAGAAAATATTGGCTTACTAACCTCATGTACCCCACTAAGACAATTAAGTCGCAAGAGTATTCTTTTAGAATCTTTACTAATTTTTTATCAAATTCCTCTCTTGTTCCTTTATGTTTATCCGATTCAATTAAATAGTAAGGGATATTAAAGTTCTTAGCACGTTTCATACATAGAGCCCCCGGTTTATTACAAATGAGTACAACAACTTTTGCTTTATTTTTTAGGATGCCCTCTTCCGTTGCTTTAATAATTGCTTCGAAATTAGATCCCGACCCTGAAGCTATAGCTCCAATTTTTACAAGTGTCATGGTTAATCGAATTATTAATTTTTAGAATTTTAAAATTATTTATTATTATAATAAACTTTTTATAATTATGCTAATATAGTTTATTTGGAATAAGCTCTTTAATGAAAATTTTATAGCAATTTTATTAATGAAATACAAATAAAAGAGATTTAATCTCTCGTAATAAATAATCTCATATTAATCTGATTAATTATATCTTTATTTGATATGTATATATTTTAATGTTTTATTATCATAAATTGCAAATCATATAAATTATTTAATAAATAAGAAACTGATTCTTTAAATACTGAGTAAAATGAGTTGCGAACGTGAATTAAACAGAATAAAAACTGTAATTAAAAAAAATCTTCCAGAAGAAATAAATATAAAAAAGATCGAATTTGAGGGTCCTGATATAGCGGTTTATTCTGAAAATCCTAAAATTTTAATAGAAGAAGCTAATATTTTAAAAGAATTAGCAAAAAAGATGCGTAAAAGGATTGTGGTTAGATGGAATGTTGAAAAACGTAGAGATATGGGAGAAACCGAGGAATACATTAAAAATTTAGTTGGAGAAGATGCAGAAATTTCAAATATCGAATTTGATGAGAATAAAGGAGAAGTAATTATTGAATCTGTGAAACCAGGATTGGTTATTGGCAAAAAAGGAAATAACTTAACAGAGATAAGAAAAAATACATTTTGGCAACCATTAACGATAAGATCTCCACCTATAGACTCTAAAACGATTAAGTTAATTAGAGGTATGTTAAAGACTGAACGCTCTAAACAAAAGCAAATTCTTCTTAAAATTGGAAAAAGAATACATCGACCCACTCTATTTAACGATTTAAGAATACGAATGACTGCTTTAGGAGGTTTCAGAGAAGTTGGGAGATCATGTATTTTAATCCAAACAAATGATAGTAATATATTATTAGATTGCGGAATAAATGTTGGAAATAGTAATAATCAATTTCCCTTTTTTGAGGTCCCACAATTTACAATAAAAGATTTAGATGCAGTTATTTTAAGCCATGCCCATTTAGACCATTCAGGGTTTATTCCATTCCTTTATAAATATGGTTATCGTGGTCCACTTTATTGTACTCTTCCAACACGTAATTTATCAACAATGCTTCAATTAGATTACATTCAAATCGCTGAGAGAGAAGCACGACCACCTCCCTATTCAAAAAGGGATGTAAAAACCACTGTACTACATACAATTCCATTATCATATGGGAAAGTTACAGACATCGCTCCAGATGTTAAATTAACATTGCATAATTCAGGACATATTCTTGGTGGATCAGTTATTCATTTACATTTTGGAGATGGTGGGTATAATTTTGTTTATACTGGAGATTTTAAATTTCAGAAAACAAGATTATTAGAACCCGCGTCTGTGAACTTTCCCCGAGTTGAATGTCTTTTGACTGAATCTACTTACGGTGGAGCACAAGATCGAATTCCAAGCCGTCATGAATCTGAAAAGGAACTTAGAAATGTAGTTAACGCTCATATCAGGAAAGGTGGAAAAATATTAATTCCTGTTTTAGCAGTGGGACGAGCACAAGAATTAATCATTATTCTTGAAGAATTTATTTCTCATGGATTAATTGATAAGGTTCCTATTTTTTTAGACGGATTAATCAGTGAAGCGACAGCTATACATACTGCTAATCCAGACTTTTTAAGTAGCGATTTAAGAGAAAAAATCCTTCATCAAGGGAAAAATCCTTTTTTAAGTGAATATTTCACAACTATAAATTCAAAAGATGAACGAAAGGATGTACTTAAAGGAGGTCCGTGCATTATTTTAGCTACATCTGGAATGTTGATTGGGGGACCTTCATTAATATATTTAAAAGAATTAGCTAACGATCCGAAAAATGGATTGATATTTGTATCATATCAAGTTGAAGGAACATTAGGTCGCAGGATTCAAAAAGGTTTTAAAGAATTTCAATACGAAGATACAAGAGGACGAACCCAACTCGTTAAAATAAATTTAAGTCTTTATACAATAGAGGGATTCAGTGGTCACAGTTCAAGATCGCAAATCTCTCAATATATACGCAAGATCAACCCATCTCCCCGTCTAATTATTGTAAATCACGGAGAAGAATCAAAAACGGTGAGTCTTTCATCATTGCTACATAAGAAGCTAAAGCGAACGACTAAAAGCCCAGCTAATATGGAAACACTTCGTCTAAAATAATCATTTCTAAGCGTTAAGTGTAAAATATTTTTTCATAAAAATTATAATAAATCTATTTTTAATTTATTAATATCCTCAATAAAATATGTAATTTTTTGTGAATTATCTTTTGACGCCAGTTGATAAAGAACATAAAAAGAGACCAAGATATATTTCAATACTTCGTGTTACTATTCAGATTTTAAGCTTTTTTTTGATTAATTACATAATAATTGAATTAATTTTTCAAATTGATATGGATTTGTTTGAAGGATTAATTAAAATCCTCCCCATTTTAAATTCCCCTCGAAATCCAATTTCGAATGGAGCTGGATTTGTGGAAGTTATTGTATACATGATTGGTCAAGCAGAATTTCCATTTTTAATAATTGGAGTACTGATATTAATATCTTTATTAAGTTCCCGTTTATTTTGTGGATTTATTTGTCCAGTTGGTTCAATTCAAGATTTTTTATCAATATTTCGTTCAAAGAAAAAACAATTCTCAAGAAAGACTCATAAATTTTTGACTCATATTAAGTTAGTTATATTATTAATCATAATTATTGCGATAATGGCTTTAGGTATTGCGAAAGTGATAAGCCCAATTTTTTATATCGATTATAAAAATAATTTAGGAGATTTTGCGGATAAACCGCTAGGTTATTTTTCTTTATCTGAATATTTATTTGTTTTCCTCCCGGAAATAATTCAAGATATAATTAATTCTGGTGATATCTTAATTTTATTTAATGATTTTGTGACTTTTTTCATATTTTTCTTTTATATTATAATTCTAATATTTGCAGTGTATTATCCCAGAATGTATTGCAGATATATATGCCCATATGCGGCTTTAAGTTCACTATTTAGTGAATATTCTTTTTTGAAATTAGCACGTAATCCGGTAAAATGCGCGGGACGAAAAGAGTGTGGGATTTGCGAAAAAGTATGTCCAATGCAGATTAGAATTTTAGATGAAAAATTTGAAGGCTTTACCGGGGGAGGGGAATGTATATTATGTTTGAAATGTGTTGAGAAGTGTCCTTTTAATGCTTTAAAATTAAAATTTGGTTAATTTTTTAATTAGTATTTTTTACTTTTTCACACGTTCAGAAATTTCCTTGAAGTAACCATCACTCATACCTGCGATATAATCCCTCACGATCCAGCCAAGCCTATCTTGTTCCTTATACTTCTTATAATATTTTGAAAAATCTCTATCGTCTATATATTCTATATGGTCTTTAAAAATGGGTGATTCATGATTCTCCATTTTTAAATCTTTTAAAGAGGATTCAAAAATCAAATTGAACTTGTCTCTTAACTTTTCTATAAAAGTCTTACCAGAATTATCTTTGATAGATAAATCCCTTCTTGAATAAATATAGTCGTAGTTAAATTGTTTTAACTCTTTAAGTGCTTTAAATATTTCGTCAGAATAACCAATATACCCCTCCTTATTCTCAAAACTAAAGTCTATTAGGTCTTTTATTAAAATATTCATTATTTTACGATTAGTGTCCCCAAGAACTTCTCTACAATTCTCGGGGATTTCAGAACGATTAATAAATTTTAAAAGAATGGCATCCTCAATATCTTTCCCTATATAGGAAATTGTATCACAAAATCTAACAACAATACCTTCATAAGACATTGGTATCCTTTTTGTTTTATTTTCGTGAAAACAATCATTATATTCTTTAAAATGATCATCCCAAGTCTTTCCATTTATTTCCACGGGTTTTAGCCGTTTTTCATTAACTTCACCATCATGACATAATATACCATCTAGAACTTGTAATGTTAAATTTAATCCTTCTGCAGGTTTTGTTGGAAACCTCTTTTCTAGATAAAATAACCATCGAACTCCTTGAGCATTATGTATAAAAGTGCCTAAACCGTATTTTTCAGTTATTTCATTTAGAATTTCTTCACCTAGATGTCCATAAGGAGTATGACCAATATCGTGCCCTAGAGCAATGGCTTCAATCAAGTCTGTATTTAATGTTAAAATCCTACCAACTTGACGAGCAACTCTAGAAACTAAGGTAACATGTAGCGAACGGTGAGTAATATTAGCATTATTTACTTCAAAGAATACTTGCGATTTATCTATATATCGGCTGAAGGAAAGGCTGTGTCCTATTCTATCTACGTCTCTAAAAAAAGGAGGTCTGATATCTAAATCCTGATCTTTTTCTTCATAATATCTTGAGGCCATAGAATCTAGAATACCAAGTGGACCAACCGAATTATCTTTAGATAAACGAGCCTTAAATAGATTGAATCTATCAATATCCATAAAAAATTTGTAAAATTATTAATAATATTAAATTTATTTTAATAATTCTTCATTTAAGTACTTTTCTTCATACCAATACCAAAATTCAGGTAAATTCACATTTGGATCACAATTTTTATAACGCTCAAAATCTTCAAAAAATGGTTTATAAATAATGGTGCAAAATTTCTTATCTTTGCGGGTATTCTTTTGATAGTATGTGGCCCAGATTACGGTCTGCATTACTTTAAAATAATTTAATTAAAAAGTAGGGAAAAATATAAAATAGAAGATAAATTAGGTTGGATTGTTAGAGATTATATTGCAGGAATGAGTGATGGATATTTTAAAGAAATGACAGAATGGGTTAAAAAAAAAATTAATGAGATTTTAACTATAATTATTTATAATTAAATACAAAAATATGAAAAATAAAAGTTCGATAAAATTTTAATTTCATGTTAGATAATATTTAACGTAGATAATTAGCTCCGTAGTGTAGTGGCCAAGCATCTGGGGCTCTGAATCCTGGGACGGCGGTTCGAGTCCGCCCGGAGCTATTTTTTTGATTTGATAGAGATTAATATTAAATATCGACAAATACATTAAAATAGTATAATCACTAATTAAGTATAAGAATACCAAAAAATATTAAAAAAATTATTAAAATGCCAATTATTAGTTTTTCAGTTAATGATCATTTGAAAAAATTTTTAAATAAATTAGTTACTAAAAAATATTATCCAAATCAGTCAAAAGTTATAAGAGACGCACTATTAAGGCTTATGTCAACAATGGAAATTTCAGAAATCGATAGAGATGTAGTAATAGAAAAGATACAAAAGGATATAGTTGGAAACGCAATGATAGTGATAGAAAATGATGATGATCTAACAATTAAAAAAATTTCCAAGCTAGAAACTGATTTTAAAGAATCTATCGTAGGTAAATCTCAATTCTTATACTCTAAATATAAAACAATATTATTTGTTTTTGAAGGTGAGGTAGATAGTTTTCATAGTTTTATTTCAGAATTAAATGCTATTGAAAATTTAAAGAATTTTAGATACATAATTATTAGTTAATCTAAAAGAAGAAATTTAGAGTTTCATTGCCCTTCCTATAACATTTTTAAAATTTTCTATGTCATCGGCTAATTTTTCCGCATCATCATCATTAATATTATCTTCTTTACTGTATTTATTTAAAGCCGTTAACCAAAACTCAATTCTATCTAAAACGGGGTGACTCTCTCCTAAAATTTTTCTTATTCTCACAAATGTATCTTGAAGCTTAATACGGATATTATTTGCACGCCATTTTAACATACAATAATCAGAAATTTCCATTAAATTTTGAGTAATGACCATTATGTCAAGTGTTTTTTCACGTTCTTCAGATTTTATTTTTCTAATAATATTTATTTGCTCAAATAAGATTTCAATAATTTTTGCTAACCAACCAGTTAATTGTCCGGGATTACCGCACCAAACTCTTAATTCTAGTGATTGATTTTTAGCATTAATAAATATTCTAGTAATTATTCTCCCACCGGTTACTTTTGCTTCAGCACAATACCATGCTTCAGCTTGGTAATTATCATCATGCCCGTCTTCATGAGAAGTAACAATGGTAGTTTCAAAACTTTTTAGAGTTCTTTGGGCAGCTCTGAAAGCCAACCGAGGATCGAGATCGGCAATCATAAATGCTCTTGCATCACTCGGTAGGTCTTGGATCGCTAATTGACAATCTTCCACATTGTCGAGAGTAGCGATGACTAATGGACATTTTATTTGCACATTTTTTTTCTTGAGATATATGGTTTTTTTTTCACCTTTTGGAGACTTATAGATAACTGTTCCACCGATTGAAGATATTCCACATTCACGGGGTTCTAGGTAAAAATCAACTCCTCTTGAGTTATTAGGTTCAATTACAGGAATTGAAATTATTTCATTTTTTATATTATAACTAGAAGGGGCATCAAGTATAATCTTAATAGAGTGAATTGCCACATCATTATGATTTCGAACTACTATTTTAAAGTGTAATTGACCTCCTTGAAAATCATATTCTCTAAGAACTTCAACCTTATCAGATAACTTTAAGTCATCAGTTGGAATCTCATCTAATTTTATTGAATATTGAGATGGGATGGGAGTTACTTTTTCAAGAATGAACATTTTATTTAAAGAATCAATATATCCTTCAATGGAGCCCCGTGATATCAGAATTGCTAATTTTTCCTCAATATTTGACTCAGTTATTCCTAAACGTCTCGCTAATTCTGTTAATGAAATTTTCCTATAAACTTTAGTTACTTCTTTTATTTTGATTTCTAAGTGTTTTTGAGTCATAAATTCTCTTCTCTGAGTAAATACACCCTTAAGTTCTCCACTTTGTATAAGATTAAATAAAGTTCTCCGATTTAATTCCACAGCGATTTTAAGATCTTCTGAAATTTTATTAAGTTTAAAAATTCCTTTATCTTTTGCATATTCCTTTATTTCAATATTTAATTGATTTTGGGTGATTATTTCTTTTCCTTTATCTGCAAAAAAAGCAAATAACTT
>Ga0315551_10004248_pt1 | contig 10040 bp, 13 predicted proteins | sample SalMarSW160290MG_FD_203678 | JGI IMG/M metagenome (GOLD analysis project Ga0315551, IMG submission 203678) | Salt marsh sediment microbial communities from the Plum Island Ecosystem LTER, Massachusetts, United States - Salt Marsh Sediment SW1602-90 ... | reverse complement strand
ACATGGCCTCCTCCGACCATGCGGTAATACTCAGGATGCGGGAGATGGGGCCGATACGGTTTTGATGCCAATGAGATACAATGCCATGCTCCAAAAACTGAAAATGATACCAGATTTGCACCTGCTTCTTCCAACCAAAGCCGGGCTGCATCCCCAGTCGCCTCCAGGGCCAGGTCATCCGGCCAAGGATCATTACACCTGCAGGTCAATCGACGATCAACCTCCTCCTGGCCAGGTCGGGCAGAAACTGATTGATGAGCAGGATGATCTTCTCGTGCATGAAGGGATACCAGATCTCTTCCTCTTGTTGGACCCATCGTGATTCGATATTCTCCTCGGAAACCCCGATAGAAGCATCTTCCACATCGAAAATATGCCAGACGCTTAATTCTTGGTAACCGTCGAAGTAATCCACCGCCACCCGGTTTTCCCAAGAGCGACCAGCCTCAATGAGATGTATGTTCTCTTCGGCTAGTTCTCTCATCACTGCACCCGCAGAGCTCTCTCCGTCCTCGATTGATCCACCCGGTAGAGCAAAATTACCGCCTACCCGGTGAAGCGTTCCGAGAATTGCGCCATCATCCCTTCGCAGGATCAGCGCTCGGGCGCTGGCACGTTTGAAAGGAAGATGGACCATCCTGTGACCCCCGGTTATTTCAACCCCATTTTCGTACCAAACCTCAGTGAATTCTGATTTCATAAGTTACTTAATCTCCAATACAGGTAAGCCGGGATCGGATAAATTCTAGGCTGGCTATCGAGAAAGCTCAGGTCCCTTCTGAGGTTCACTCACCCACGATGGACCCGGTAACGAAGCCAGACCCGCCCATCAGCTTGAACCTGGGCCGAAACCAGTTTGGGACGCTCTGGTCACTCATCCGGTTTCAATCCGGGCGAGGTAAACAGCGAGGGTGTATCGTAACCACCTATGACGGCCGGAAGGAGTTCGATATTGATCTCATCTATCAGCCCTCCGCGTAACAGCGCTCCATTCAGCTTGCCTCCAGCTGTGGACAAGACCCGCCTCACATCCAACTGGGCTTTCATTTTCTCAAGGGTCAGGTCGAGATCGACATGCTGGTTGCCTGCCACCAAGTAGGGAACCGCTTCCCTTTGGAGATAGGCTGGACATGCCTTGAGAGTTACTTCCATTATTCGTATCCACATTATCCCTTGACATAGGACAACTTTTCGCAGATGGAACCGTTCTTCACTCGGAATATATCGACTCCTCGGATATGTCCCCTTTTTCCTGCCACATCTACCCATTCGTATCTCCAGCGCATAATGCACCGAAAACCAGAGCTAAAAATCTCCTCGATTTCGATGTGGGCATGGGGCGACTCGCGGAAGAAGTCCTGCCAAAACTGAGTTACTCCTTCCTTCCCCGAGTACACAGCGCCATCGGGGGCTGGATCAGTGTTTTCGAAGACACAATCGTCGCTCATAAGCTGCATCATACCTGCGACATCATGACGGTTGAAGGCCTCATTGAACTCAAGGACCACGCGGATCGCTGATTCTAACCGTGACATGCGGATTGGACTCATATAGATAACACCTCCTTCAGAAGAAAGCCGATTGGCTGCCTAAAAGTATGCGTTACCCGCTGGTGGGCGATCGTGGACGAAACTTAATATACCGAATAAGCTTGGGTGCTGAACCAACTCTTTTTAGCGGTACGCATCACACCAGTCGGGTGCAATCCGCCAGGATAGCGCGGCTATCTTTCAATCTGCATGAACCAGCCGGAGCTGGTCCTTAGCACGCTTTATTAACCACCCACCATTTATCCTTGGGAAAGCTTGTTAGCCATACGAACTCGCTCTCGTGGATCAGAAGCTCTCTGTTGGAAATCGAGAAGGCTTGAATAGATCGCGCAGCAACAACACTCCGCCAACGCCGATAACAACAAGCGCCAGTGAATAGACAACGATCGACGCCAGGACGAGTGCCCACCACCAACCAGCCGGCTCGGTCTCACCCGAGGCCAGCCCCGTGACAAGGGCAAGCATCTGGCCACCAAGCAACAAGCCTACTGCGATGCCAAAGCCCCAGCCGATGAGTCTCCGGCGCGAACGCCTACGTAGCGCTGCCCAGATGAGCAAACCTCCGCCGACCAGTGTAGCCGGGAAGAGCTCAGCAGGCATGAGATAGTCGAACCGGAACATGCGCTCTTTAATGATTACGGCCACAGATAATAAGACTGGAGTCAGAATCGGGAACCATACTAGTACCGTTCCTACAATTGCCAGAATTTTGGTGAGAACCCCCTTCTTTTCCATTTGTTGTAACCTCCTTGTTATTACCAAATGTGGCTATCGAGGCGGCGGATGAGCTGCAAGCGGGGCGACCGGAGCGTGCTCTGCTCCACAGGCTGGTTAGGCGGCATCGACTTGAAAACTTTCCACAGTTGGCCTTTACCTCGCGCTGTTTCACTATCTTAGTTGAGCTTCTGTTTGGAAGATGGTCAACAGACCCTTCTCAAGAGAGGCCTCGCAGTCGGCCGAGAGAAACGCTGTAGCACCCTTCGACTGCGTACGGCGTATCTGCGACAGCGTTTGGCTGCATTTGAAGTTGGACGGCCAATCTTCCTTTGGTAAATCCTCTCTGGATCGTTCTATCAAGGCAATACTCTAAAACTCCAATTTCTTGAGTGCAAAATACCCTTCTATCGCCCGTTCGAGGCGATTCTTTATGGGCATTAATATGGTAATCCCGACCGCAATTGATATGAAGTGAATTAAATTTGAACCTTCCCCAATCCTCTCTCCGAAATAGGTGATGAGAAGGTGTTCGGAGAAACTGTAAACGAAGATGAGGAGCGCGGCTAAAGCAGAATACAAAGCTCCCTTCTTGATGATTACGGTAATGTCTAAAAGCCTATCTTTGATGATCGCCAGACCGATTACGGTCGCGAAGATATCGTTCAAGAACATCCCCAGCGGCAGCAAGTAAGATATGTCTATTCCCATGGTTACTAGCGCTTTCACGACTGCAAAAGTAACCGCTAATAAGCCCGAAATTATATACAGATAGTGGCGTCGTTCCAGATAGGAAGTCGCTCTTCTTGAACTCTTGAACAACAGCCAACATGCCGATAGATTGACCCCAAACCAGTAAATAAAAACCATTGGATCTAGAACACTGGGCAGGACCCTGAATATATTCCCCCAATCGTAAGTATAGATTCCTTCAATCCTATAAAATAAGCCTGCAAGGATTGGCACCCAGGTAACGCCAGTAAGACTCCATACCAATACGACCGCCCATTTGATGGGTCGCCCTGTGTATAGGTTGGCGAAATGAAAGATTAGCGCGGGTATAAAAACACACGGAAGGACGGCAATGCGGCCGATGATATCCAACTCTTCTACATGCTGGTTTCTAATCATGGTCAGGAAGATGCCAAGATCCCAGATCACGCAGATGAGCAGGAAGGCTGCAAAGAGGTAGTGATATACCTTCCTTCCCTGGGAGAGCACCAGGTAAAGAATTGTGCTGGTCAAAAGGAATCCAAAGCCCGACTCGATTGCAGTTAATACCACGACAGGTGAAGACATTTGTTCTCCTCATCGAGTTCTTGTTCTTGTGTGTCGGGATGTGGAAAACTTCAGCGAGGTGGCTGCCTAACGATTACATCAGTTGATCGGCGGCTCTGTTGTTCGCCTACTTACATGCAGATCACTCCCTAATGCCTTATAAAGGATAGAAACAAAGTGTTATCAAGAATAGGGCAACCCACAATAAGATTTCTACTGTCTCTGTAATTGGCTGGGTCTTTCTTATCGCTCCGTAGGCATGGAGAGCTATCATTGCCACGAAAAGCCAAAGCATTAGATCGAAAAAGAATGGCTTTGCTGCCGGAGTACTGGTCACTTTGAAAGCGAATACTGCCAGTATCGAGATAATTATGCCTAGAGAACGCCCCAGAAACACAACGATATCATCAGGCTGCGGTACTTGCCATCGAAGAAATCGAGCCCAACTAAGTGGGACTACCAGGAGTGGGAGGCCAAAGGTAGCCAACATCGCCGCTCCTGCGACATACAAGTAAACCTCAGAGTAGGATTGCCAGATTCCGATCATATCAGGGTTCTCTTTCAAGCCTCAGCTAAGGCCTTAAGTTTGAGCTGTATCTTGTTAACGGTTGCCTCAGACATCCTTTGGCCGATTAGGCCAATGAACTTGCCGATGATCCCAAAGGGGAATTCGATTTCTTCCATGAAGGTAAATCGGCTGCCCGATGGGGTGGTCTCAAGCAACCAGACTTGCTGGTAGGATTTCACGCCGGAGCCTGAAACCATTCGCAAGGCAAGCTTCTCATTCTCTTTCCATTCAGTAGATTCAAAATGGATCTTCATCAAGGGGCCGCCAGCTTGCTCCTCAATGTAAATAGGCGTTCCAACACCGCTGCGTTGATTACTGGTGTAATCGAATCTCTTGAAAGTACTGTACCACTGCAATACCTTTTCAGGCTCTACAAAGAAGGGCCATATTCTTTCGGGTGGTGCATTGATCTCGATTGCTTTTTGGACTCTCATTTCTTCTCCTTTCCCTTGACAACTGGTTTTTCTGCTGCCCAGTTATGTGTTTAGCTGCAAGAACGCTGCTTAATGGCTTATAGATGAGGTGGGATCTAATGCCTGTATTAATTTAGCGAATTAGTATGTGAAAGATTTAAAGAAGATGAGTATTTTATAATAGTATAGCAGGAATTCAAGGGAAAAAGGATGCATGCTAAACCGAAAAATTATTCGATCAAGTAGGCGACATCCTACATTCCAGGCACTATTCCCGTTACACTGAAGGAAGTTTTGTGGATTGAATATGGCGTTATATCTTAACCAACCAGGAGCGCCATCCAATCGAAATGGGGTCAGAAGAGATGGAGGCTTATATTCCGCACCTGGCAGCCGGATGACATGTGACTGCCTCTACCCAGAACCAGGCGTTAAGCGGCTTGCGCTTCCTGGACCGAAACGTATGGAAGTGGTTAGGCAGCACGCAGGACTCCAGGTTTCGATTGACCCAAAGCTGCAATTCAGACACTTGACTACCCATCCATCGGCCGCACTGGCCCGTGCCCAGGATACACGCGCCTGGCGCCGTGCTCCCGCAGCAGTCGCCAGCTGGCGGCCACGACCTCCGGGTCCTCGTATCCAATGCGCCCTGGAGGTGTAAGGTCGCCGGTGAAGGCCGAGCCGTCATCCAGCAGGAGAGACACGCTGTCGTCAGAGTGTCCCGGTGTGTGCAGTATCTCGCCCGGGATGCCGATCCGCTCGAGGACCGTGCGACTCTCGGCGAATGCGATCACGACATTGTTGTGCATGGTGATGTCAACGTAATGATCCTGAGGCTTGGTCCATGATTTCATGACCGGGACCGCGGGGACTTGGGGTTCGAACAGTAGCAATGGAACCCCTGCCACTTTTAGCTCCTGAGCCAGGCCGGCGTGATCGATATGGTAGTGGGTTGCCAGGGCGTAACGGATTTCCTCCAACGGTATGTCCATCTGGCGGAGGCGCGCCTGCATCATCCCCATGGTTCCCGGGTAACCCAGGTCTACCAGGAGTCGCGATGTCCCGGAACTGACCACCCAGTAGTTGGTCGAACGATATCCGACGTTGACGATTGTGATAGGCGTAAGCTTAGGCATAGTGATCTGGGTGCTGCCGAGCGGCTGGGAGCTGAGCTACCGGGTTTCGCCGTATCGCCACCCGCAGCCCGCGGGATGATTGACACATGCGCTACCTCGACGGCTCGCAGGGCCAAGGGTATCCAGGTTTAACAAACTTATATGCGACCGGTTTTTAGCCTTTGTCCATTAAAGAGTTAACCATAATAAACACGTGCCAGGTACCACGCAAAAGCAAACTGGGTCAGGAAGAAGAAGATCAAAACGGTAATTGTCATTGGCAAACCCCACCATGATAATCTCTTACGCCCAAAGGGGGTATTTGCAATCAGGGCCATTGGGATAGCCAAGAGCCTGCTAAATCGGACCCCTGCCCATATTTCGTGCTGGTTTAAGACTAAGAATAGAATGAGAACCGCGGCTGAGATTACCATTCCAAAATGGAAATATTCATACTTGAGTCTGGCACTAGCATATAACGAGATGGCAGAGGATATCGCCATAACCATGATTATGGTTCCCTTTACGATGCCTTTTAGGCTGCCTTCCATCAAAGTCCCTAACATGCCATCAAGTATAGGTATATTACTGTTAGAGGCTACTTCCGATTCTAGATTGGTAGAGAAGAGCCACGTGATTGAATGATGGTAGTAAGAACCCAACAGCCATAAAACTCCGATGGGCAAGAGCGTAATCCCGATAAATTGTAAATTCCGTTTGGAAATGAATTCTTTGCGAAAAAGTACCGCAATTATGAGTAAGCCCACCAGAAGCCACATGGCTTTATGGGTGAGGATTGATAACCCCAGGAAAAGTGCCGCAGATAACCTGCGAGAACCTTGAAGTAAATACAATCCTGTCAGAAGTAATGATATCCCTGGCAAGTCTGCCAGAGGCAGGACTGTGAAAGTCAGGCCTACAAATGGCCACAAGCCGAATAGAAACGCTCCAATCGTGGAAATTTCATCACTGGCGCCGCCAGCTTGGATTATCCGGTAGACGAGGTGGACGCTTACTAAAAATGCACCCAGATTTATACCCATCATCAAGATAACCGGGGGTAATGCCCCGAGAGTAATTCCCCGAAATATTGCAATCATCAGGGGGTAGCCTGGAACATGAAACCTATGGAAGGGTGTTTGCCATGCCAGGCTATCTTGCCAGTAACCCAGGACGTCAGATCTCAGGAAGTCATATCTTAGAAATGCGCTTAGATATAACGCGAGGGAACCATACCCGGCCATCAAAAGAGCGAAGGGCCAATGAGGCTTGGTTAGATGCAATTTTGAAGTCATATCCTTTAGAGGATCTATTATAATGCGCTGGAATCCCACCCGGTGTTTAATAGAACTTGTTTGGAATCCACCAATTATCTCCCCGTTCTCTCATATGCTTTAAGAACATTGATTGAAAATCTTTCAAGTGGAAACATATTCCATTATCGCAACAATATGACACTCGCCACCGAGATTAGATTCATCACCAGTTTCCCTTGAATCAAGAACAAGTTCATGGGGGTAATAGGTTTAATAACAGAACATAGATACCTGCTGCTTCAAAGCATTATATAAATAGCCACAATCGCCCTTGTTGTTCCAGATTGCCTGGTCGCTCTGGAAGCTGAACCCACAAGTTTCAGGATGGTACTCATTGGTATATACCCGGCAGGTCTCGCCAGGGCTTAATAAGTAACTCGGAAAGATAAAATCTTGGCCTGGGTATCCAGCGTTGAGTCGCCAGCCTTCCAGGTCAACCGGATCACCGCCCAGGTTGGCGATTTCCGCATATTCGTCGCTTTCCACCATGGGTACCTCACCGTCATAATTAATATCTTGGATGATCACCCCTCTCCCTGCTCCCGGGGGAGGCGCCCCACTGGATTGTATGCCCGGGGAGGTGGGTTCAGAGGCAAGGCGGGAGGGTTGGAGGAAGGCCATAAGAGGCCATAATCCTATCCCTGATTCCTGGGCGGTCCTTTGGGATTCCAAAAAGACTTCGGCACAAGCCACATCGGGAGGGTAAGTGGCAGCTTGGGCGTAACCCTGTTTTACCAACTCCAAATTGACGAACGCCTGCTCGGTGAAGACATAGCGCAGCAGGCGGTCATACCGGTCGGTTTCTGAGACGTCCTTCACCATGGTCACCACGCCGCCACCCAGCAGCTCCTGGTTCTTGGTGGTGGTTTCCTCAAAGAAAGGATCGCCCCGCTCGGGGGTATCCATGCCGATATACCTGACCTGGTAGGTTTTCCCATCATCCAATAACACCTCTATGGTGTCTCCATCGATGATGCGAGTCACTACCCCTAAGGTTTGGGGGTGGCTTTTGGGAACGCATTCAGCTCCAGGAGGCAAATCTGGGTTGGAAACTTTGGTAGGCGTGACCGGTATTTCACTGGGCGTTTCAATAGGGTTGGGTATGGGTGTGTCGGAGGGTAATGGAGCCTGGGCGGTGCCAGCCTGGAAGGTCCCCGCAATGGCAGTCTGGATGAAACCCGCTGGCAGGGGGGTTGGTTCCCTCATGCAGGCCGAGAGAAGCAGTAAGGTGATTGAGGCTAAGATTAATCGTTTCATCAAACTAGCTCATTCACCGCCCCCTGGGGCGGATTTATTGCCCAGATACCTGGATATACTATACAGGATTACCCAGTGCTACGCAATAGATCTGGCTCGCGATTTTTCTGGTGATTAAATCTGAGGGGGAAAGTATCGGGAGGGCCTTCTATCCGAGAGAATACTGTCAATGGTTGTCGGTGGCTTTAGGGTGTCGCCCTTGGTCAAGCCAGGCAAAGGTTTGGACTAGTTGAATTATCCCCGATTTTCCCCTGAACTGCGTAACTACTAAACCTTTAATTCATCCTGCCGAAACAATAGATTAAGCCGAAGACATGGACATAGTATCAACGGCTTGCCAAGCCCCCCGCAATCTCACCTCCATCGATCACGTAGGCATGACCGGTGATGTAAGCTGCTTCATCCGAAGCAAGAAATGCAAACAGGGCAGCCACCTCTTCCGGGCGAGCATGTCTATTGAGAGGTATTTTGCGGTTTACTTCTTCGATCATCCGCAGGGTGTACTCCGCTTCTTGCATGGGGGTGAGGACATATCCTGGGCAGACTGCCACAACCCTTATGGTAGGTGAAAGTTCCAGCGCCATTGAGCGGGTTAATTCAATCACACCAGCTTTTGAAGCATTGTAGTCCGCGTAATATGGGTAGCCCGCCAGCCCGTTGGTCGAACCCATATTGAGGATCACACCTGATCCTGCTTTTAACATACGACCAGCTGCCTGTTGGGCCACATAGAACAGACCGAAAAGGTTAATCGCCAGCACTTGCTGCCATTCCTGGATGGTTATATCCATAAACGCATGACGGATACTCACGCCAGCGTTGTTTATGAGAACATCCAAGCCCCCCCACATTTGATCAAGTTGGTTGAAACCCGACTCCACCTGCCCTGGGATAGAAATATCCGCCAAGATTACCCCATCTAAACCTGGTAACCCCCTTTGTATTTTCCTGCAAGCGATCTCATCGCGGTCCAACACCAGAACACGGGATCCTTCTTCTAAAAATCGTTTTGCAGTAGCCGCACCGATTCCGCTTGCGCCCCCTGTAATGAGAACCCTTTTATTTTTCAGGCCTCGCATTGTCATATCCGATCACTTTCTTTAGGAATTTCAACCATATTCAACAAAGATGGAGCAGCTATCCGAAAAAAGGACTCCAACAAGCAAAATTGGATAGGCTCTTCAAATTTCATACCGGCAAAAGTTCGTCTAACGATATTATAGAGATTTTATCCTTTTACAACACCGATCAAACATGTTTTCAAGTCCCTCTGCTCCTCCGAACTGAACCCGCCTCTTTCACTCGCCCCACAAATTCGCTGACCGGTAACGAGGCTATGCTTTCGCCTATCAACTCCAGTGGAAGATCTGCTAACTTTCTGAAGCGTACACACGATTTCCCTACATCATACCTCTTCCCCGTAGTCCGGTACGCTGCTTCAAACTCTCTGTTCGCCTCCTCATCCATGTAGATCGCGGTTAGATAGATTGCCATGTGATTCTTCTGCGCCGCCAGCGCTGCGTACATCAGTGGCTTCTGGTTGTACGTGTCTGAATAGGTCTCCAGCAGCACCTGCTAGGTGATCATCCCCCAATTCATCACCTCCTCGTAATCCTCGGGAAGATTCTTCAGAATCACTTGCCGCACCGCTTCTTTTGCTTCTCGACGCTCCTCGGGTAGCTCGGCCAGATTTTCCTCCACGGTGGAAGCACTTGATCGCATCAGTTCCTACTCCTTTACTCAGCCAATGGTATAGGCTCAATCATAAGGTGAATGCCGGTTAGGCGGGTTCCCGAGTTGCTATTAGCGCCCCACTTACATGGTGAGGG
>Ga0315551_10004245_pt1 | contig 10043 bp, 7 predicted proteins | sample SalMarSW160290MG_FD_203678 | JGI IMG/M metagenome (GOLD analysis project Ga0315551, IMG submission 203678) | Salt marsh sediment microbial communities from the Plum Island Ecosystem LTER, Massachusetts, United States - Salt Marsh Sediment SW1602-90 ... | reverse complement strand
GGTTCTTAAAAAGAGAGGAAAGAAAGTAAATTATACTTATGTTTTTAATGATATGGACCCCATTGATGGGTTACCTTCTTTTTTAAAAAAAGATTTTTCGAAGTATATGGGTTTTCCTTTAAGAAAAGTTCCTTCGCCAGAACCGGGTTTTAAAAATTTTGCTGATTATTTTACTAAAGATTTCCAGAAAATTCTTAGAACCATTGGTATTGAAGCCAAATTCCTTTCTTCTTGGGAAATGTATCATCAAGGAAAATTCGATGAGGTTATTCGTCAAGCTTTGGACAATGCCGAAAAAATCCAAGGTGTTTACCAGCGGATTTCTGGGAGTCAGAAAAAAGCTTTAGGTTGGTTGCCTTTACAAGTTATTTGTGAGAAATGTGGGAAAATAGGGACAACAAGAGTTTTTGCCTGGGATGGCCAAAAAGTTGCTTATAAATGTGAACCAAATTTAGTCAACTGGACCAAAGGTTGCGGTTACGAAGGTAAAATTTCTCCTTTTGGTGGTAAAGGAAAACTTGCCTGGAAAGTTGATTGGCCGGCTCATTGGAAAGTCATCGGGGTGACTATTGAAGGAGCTGGTAAAGATCATGCTTCAGCTGGTGGTTCTTATGATATTGCTATGGAGCTTTGTCGAGAAGTTTTTGATTATCCTCAACCCTTTAAATTTCCTTATGAACATTTTCTTATCGGCGGCAAAAAGATGTCTTCTTCTAAAGGGGTAGGTTTAAAAGCTAGAGATTTAGTTTCTCTCTTGCCGCCCGAAATAGTTAGGTTTTTGTTCTGTCGGACAAATTATCGAGAAGCCATAGAATTCAATCCGGTTGATTCCATGGCTATTCCTGATCTTTTTGATGAGTATGACCGTTGTGCCAAAGAATTTTGGCAAGAGGGTAGTCAAAGCGATTTAGGTCGGGTTTTTGAACTATCGCAAATCGATAAATTGTTAACAGAAGAGGTTTTCTTACCCCGTTTTCGCTTAGTCGCCACTTATATCCAAATGCCGAATGTCAATATTAAAGCTCAATTTGAACAAGAAAAAGGTAGTAAATTAAACAGTAAAGAAGAAAAAATTCTTAATCAGAGAATTAAACATGCTCAAATCTGGCTTGATAAATTTGCCCCTGAAGATTTTCTTTTTAAAGTTCAAGCTCAATTACCAAAGGAAGCTCAACAACTTTCAGAACAACAGAGGGAATATTTAGCTGAAATAGCGGTTTTAATGAAAAAAGATTGGAAAAGTGAAAAAGATTTAGAGGATAGATTTTATGAAACGGCAAGGCAATTAAAACTTCCCTCAGTCAAGGCTTTTAAAGCCATCTATCTTATTCTTCTAGGTAAATCTTATGGTCCGAAAGCCGCTTCTCTTTTATTAGCTCAAGAAAAAAAATTCCTAAGCAAAAGATTTAAAGAAGTGTTAAAATAGCTTTATAAAAATGTTAGATATTAACTTTATTAGAGAAAACCAAGAAAAAGTTAAAAAAGGAAACAAAGATAAAGGCTATGACCCAAAATTAGTTGATCGGGTTCTGTCTGTTGATAAAAAGCGTCGCGATTTAATTAGTCAGACAGAGAATCTAAGAGCTAAAAGAAACAAGCTTGGTAAGGATGATATTACCAAAGGAAAAAAGATTAAAGAGGAATTAAAAAAATTAGAGCCAGAGTTAAACAAAATTGAAGCAGAATTAAAAGAACTTCTTTATCAAATTCCCAATCTCCCAGCTGATGATGTTTCTTATGGCAAGGATGAATCGGCAAATGTTGAGATTAGAAAATGGGGCAAACCGAAAAAATTTGTTTTTTCACCCAAAGCTCATTTTGAATTAGGGGAAAGTTTGGATGTTATTGACACTCAAAGAGGAAGTAAAGTTTCTGGAACAAGATTTGGTTATCTTAAAAACGAAGCTGTTGTTTTAGAATTTGCCTTAGTTAATTTGGTTTTTGAAGTACTTCTTAAAGAAGGTTTTGTGCCGGTTATACCACCAGCGATGATTTCTTTAGAGTCAATGGCTGGTATGGGTTATCTGGAACACGGTGGTCAGGAGAATATGTATCTTTTAGAAAAAGACAAGATGGTTTTAGTAGGGACAGCTGAGCAATCAATCGGGCCGATGTATAAAGATGAGATTTTATTAGACAAAGAACTGCCTAAGCGCTTTATTGGTTTTTCTTCTTGTTTCCGCCGTGAAGCTGGTAGTTACGGTAAAGACACCAAGGGTATTTTTCGAGTTCACCAGTTTAACAAAATCGAAATGCTTTCTTTTGCCAAGCCAGAAGATTCAGATAAAGAGCATGAATACCTTTTGTCTCTAGAGGAAAAATTAATGCAGAAATTAGAGCTGTCTTATCGGGTAGTGAAAATGTGTAGCGGTGATTTAGGCCATCCAGCTGCTAGAAAGTATGATCTTGAAGCCTGGTTTCCTTCGGAAAAACGTTATCGGGAGACCCATTCAGTTTCCACCTGTACTGATTATCAAGCCAGAAGGTTAAATATTAAGTTTAAAACAAAAAAGGGAGAGATGAAATTTGTCCACATACTTAATGGGACGGCTTTTTCTGAGAGACCGATTTTGGCAATTTTGGAAAACTACCAGCAAAAAGACGGTTCGGTAGAAATTCCCAAAGCACTTCAGGAATGCACAGGTTTTAAGAAAATTACTCCGAAAAAATAATTTTTAGCTTCCTGTGATAGAATTAATCTATGATTAAAATTTTTAATAAGCTTCTAGATTTTAATGAGAAAGAACTGAAAAAACTTCGGCCTTTGGTGGAAAAAATTAATTCCTTGGAGCCAGAGATGAAAAAGTTAAAAGACAGTGATTTCCCCAAAAAAACAGAATCTTTTAAGAAAAGGATTGAGAAGGGTGAAGCTCTGGATGATTTATTGCCTGAAGCTTTTGCTTTGGCTCGAGAGGTAATTTTCCGGGTGGTCGGTGAACGGGCTTTTGATGTTCAGCTGATGGCAGCGATAACTTTGCACCAGGGTAGAATTGCTGAACAGAAAACTGGAGAAGGGAAAACCTTGTCAGCGGCCATCGCCGCTTACCTTAACGGGCTTTCAGGCAAAGGGGTTCATATTGTCACCGTCAATGATTATCTGGCTCGCCGGGACACCGGTTGGTATGGGCAAGCTTTGGCCCTGGCTGGTTTGAAATTAGGTTGTATTATACATGAACAGGCTTTTTTATTGGATTTGGATTACAAGGAGAAAGGTGAAGATGATGAACGTTTGCGCCATTTGCGGCCAGTAGAAAGAAAAGAAGCTTATTTGGCTGATATTACTTACGGAACCAATAATGAATTCGGTTTTGATTATTTACGAGATAATATGGCCCAACGCTTGGGAGATCGGGCCCAACGAGGTCATCATTTTGCCATTGTTGACGAAGTTGATTCTATTTTGATTGACGAAGCCCGGACACCGTTGATTATCTCCGCGCCAGACACCGAACCAACTAAAAAATATTATGAATTTGCCAATTTAATCAGGGGTCTTTCTTCTGATACCGATTACGTTATTGATGAAAAATTAAAGACCGCCAATTTAACTGACCACGGTATCCGTAAGGTGGAAAAAATCCTGGGGGTGGATAATCTTTACGAAAAAGATTTTGATACCATTCATCATATTGAAAATGCCTTAAAAGCTAGAACCTTATATCTTCGCGATCGGGATTATGTCGCCAAAGAAAACCAGGTGATTATTGTTGATGAATTTACTGGTCGGCTGATGTTTGGCCGCCGCTGGTCCGATGGTTTACATCAGGCCGTTGAGGCTAAAGAAGGGGTGCCTATTCAACAAGAGTCAATTACTTTGGCCACCATTTCTTTTCAGAATTATTTCCGAATGTACAAAAAATTAGCGGGTATGACTGGGACTGCGGCCACTGAAGAAGAAGAATTTCGGCGAATTTACGGCTTGGAGACAATTATTATTCCCACTAACCTGCCGATGGTTCGTGCTGACTACGCTGATATTGTTTACAAAACGCCAAGAGCGAAATACGCAGCCGTGGTCAGAGAAGTTGAAGAGTGTTATCAAAAAGGTCAGCCGGTTTTAATCGGTACGACTTCCATTGAAAAAAATGAAATTATCGATAAGTTTTTAAAAAGAAAGGGTATCCCTCATAATGTTTTAAACGCCAAATATCATGAGAAAGAAGCCAGGATTCTCGCTGAAGCTGGACGGAAAAAGGCAGTCACCGTGGCCACGAACATGGCCGGTCGAGGCGTTGACATTGTTTTAGGTGGTTCCAAAGAGAATAGAGAAAAGAAAGCTTGGGAAAAAGAACATCAAGAAGTCGTCAAGGTTGGTGGTCTTCATGTGGTTGGGACGGAAAGACATGAGTCAAGAAGAATTGACAATCAGCTCCGGGGTCGTTCCGGCCGTCAGGGTGATTCAGGTTCATCCAGATTTTTTGTTTCTTTAGATGATGATGTCATGAGGCTTTTCGGTGGTGAAAGAATTGCCCAATTGATGGAGATGTTAAAAATTCCCGAAGACCAGCCGATTGAACATGGTTTGGTTTCCAAGGCGATTGAACAGGCCCAGGTAAAAGTTGAGGGTTTTAACTTTGACATGCGGAAAAGAGTCGTTGAATACGACGATGTCATGAATAAACAAAGAGAGATTATCTATGGCAAAAGAGAGAAGATTTTAAAGGCTGAAGGGGAAAAGAATCTGGAATTAAAAGAGCAAATTCAGGCAACGATGAATCAATATATTGCTAATTTGCTTAATAGTTCTTTTTCAGAAACCATGCCTGCCAATAGACAGGATTTAGAGAAAATCGAAAGTGAATTAATCATTAATAATTTTTGTGAAGTTTTACCGCTTGATAGTGTTTCACAAGGTCGCTTAAAAGAGCAGATTGAAAAGGTGAAAAACCCTCAAGAAATAAATGACTTTCTGCAGAAAATTTTAAAAGAAGCTTATGAGAGTCGGGAGAAACAAGTTGGTAGCGAAGTCATGAGGGAAATTGAAAAATTTGTTTGGCTACAGAGTATTGACCGTCTTTGGATTGATCATTTGGATGCCATGGAAAATTTAAGAGAGGGAGTTGGTTTACGCGGCTACGGCCAACAGGATCCTTTGGTCGAATACAAAAAAGAAGCCTTTGCCTCTTTTGAAAAATTAATGGGGATGATTGAAGAGGAAACTATCAAAAGACTTTTCCGCATCCAAGTAGCCCAGAAGCCAACCGTACCACAAAATGTTCAAACGAATATTGACACCCAAGACAAGATGGGTTTGAGTCAAAAGACGCCTCAACAACAAGTAACAGCTTCGGCTAATGTTTCTAAGAATAAACCAGGGCGGAATGATCCTTGCCCTTGTGGAAAAATTGATCCCAAAACCGGTAAACCGATTAAATACAAAAAGTGTTGTTATCCTAAGTATGGTTAGTAGTAAGCTAGCCAAGTAAATTTTAAAGATAAATAACAAAACGGCCAAATGGATTGTTTCTGATGCTCTTCGGGGATTAAACAGTGAGGAAGTTCAAAAAAGACTTTCGTGTTAAAATAGAGAGAATGGGTAATGAACGCCTTAAAAGAATCCTAATTGTTTTTGTAGTGGCTCTTTTAGTTTTGTTTGGGGCTAAAGTTTTTACTGATTGGCAGGGGAAAAAGAAAGCTCAAGGTGAAGTTCTTTCTTTACCAACAATCGAGGTTGGTGAGAAAATCAGTAATTTTGGTGAACAGGTTTTGGGTAAGGCGATTGAGGTTTTACCTGGCGGGGCAGAGTTAAAAGAAAAAATAGAATTTCAACTAGAATCTTCGTTAGAGACAACTGATGAGGAAATTAATCCCGAGGAGAAAATAGAAGACAAAACCCAGGAGATTATTGAGATTATTAAACAGTTGCCGGCCGAACAGTTGGAAGCGATTAAAAAACAAATCTTTAAAGATTTCTGTCAGAAAATTTTAGAGGAGTGACATGGAAGAGATTAAAAAAAGAATTGAATTAGTTAAAGAAAAACTTAATTTATCAGAAATTCAACGTCAGATAAAGGAGATTGAGACGCAGTCTGCTTCGCCTGAATTTTGGCGTAATCAAAGTGAAGCCAGTGAAAAAATGAAAAAGCTGGGAGAGTTGCAAAAAGAGCTGGAAGAAGTTGACCAGTTGGAAAAACTTTTGGCGATTGGACAAACAAATGAGGTAGAGAAAAGACTAACCCAATTGGAATTGAAAACTTTTCTGTCCGGAGAATATGATTCTTCGCCAGCCATTCTTTCGATTCACGCCGGCCAGGGCGGAACCGAGGCCATGGATTGGGCAGCAATGCTTAAAAGAATGTATCTCCGCTACTTTGAAAAAAAAGATTGGTCTTCCAAGATTATTGAGGAAACAGTTGGCGAGGAGGCCGGGATTAAAAGCACGACCATGACCGTTGATGCTTCTTATACCTATGGTTATTTAAAACTGGAAGCCGGAACTCATCGTTTGGTACGCCAATCACCTTTTAATGCTGATAAACTTCGACAGACTTCTTTTGCCTTAGTTGAAGTTTTACCACAGATTAAAGAAACAGCGGAAATTAAAATTAAAGATGATGATTTGGAGTGGCAGTTTTTCCGGGCTTCTTCCCAGGGAGGACAGAACGTCCAGAAAGTTTCCACGGCCGTTCGTTTGATTCACAAACCAACAAAAATTGTCGTTACCTCTCAGACCCAGCGTTATCAAGAACAGAACCGGAAGATTGCTTTGGATTTGCTCCGGGCTAAGCTTTGGGCTCTGGCTGAGGAAAAAAGGAAAAAAGAAGAAAAAAATCTTAAGGGAGGTAAAAAGATGGCTGCTTGGGGAACTCAAATCCGTTCCTATGTTTTACATCCTTACAAAATGGTCAAAGATTTAAGGACTGGTTATGAAAGCAAGAATCCTGAAGCGGTTTTAAACGGCGATTTAGATGCTTTTCTTGAGGCAGAATTAAAAAGTATGATATGATAAAGAAGGAGGTGAAGATAAATATGGAAGAAGCAAATTTAGTTCAAGAATTTCCAGAAGAAACAAAAAAGATTAATTGGAAAGGAATCTTAATTCCTTCCTTAATCATTTTGGCGATTGTGGTGGTTGGTGCGGTTACCGGTTACTTTTTCTCAAAAAGAGGTGCCACCAGTGGTTCGCTTGAAACTAAAAAATTAATTGGCGGGGCGGAATTGATCCAAGGGCCGAATGAGGTTGGTATCAAAGATGAAGCGGCTTTTAAAGATACCGCCCAAGGGAAAATTGAGGCTAATGACAATGAGGAGATTATTGAAGGAAGTCATAAACTACTTCGTCCAGGTGGCCCCAGTCAGACAGCTTATTTGACGAGTTCGGTTTTGGATTTAAATCAGTTTAGAGGTAAATGTGTTCAGGTTTGGGGTGAAACCTTTGCCGGTCAGGAAGCTGGTTGGTTGATGGATGTTGGCCGAATTAAAGTGCTTGATTCATGCCCTGAGGGCATCTAATTAATGGTGAAATTTGAGAATGTTACCAAGAAGTTTGGCGAATTGACTGCCCTTAACCGGGTAAGTTTTGAGATTAAATCAGGCGAGTTTGTTTTTGTCATCGGTCCTTGCGGAGCTGGTAAAAGCACTTTGGTTAAATTGATTCTCAGGGAGTATTTACCGACCGAGGGACGAGTTAAAGTTAAAGGTATTGATTTAAAAGATCTTCGTAAGAAAGAAATCCCTGAGCATCGAAAAAAAATTGGCGTTGTTTTTCAGGACTTTAAATTACTTTTTGACCGGACGGTTTTTGAAAATGTGGCTTTGGCCTTACGGGTGGTTGGAGAAAAGGAAGAAGAAATCAATCGCCGGGTAGAAAATATTCTGGATTTGGTTGGCTTAAGTCAGAGAGCTGATTTCTTCCCGGTTCAGCTTTCCGGTGGCGAACTTCAGCGGGTTTGTCTGGCTAGAGCTGTGGTTAATGAGCCGGAAATTATTATCGCCGATGAGCCGACCGGCAATCTTGATTTAGGCACCGCTAGACAAATTGTTGACCTTTTAAAGAAAATTAATGATAAAGGCAAAACAGTGATTATGGCTACTCATAATTTTGAAATCGTTAATCTCATGAATCAGAGGGTAATTGAGCTGGATAAAGGTAAATTAGTTTCTGATGAAAAGAAAGGAAAATATCATCTCCCATGAAAGAACACTGGCGAACAAGTTGGACTCATATGCGGCGAACGCCTTACCAGGCGCTGGCGGCAATATTGATTATGTTTCTGACTTTTTTTATTACCACCGTTTTCATTTTAACGGCGGGTGGTTTTCAAACAATTTTGCGCTATTTTGAGACTCGACCGCAGGTCACCGCTTTTCTGAAGGACGAGACAACTTCAGCCCAAATTGATACCCTTAAAGCCAAACTGGCCCAAACAGGCAAGGTTAGGGAAACTAAATATATTTCCAAGGAAGAAGCCTTGAATATCTACCGGGAACAAAACAAAAACGATCCCTTGCTTTTGGAAATGGTCACCGCCAACATTCTGCCGGCTTCATTAGAGGTTTCCACCAACAATCTTCCCCATCTTAATGAAGTTGCCCAGATTTTACGGGCGGAACCAACCATAGAGGAGGTTGTTTTCCAAGAAGATGTTGTTAATGCTTTACAGCAATGGACTTTAAACATCAGAAGAGTTGGTATTAGCTTGATTGGCGTTTTTGGTTTGGTTTCCTTATTGATGATTTTAGTAATTATTGGTATGAAGATTACTCTCCGAAAAGAGGAAATCGACATTCTCCAGCTTTTAGGAGCTTCAAGATGGTACATTCGCGCTCCTTTCCTTTTGGAAGGGATGTTTTACGGGGCTGTCGGTGCTTTTATGGCTTGGGGGATAACCTATCTTTTACTTTTGTATTTAACTTCCTATATCATTGGCTTTTTTCAGGGTATTGATCTTCTGCCGGTTTCTCCTTTCTTCATGCTGACGGTTTTAGGAATTGAAATCTCCTCGGGTATCGTTATTGGTTCGCTAGGGAGCTTGCTAGCTGTCAAACGATACTTGAAATAAAAATGAAAAAAAAACTTCTTTGGTTATTATTTGCTGTTTTTTTTATTCTTTCGTTTCTTTTACCCATTAATGTTTGGGGAATCACTCAGCAGGATTGTGAAATGAGAGCAGAAAAGGGTGAATTGGATTTATTAAATGAGGATGATTTAAAGGCATGTAATAATTTTTTCTATCAATCTGGACAGTCTAAAACTAGTCAGCGGTTAACGCTTGAATCAGAGTTAAATACTCTTAATAGAGCTATTTTGATCACATCGACGAATATTTTATTGACGACTAGACAAATAACTGCTTTAGAGAAGGAAATTGTCGGACTAACAGCAAAAATTGGTCAGCTTGATTTATCTTTAGATGAGATTTCTGAAATTTTTGCCGAAAGAATTGCCGAGACTTATAAAAAAGGAAAAGTTGACTTTGTGAGTTTATTTTTATCCTCCCAAAACTTTTCGGATTTTGTTAGTCGTTTTAAATATTTGAGAATTGTTCAACTTCATGACCGGCAAATAATGATTCAAATGGAAACAGCTAGAACCAATTTTGAAGATCAAAAAACTTTAAAAGAGGAAAAGCAAGAAGAGTTGGATGCCGCTAAGAGGAAGCTTGAATTAGATAAAGTAAAGTTAGCTCAACAAAAAGCAGTTAAAGATGACTTATTAATTAAAACTAAAAATGATGAGAAAAGATACCAAGAACTTCAAGCAAAAGTGCAAGCTCAATTAGCAGCCTTCCGGAGCTTTGTTACTTCTCAAGGTGGCGCAACAATTCTCTCTGGTCAAACTAAATGTGATGATTGGGGTTGTTATTACAATCAAAGAGATAGCCAATGGGGGAATATGTCTTTAGGAGGAACGGGTTATTTAATGAAGGATTCTGGTTGTTTTATTACATCGGTGGCGATGCTAACGAGCCATGCGGGGAAAAATATTAAGCCTAGTGATATTGCTCAGCTCCCCGCTGCTATTACGTCAGTTGGTTATCTTAAGTGGTCCTTTAGTGTTAATGGGGTTAATATTTCAATTTCTTCAGCTTCCAGTGGCGAAC
>Ga0315551_10004243_pt1 | contig 10046 bp, 9 predicted proteins | sample SalMarSW160290MG_FD_203678 | JGI IMG/M metagenome (GOLD analysis project Ga0315551, IMG submission 203678) | Salt marsh sediment microbial communities from the Plum Island Ecosystem LTER, Massachusetts, United States - Salt Marsh Sediment SW1602-90 ... | reverse complement strand
CTGTAGTTACTTTTAAATGGGAATAAAACCGAAACCTTTATAAATTATGTTATTCTTATAGAATAGTAAAAATATTATCTAAAAATGATAGCTAAAACAGAACTGATTAAAAAAGTCAAGTATCACTTTAACTTGAATATTTATGAGAGTAAGGTGTGGCTAGCATTATTGGGTAAAACTATAGCTACGGTCGGAGAAATAGCTGAAATCAGTGATGTTCCAAGAAGCAGGGTTTATGATGTTCTTGAATCATTAGAAAAACGTGGTTTTGCAATAGCTAAATTAGGCAAACCTGTTAAATATATTGTAGTTAAACCTTCTGTTGTTATTGAGCATATGAAAAATAATGTTGTAAGACTAGCAGAAGAAAAATCAAAAAATCTTACAACAATTAAGGAAAGTTCTGAATATAGAGAACTTGAATTGCTTCATAGTAAAGGAATAAAACCAATTCAACCAGAAGATCTTAGTTCTGCTATAAGAGGAAGACAAAATATTTATACTCATCTTAAAGAAATTATTGGAAATGCAGAAAAGGAAGTAATGCTTGTTTCAACAACTACTGCATTAAAAAGAAAAGCCAGATTCTTAAAACCAATCTTAGCTAAATTAAAAAATCAAGGGGTTGCCATAAATGTTGCCGCTTCTGCAAAAAATAATCTGGAAAGCGATGGTGAAAGATCAAATATTATAAGTATTAGCAAGGAACTTGGGGTTCCTGTTAGAAAAATCAAAATTAATGCTAGATTCTGTATTGTTGATGAATCAAAAATACTTGTTTTTGTAACTCCAGATAGCAATGATAATAAAGACATGGCAGTTTGGATGCATAGTCCTTTTTTTGGAAAAGCTCTTAAGACTTTCTTGAATCCTATTTGGAGAGTTAAAAAGAAATAAAGATAAAATGAATAAAAATAAAATCCAATCAATTTTTAATAATTATATAGTTAAACCAGCACTTGGTTTAGGTTTAATTTATAGTTTTTCTAGCTGTAGACCACAAACTGCTGAAGAAAGATCTTATCAAGAATCTTATAAAACAAAACCTGAGCAAACAAAACCTAAGCAAACAAAACCTAAGCAAGACTATAATGGTTTTAAACTACATTATATTGGAGACGTAATGAAACTTAGGGGTAAGCTTGAGGATATTGAACATGTACGCGTTGCTGATATGAATGGGGATGGCAAGTTAGATATCATTATTATAACAGATTCTGATAGAATAGCAATTCTAGAAAACCAATTACCTAAAAAAACAGAAGCCGAATCCACAAAAAACAGAAACTGAATAAAATGACAAACCTTAGGCAAAAAATTTGGGCAGGAACATTAACCGCAGGAATAATTTCAATTCTTGCATGTGGCCCAATTAGTCAATATAATGAAAAACAAGCTGAAAAATTTATTTCTCAATATGATGGTATAAGAGCTGAAAACAAAATAAATCATGCAATAGCATATAAATCCATAGCATTGGCTTCATTAACTTTGGCTTTTCCTAGCGGTATTATAGTATATTATCATAATCACCCAGAAGATAATCCAAAAAATAAAAAGAAATAAAAAGAAGTAAATTCAAATCTAGAGAAAAAGTTTTAAGAATTTTTTAGCTTGAATTTCTATGAAAATTATAATAGAAAAAAGATATTTATAAAATTATTAAAATTCAATTCAAAATAAAAAAAATAAAAAAAATAAAAAAAATTTCTGGTTTCAGCGTCTTGCCAAGGTAAAAACAGATTTTAGGGCCACAATAATTGTTGCTGGAACAAATAACATCAATAAGTTACTTAAAATATCTCCTAAATAAAGTAATCCTGTAAATACACTGCTGCCGAAATAACTAACAATAACTAAAACCACTCCTGCTAACAAAAATGGTTGTACTTCAGAGTCAGTTATATTCAATAGACCAATGATAATACCTATAAGTACTAGCACCCATCCTACCCACGTTTGGTAAGCAAGAAATGCAAAAATCACTGCTAAGATTACTCCAATAAGAAATGCCCATGCACCTAACATGTTTTTATTTCTCTTTTTAGGCATTCTTTAACCTCCTTTTTTTAATTTTTAATTTTAGTATTAATTATATAATAGCTATGCTCTTTTTAAAGGTTTTGCTTCATTTTTCAATTTTTTCCCTATCTTTTAGTAATATAAAAGGAGAAAAAAGAAAAAAACAGAAATAAAAAAGAAAAAGCAGGGAAGGAGATTTGAACTCCTGTACATCGGGTTGCAGCCGATTGCATAACCACTCTGCCATCCCTGCAAAGTAAAAGGATAAGGGCCTGACGAGACTCGAACTCGCAACACCTAGCTTAGAAGGCTAGTGCTCTATCCATTGAGCTACAGGCCCATAATAGAAAGAGAAGATAGAAACTTTTAAATTTAACTTTTATTAAATATTTTAACCAAATTGCTTTTCCACTTTATCGAGAAAAGAGGTTCTTGTAATTTCATTATATACAATAGAACGGTTTTTACCATGTTCTTTTGCATATTTTAAAGCAACATTGGCTTTTTCAAATAAGCCCAAATTATTGTTTTGTCCTTCATTAGTTTTTGGCATAAATTTTTCATAAGCACTTTTTATCTTAACAACCTCCTCCTGCCTTGGATTTTGAGAAGCAACTCCAACACTTATCGTAACATTAAATGATGCAAGAAATTTATCTCCTTCAATATATTTTCTAATACGTTCTGCCATTATCCTTGCATTTTCAATATCTGTTTCGGGCATTAATACAACAAATTCCTCCCCCCCAAATCGGGCAGCAATATCTGTTTCTCTAGCATTACTTTTAATAATCGTTGCAACCATTTGAAGAACTTCATCCCCTCTAAGATAGCCGTGTTTATCATTAACTTTTTTAAAATCATCAATATCAAAAATTAATAATGAAATAGTCCTATTATAACGTTCAGTTACTGCAAGTTCATGTTTTAAGACGCTATTAAAATATCTATAGTTATAAAGTTGGGTTTTTGTATCAATTGTAGCCATCCTATATAACTTGGCTATATTTTTTGGATCAAGAATATTCTTTTTTTCTTGTCTTTTTTTCTTAAAAACTTTTTTCATCCAGTCAACCATTTTTCTAAAACTCACAATAACTTTAAAAATTTAACTGCATTTTATTAAACATTAAAATGATAGATTGTCATTGTCATCTTGAACAAAAAGAATACAACCAAGATAGAGACAGCTTTATAGAAGACTGCAAAAAACATCTCAAGGCAATCGTCACATGTTCTGCCCACCCTAAAGACATAGAATTGACATTAAAAATTGCAGAAAAATATCAGGATTTTGTCTTTGCAATCATAGGTTTACATCCAGAATATATTAAAGAGCTAACTGAAAAGCAAATTAAAGAAACCATAGAAGCAATAAAACAAAACAAAAACCAGATTGTTGGGATTGGTGAAATTGGTCTTGATTATTTTTGGATTAAAGAGAAAGAATGGCAAGAAAAACAAAAACAACTTTTCAGAAAATTAATAAACCTTGCTAAAGAATTAAATCTTCCTTTAGTTATTCATTCTCGTTCTGCATCAGAAGAAACCATTAAAATTTTAGAAGATGAAGGGATGAAAAACAAGAAAGTTTTGATGCATCTTTTCCAAAAAAGAAAATTAATCAACAAAGTTATTGAAAATAATTGGTATGTTTCAATTGGTCCTGGAATAAGAAAATCAAAAGATATTAGAAAAATAGCAAGAGATATTCCAAAAAATAGACTTTTACTTGAAACAGACTCGCCTTGGTTTGCTCAAAAAGAAGAAGGCCAAACAAGAGGCACACCACTTAATGTCAAAATTGCAGCACAAAAAATTGCTGAAATAAGAAAAACAAATATAGAAGAAATAGAAAAACAAACAGATTTAAATGCAATAGAATTTTTTAATTTAAATATAAAATAAAATGAATATCCTTACAATAATTTTGATGATAGTAATTACTTTTCTTGGTTTTCCAATCGGACTTATCATCGCAAAATTTACAAAAGAAGAACTTAAACAAGGAAAATTTTTGTTTAAATTAATTATTCTTGTTTGCTTTGTTGCAATAATTATTACAAGTGTTTTTATGAAAAATGAGGTTTTATTTTTCCTTATTTGCTCTTTTGTCTTCATAATCTTAATTGCTTTAGCTTCATTAATTAAAGCAGGAAAATAAAAAATAATAAAAACAAAAAAATAAAATGTTATATTTAATTGGTTTAGGTTTAGATAAAAAAGATATTAGCATTGCAGCTCTTGAAATAATAAAAAAATGCAAAAAAGTTTATCTTGAAACTTATACAACAAAATTTCCTTATAAGAAAGCTGATTTAGAACGATTAATTAAAAAGAAACTTCTGGAAGCTGGCAGAAAATTAGTAGAATCTGATTTTCTAATTAAAGAAGCAAAAAATCAGAATATTGCTTTGTTAATTTATGGAGATCCTCTTGCTGCAACAACACACCTTTCTTTGATGACAGAAGCAAAAAAATCTAAAATTAAGATTCAAATTCTACATAATGCTTCAATTTTTAATGCAATAAGCCAGACAGGACTTCAACTTTATAAATTTGGTAAAACAACAAGCATTCCAAAATGGCAAAAAAGTTTTGAACCAACAAGCTTTTATCAAATCATAAAGGAAAATTTGGACATGGGGGCTCATACTTTATTATTAATTGATATTGGTCTTAGCTTAAAAGATGCTGTTAAAGAATTAAAAGAAGCATCAAATAAAGAATTAGATGGTAAGATTATAATTGTCTGTTCACAATTAGGAACAAAAGGACAAAAAATTATCAATGAAAAATTAAAAAATTTGATAAAAAAGATTCCAAAAATTAAAGAACCTTTTTGTTTTGTGATTCCTGGCTCGCTTCATTTTACAGAAGCTGAATTTTTAAAACAATAAAAATTTAAAAACCTTAAAATCTTGATATTAGAATGAAAAAAGGGATGAAGAAAAGATTTTTTTTAGTATTTCTTTTAATATTTGGTATTATTTATTTTATTTTTATTCTTCAACCAGTTATGGGATATAATGAATGTAAATTTACAAGAAAATGGTGTCCTGCTGAGTATCCTGCTGAATGTGGTGGATGTGCTAGCCAATCTTATGGATGTCAGGTAGATTGGGGTAATGGAATAATAAAAAAATATGACTGTTGTGGTTGTACTAATATTTTGACTGGTCCTTGCGATTGTTCTCCTACATTCACTATGGATTGTACAAAACCACAAGGTGTTGATTGCGGTACTTGTCCTGCTGATGTATGTATTAGACCAGCCATTTATTATGATTATAAAACATTTGATAGCAATACAAGAGAAAATCTATATTGTGATGGTGAAACCAAAAATTGTCCCACATGTGAAGTACGAACTGAAACATGTAGTTCAAGTAACGAATGTGAAGAATCGCAATATAAATGTGGGGGTTTTTATAGAAGATGTTATCAAAAAAGTATTGGAGATTTTTGGTGGAATAACATAGATGGTGTGAATGAAAATGAATGTGGTGATAATATAGATAATGATTGTGATAGTGATATAGATTGTGCTGATGAGGATTGTACTGGAGATCCTAATTGTCAATGTGATTTAACTAGCGCAACTATAACAGATACTTGTCCTATTGAAGGTTGTAGTGTTGGTGATTCTGTTGGTTTAAGTGGAAATCTTGATGGATATTGTGATTCTGTTAATAAACTAATTATTAATGTATCTGGTTCTTCTGCAGGAAAAATTTGCAGTATGAATTTATCCATACCTTGTGCTAATGGTGTCTGTGATGATGACTATATGTTTAGTTATATTCCTCCAGATTGTGCTGGAATAGAGGTAGGTCCAATTCATGCTTGGGCTTATAAAGGCACAGATTTAATTTCAGATACAGATGATATTGGTGATGAAACATTCATTTTTGCTTCCGATATTTCTGAACTTCAAGAAATATTTGTTTATCCACCATATCTTGAATTAAATCAATTAGAACGTTTTTATCTTTATGTTGATGCATATTATGATGATGGCAATATAATTGATATTTCAACACATGATTATACTAATTATTGGTCTGATATTGTACGGGTATTAACTAATCCAAAAAATAGATTTTGGGCTCATGATGAAGGCGAGGGTGTAGTTAGAGTGAGATTTCCAGTTGATTATTATAATCCTAATTGGCCTTATGAAGAAGATAATGCCATAATTAAAGTTCATGGACAAAGTCCTTTAGATTGTTCAATAATTCCTGATGATACTTATATTATTCCAGAATGTGGAGATGATGGTTGTGATGAAACTGAAGAAATAATTTTAAATGTAAAGATGAATAAAAAATGTATAGATAATTATAATGTTAATAAACTGACTTTTTTTGCAATTGGTGATTCTTCTTGTGGTTTTTATACTCTTTCAGTTCCTTTGTCTGTTTCTGATTGTAGTGGTCCTGGTAATTTTTATACATGCACTAAAAATTTTCCAGTTGAAGAAATTCCTTCTGGTTGTGAAGGCAAAACTCTTTGGACTTATGAAGCATTAATATATGATGGAAATGATATTTTAATTGATTCTGCTTTAAACCAAATATATCCTGGTTTTGGCGAATTCCAATTTTATACTAAACCACCTCAAGAACCAGATTATATTGTAATAGATAAAAAAGGTGCAGAGATTTCTGTAGGTCAATTTATTGAGTATGAAGTATGGGCTTATCTTGAAGGTGTTGATCCTTGGGAAGTAACTTCTCATGAGGCTACAACTTATGAATCAGATGATCCTCTTATTGCTGAACAAAGTACGCCAAAAAATAAATTTGAAGGTGTTGGAGAGGGAGAAGCAACAATAACAGCAAAATATCCTGTTGGTTATAATCCAAAAGAAGATAGTTCTTTACTTTATGTTTATCCAGATACTCCTTGTGATGTTTTAGATGCAAAAATTACATCTTATTGTGGTGAGTCTGGCGAACCTAATTGTAATAATGGTGATAAAATAGAAATTGAAGTTTTAGTAAAAGAAGAATGCCTTGATCCTTCACATATGGCTAAAATAGAAATGGATGCTTTCAATGAAAGTGGTTGTAATGTTAATATGGATGTTGCAATTTCCTTGAGTGATTGTGATAATAGTGGTGCTGAAAGATATTGTAGAAAAAATTGGAGTGTTGATATTCCTCTAGATTGTGGGGGTGAAATAGTTACAGCAGATTTTGTTACTGTTCGTGACTGGAATAATGAATTCCTTGCTTCACTACAAGGAGACCCCGATTTTGGATGGGCCAAATTTGTTGATGACCCAGACCCACTTAGAGCTATAATCTTTAAACCAGAACATGGTGATGAATATGAAATTGATAGTTTAATTGATTTTGAACAAATAAGTGTGGGTGAAATTGATTTATGGAAATGGTATTTTAGATATATAATAGATCAGCCCCCTTGGAACTGGGAATTATTTCATACAGCACCCCCAGGAGAAGCTAATATTAGTTATAATTTTAAATATGCCAATTCAAATGCTCAAGCAGGTACTTATGAAATAAATTTAACTGTAGAAAATGAAGCAGATTTTGATGATCAAGGAAATATATTAATATATCTTATTGATGATCATACACCTATTGCAAAAATAACTCAGCCAGAAATGTATGAAATTCTTTATAACAGCAAAGTGGATCCTTTTGATGGTTCAGATACTTATGATCCTGATGGCGATCCTAGTGATTTAACATTAACATGGAAAATTTTTGATAATGGCGGTATAATTCCTATAGAGGGATTATTTGATGATGTAAAAGAGATTTGGTATGAATATAGTCAGGCAAAACCAGAACCATTTAATGTTACTTTAAAAGCAACAGATCTTGATTCTTATTCTAGTACAACTTATGTTAAGTTTAAAATTGCTTATTGTGAACATAATTTGGATTATATATTTGCTGGTAAGTGTATTGGTGAAGATAATTTATATTGTAATGAAGAAGATTGTGATGAATATGGTGTTTGTGATACTCTTCAAACTTGTGATTGTGATAATTGTCCTGATTATCAATTTTGTAATCCTTTGTATGGAACATGTGAAGATAGACCAGGATCTGGAGATTGTGAAGACCTTGCTCCTGCTGGTGATTGTCATGAAGGGGGATGTTATTGGGATGAAATAGAACCTCCATCTCCACCACCTTGTCTTTCATGTGTAGATGATAATCCTATTTCATGCTCTGGTTATGATAATGGTGGTGCTTGTGGTGCTGATATTTGTGATAAAGGAAATAAAGATATTGGTTGTGATGGTTCTACTTTTGTTGAATGCGATGATCCTAGTGAATCATGTATTCCTGGACAAGGTCCTGAATGCTGCATAAAATCAGGTTGTATGTGTAAATGGAGCGATACTAAAGATAAATGTAATGTTGCTTTCGATTTAGATGATCATCATTCTGGTCAAGGAAATGAACCAATGCATTGTGAATATAGTATAGACCCAGGCGATTGTAGTGATAATTGTGATATTAATGGAAAAGAAAGTAGACTAGCAAAATATGTACTTGATGAATTTGAATCTGGTGGTGAATGTCCTGCTGGATCTACTGAATGTATTTTATGTGGATTATTATTTAGACCATTGCCATTCTTTTCATGGTGGAATGCTCTTGTTGTTATGTCATTATTAATTATATTTTATGTAATATTTAGAAAAAAATTTAATCTTTCCTGAAGTAAAAAGAGGTAAAAAGAGATGAATAAAAAAAGAGAAGTTTTTTTAGCAGTTTTGTTAGTAACATTAACAACAATAGTTCTAATTTCTTTTAGTGGGGCTATTGTTTATCAGGGAGATCCTTTTTTTGAATTAACTCAAGAAGGTTTTGGTCCTGGGCAGACTCTTGAAGGGATACTTAATTTCTCTTTATATGAAGAACCAGCAAATGCAGTTGTTAGTGGTGCAATTTCTTCTAATAAAAAAGAATTAAAACTTCTTGATTTTTTAAATGAAGCTAATGCTATTTTTGATTGCGAACCAAATGATTGTAGTATTGTTTATGAAGCTTCAAGTCCTGGGCCAGAAAAAATTGCAGATTTGGTCGTGGGTGAGGAAAAATATTTTGCTTTAAAAATATCAGGAAAATCAGGGGTTGAAATACTAAATTTAAGTTTTTTAATGAGTGGTTCAACTTCAGAAGGGATGACTTGTGGTGAGTCGCCTTTGCAATTAGATATTCTTGATGATGGGGCTATTGACTGGGAATTTAAAAAAACTGATGAATGGTGTACAAGCACATATGGAAGTGAATGTTTGGGCCCATTAACTGAAAATTCTGTTGTTGGAACTACTTCGCTTTGTGAAAAAATAAACATAAACAAAACAGGCAATGTTAATTTATCTGCTTTTTTAAAAGTTGATTCTGGAAGTTATGGTGATCTTGAAATTGCTATTTATGATGGGAATGAGAAAAAAGCAAGTTGTCCTATAACTGTTTATTCGACAACTTATGAAATGTTGAGCTGTTCAATTGATATTTATGAATATCCTGATTTTTATATTTCTGAGGAAAAAGATTATTTTGTTTGTATCAAAAAAACAGATGGAGATGGTAAAATTACTATAAAAAGTGAATCTCAAGGAGATGTTTGTGGTTTTTATGGTGAACCTCCAAAAGATGTTTATACAATAGATTATGCTTTATATGTTCAATTAGCTGGAATTGCCCCTTTTAATGAAAATGCTGTATTTGATGAAACAGTTTTTTTAGGTAATGATCTGGTTGATTATCTTCAGAATTATATTGTAAGCAAATATAATAAAGATTGTAATGATGATTGTGTCTTGCCTTTAAGATTTATTTCTAATTCTGAGCAAAAACTTAATCTTAAAAATTTAGATTTTGAATTTAAATCTTCTGGTGGTGGAGGCACTGTAGATAATAATTTTTATAGTGTTGATATTAATTGGCCAAAAATTGATATGGGTGCTCAAGGAATGGATTTTTCTGTTTTAAATATTAGTGTTCCTCAACAACCAGGAACTTATAGCG
>Ga0315551_10004241_pt1 | contig 10047 bp, 10 predicted proteins | sample SalMarSW160290MG_FD_203678 | JGI IMG/M metagenome (GOLD analysis project Ga0315551, IMG submission 203678) | Salt marsh sediment microbial communities from the Plum Island Ecosystem LTER, Massachusetts, United States - Salt Marsh Sediment SW1602-90 ... | reverse complement strand
CCTGCCGATTTTGCGGGGGGGGGATAGAAGAAGAGGTAGTTTTCCCCCACGAAAGGGGGTGGGGGGAAAAGGATGGGGTCTGGCCTGATTTTTAGAGTGCGTTGTACTTCCCACCCAGCCCGCCCACAGAGGTTATAACCTCTATTAACTCCTTTTTACGGAGGGTGGGGAAAGAGAGGGACACCACCCCAACGGGGGGGGGATAAAAAGGGCTTTAGCCCTTCCTTAAAGGGTGGTGGGTGGGAAAAGATATAAAATTGGGGGTGGGGTTAAAGAGAGTCTTAAAGAGGCAAAGCCTTTTGGGTGGGTGGGTATGGGAGTATAAACACCTGAAAAAAGGGGGTGGGGGAAGAAAATCCTAAATTGACTTGACATATTGCCCGTGCTATCATAATCAAAAGGCTGGTTAATATGACGGCTCTGAGCGAGCTTTACCAAGAAATTGAGCGTTGCCAGCAGTGCGAGATAGCTAAATATCGGAACAGAGTGGTGCCGGGTGAAGGGGCGGAGGATGCCGCCATAATGTTTATCGGCGAGGCACCGGGCTGGCACGAAGACCAGCAGGGACGCCCCTTTGTTGGGCCGGCGGGGAAATTTCTGGACGAATTACTGGCTTCTATCGGCTTGAACCGCCAGCAGGTCTATATTGCCAATGTGATTAAGTGCCGCCCCCAGGGAAACCGCGACCCCCTGCCTTCTGAGATTCAGAACTGCCGCCATTGGCTGAAACGCCAGATTGAGATAATTAGCCCCCAGATGATTGTGACCCTGGGGCGTTACTCCATGGCCATGTACTTCCCCGGCAAGAGTATCAGCAAAATCCATGGTACGGCGCAGAAGCGGGATAACATTATCTACTACGCCATGTACCACCCGGCGGCGGCGCTGCATCAGGGGAGCCTGCGCCAGTCCATAGAGGCGGATATGCTCAAGATTCCGACGCTGCTGGCTGAAGCTGAAGGCGTGGCCGAGGCAAAGCAGGATCCAGAGCAATTAAGTATGTTTTAGGTGAAAAAGATAGGTGAAAAATAATGACTGAACCAAAGTTAAGAATAATCCCACTGGGGGGACTGTCTGAAATCGGCAAGAATATGATGGCGATGGAGTACGAGAACGACATCATCATTATTGATTCCGGGCTGATGTTCCCCGGGGAGGAAATGCTGGGCATTGACCTGGTAATCCCCGACATCAGCTACCTGCTGGAGAAGAAAGAGAAGATAAGGGGCATAGTTATCACCCATGGTCATGAAGACCATATCGGCGCCCTGCCTTACCTGCTGCCCCAGCTTGAGGTGCCGGTCTATTCCACCAAGCTTACCAACGGGCTTATCTCGGTGAAGCTCAAGGAGAGAAAGGCGCTGGCCGGGGCCAAGCTCAATGTGGTGCCCTACGGCGGTAAGGTGACCCTGGGCAGATTCAAGGTGGAGTTCTTCCACGTTTGCCACAGCATACCCGATGCTGCCGGTCTGATCATTCATACCCCGCTTGGCACCATTGTCCATAGCGGGGATTTTAAGCTCGATTACACCCCGGTTGACGGCAAGCCGACCGACCTTTCCCGGCTGGCTCAGCTGGGGGCGCAGGGGGTATTGCTGCTGCTGTCCGATTCTACCTATTCCGAGCTGCCCGGTTATACCCCGTCGGAGAGGGTGGTGGGTGAGACCCTGGACCGGGTCATGGCCGATGCGCCGGGTCGGGTGATTGTAACGACTTTCTCTTCGCTGGTGTCCCGCATTCAGCAGGTTATTGATGCCGCCGCCAAACACCAGCGCCGGGTGTTTGTTATCGGGCGGAGTATGACTGATATCGTAAAAATGACCCTGGAGCTAGGCTATCTCAAGGCTCCCGACGGCATACTGGCCCGGATAGATGAGCTAAAGAATACGCCCCATAACAAGGTGGTCTTTGTCACCACCGGCAGCCAGGGGGAGCCGACCTCGGCGCTGGTCCGCATTGCCAACCAAGACCATCGCCATGTTCATATCCTGCGGGGGGACACGGTGGTGCTGTCAGCCACCGCCGTCCCCGGCAACGAAGCCCTCATCAACCGTACCGTGGACAACCTCTTCCGGCAGGGTGCCCAGGTGCTCTACGATAAGGTGGCCCAGGTTCATGTCCACGGGCACGGCGGCCAGGAAGAACTGAAGCTGCTGTTGAATCTGGTCAAGCCCCGCTTCTTTATGCCCATTCACGGCGAGTTCCGCCACCTCAGTTTTCATGCCAAGTTAGCCCAGTCGGTGGGTATCCCGGAGAAGAATGTCTTCCTGCTGGAAGACGGCGATGTCCTTGAGCTCGGCCAGTGGTCGGGTAAGATAACCGGCAAGGTCAGCTCGGGCAATGTCTATGTGGATGGTCTGAGCGTGGGAGACGTTGGCACCGTGGTTTTACGCGACCGGAGGATGCTATCGCGGGACGGCATCGTTATGGTGATTATCACCGTTAACCGCCAGACCGGCAAGCTGGTGGGGCGCCCCGATATTGTCTCCCGGGGCTTTGTCGATACCAGGGAGGCTAAAGATATGCTGGAGGAGAGCCGTGATATAGTGGCCCGCTCCCTGGACCACAGCGGCGTCCGCCCGGCTGACTGGAGCTTTATCTACGCCAAGGTCAGGGATATACTGCATAAGTTTTACTACGACCAGACCAAGCGCCGTCCCATGATTCTTCCGGTTATGGTCAAAGTATAGGCTTTAAAGGTATAGGCTTTATATGGCTAAAAAGAAATCAAGAGCCAAGCGCCAGCCGAGAGGAGAATCTAAGGCCAGAGGCGAATCGGGCTGGAAGCGGTTTTTCCGTTTCATCTGGCTGCCGCCGGTGCGCCGCCTGATACTGGCGGTGATTATCGTTGGCCTGGCCTTCTGGCACTGGTCAACGATTACCGCCTGGGCGGCCAGCGTCTGGGGTGACACCCTGGCCCTGTTCGGCTGGGGGCTGTTCTTTCTGGTTATGGCCTTTGGCGTGCTGATGGGCATATTCTGGGGTCAGAGGGTACTCTCCTTTATCTACCACTGGAACCAGTGGCTGGGCGCCGCCGTCTTTACCCTGGTGGCCTGGGGAATAATGGCTTTCTGGGGGCTGGGGGGCAGCTTTGGGCAGGGTGTTATCGGGGCTAACGCGGCTCTGGCTATTCTGCGCCTGCTGGGGCTGGCAATTTTAGGCTTTATCCTGGTCGCTCCCGGCTTAAGCTGGCGGCTTGCGGCCAGATTTTTCTCCTGGGTGGGCAGAAAGCTCCGGGAACGCCCCGCCCCCAAGCCGGCGACCTACGTTGAGCCCCCCGTCGTTGAGAAGCCGGTACAACCCCCGGTAATGGTACCGCCTCCGGTGGCTGCGCCCCAGCCTCCACCGACCAGGGAGCCGGAAACGCCGATACCGGCGCTGGTTCCTACTCCGGCGCAGCAGGAACTGCGGCAGGTGGCCCAGGAGGTGTGGAAGAAATACGGCGAGTCACCGTCGCTGGTTGAGGTTGACGGCTGGCGGCTGCCCCCGATTGATATTCTGGATAGCCTGCCCGACGTCGAGTTCGGGCAGGCCGATAACATGCAGCGGGCCAAGATTATCGAAGACGCCCTGGCCAGCTACGGCGTTGACGCTAAAGTGGTGCAGATAAACGCCGGCCCCACCGTTACCCAGTTTGGCATCGAGCCGGGCTGGGACCGGAAGATGAAGGAGATAAAAGAACGGGACCGGGATGGCAATATCCAGGTCAGGCAGGAGGAGGTATCCAAGACCAGGGTTAAGGTGGAGAGGATTACCTCCCTGGCTAACGACCTGGCGCTGGCTCTAGCGGCGCCCAGCATCAGGATTGAAGCCCCGGTGCCGGGTAAATCGGTGGTGGGGGTTGAGGTGCCCAATACAATTTACGGTATGGTCAGCCTGCGGGGGGTGATGGAGACCAGCCCCTTCCAGAAGATAACCGCCAAGTCCAAGCTGGCACTGGCGCTGGGCAAGGGTGCCGGTGGGGAAGCGGTGGCCGGTGACCTGTCTAAAATGCCCCACCTGCTTATCGCCGGGGCTACTGGCAGCGGCAAGACCGTCTGCCTCAATTCCAGTATCTGCTGCCTGCTGATGAACGCCCCTCCCAGCGAGTTGCAGTTTATTATGATTGACCCTAAGCGGGTGGAGCTGACCTCGTTTAACAGCATACCTCACCTGGCGGCTCCGGTCATCGTTGATACCCATAAAGCCATAGGCACGTTGCGCTGGCTCAACCAGGAGATGGATAAGCGTTACCAGAAGCTGGCTACCGCCGGCGCCCGTAACATCGAGGGTTATAACAAGAATAAAGAGGGCGAGGAGAGACTCCCTTACCTGGTGCTGGTCATCGACGAGCTTGCCGACCTGATGATGGCCGGCTTTGACGAGGTGGAGCACGTCCTCTGCCGCCTGGCTCAGCTGGCCCGCGCTACCGGCATTCACCTCATCGTGGCGACACAGCGCCCATCGGTTGACGTGGTCACCGGCCTGATTAAGGCCAACTTCCCCACCCGCATCAGCTTTGCCGTCACCTCCCAGGTCGATTCGCGCACCATTCTGGATATGGGCGGGGCGGAGAAACTGCTGGGCCGGGGAGATATGCTCTATATGCCCACCGAGGCGGCCAAGCCCAAGCGCCTTCAGGGGTGCTATGTCTCCGATGCCGAGGTGGAGCGGCTGGTCTATTTCTGGAATAGCCAGAAGGGCGAAGAGGCGGTTATGCCCAGGATTGAGGAGATTACCACGACTGCGGCCGGGAGGGGAAACTTCCCCGACGACCCGCTGATGGACGCCGCCCGGCAGCTGGCCAGGGAGCACGACCATATATCAACATCTTATTTGCAGAGAAAATTGCGCATAGGCTACCCCCGCGCCGCCCGCATCATGGAGCAGCTTGAGGAGGAGGAAGGGATAGTGGGGGGAGAAGGGGAAGAGGGGATTTAGGCTGCTGGAGGCTATCCTTCCTTTTTAGCTCCTGCGCTCTTGAAGTACACGGCAACCGCCCAGCCGAGCCAGTAAGACAAGCCAGCCAGATGAAACACGATTGCCAGCATGAACCAGGCCATCATAGTCAGGCCAAGGGTGCCGACGGCATCGGCAAGGATGCCTAATATGGCGAATATGAAGCCTAGAATCCAGAGAGCAGAACCCCAGTTAGCCTGCATGTTGGCCGTACCCGCCAGGTATTTCGGGTCGGCCCGCTTTTCCATAAAACTTTGAGCCATGGTTATTACTCCCCCTTTGCTTTTATTTGGTGCTTTGATTGTACCACTACTTGTCAATAGGGTTTATCTTTTCCCGCCCACCGCCCTTTTAAGGTAAAGAGGGGCGGCGCCCCTCTTAGAAACACCCCGATTTTTGAGGTATTGTCAATATGTTAAGTTGGGGGTATATTATGGGGGAAACTGGGGGTAAGATTTGTAGGGCCACTCTGGGGAGGGAGAAAATTATGCAAGAAAAAAGTGATACTGGGATAATAGAGGGGGAAATAACACCTATTAAGTATGAAATTACTAGCTATGGGGCTGATTATCTTGTAGATGGTCTTGTTAAACGTTTAAAGACTGGTGATATTATTATACCTCCTTTCCAAAGAGAATATGTATGGAATATAGTTAAAGCCTCACGATTCATTGAGTCGCTTCTCTTGGGACTACCAGTACCGGGGATATTTCTGTACAGAGAAGAACCGACTAAGAAATTAGTCGTGATTGATGGAAATCAAAGATTAAATACGCTGAGATTTTTCTACGATGGGATATTCTATAAATCGGGAAGAGAATTTACTTTAGCAGGGATAAAGTCTCAATACAAAGGAGTTACATACAAATCATTATCTGAAGAAGATAGGCGAGTGTTGAATGCCTCAATTATTCATGCAACGATAATTAAACAAGATAAACCAACAAATGATCTAAGTAGCGTGTTCCATATCTTTGAAAGGCTCAATACGGGTGGATCTCAATTGGTGCCTCAGGAAATACGCTCGGCAATTTACTCCGGCAAATTCAATGATCTACTCGCTGATTTAAACAAACACAGATCATGGCGCGAACTATTCGGTAAAGTTAACAGCCGTATGAGAGATCAAGAACTGATATTGAGGTTCATTGCGTTGTATTTTGAAAATGACAAATATAGCAAACCGATGAGAGAATTCTTGAACACATTCATGGGAAACAATAGAAATCTAAAAAAGTATAGTGCTGAACAAATTCGCAAGGTATTTACAAATACTGCTAATATTATAGCCAAAGGTATAGGCAAAAGAGCTTTTGGCCCAAGAAGAATCCTCATGGCATCTGTTTTTGATGCGGTTATGATCGGTGTTGCGAGAAGATTGGAGCAGGGTAATATTAAAGACTATGAGAGATTGAAGGAAAAACATGGAACTCTGATGAATAATAGTAAATTCCAAGACGCTACAGAGATACATACGTCAGATGAAGATCGAATAAAAGCTAGAATAAGATTGGCTATTGAAGCTTTCGCCGACGTACCATGAAGAATATCGAAGTACTGCGATATAAGCAGAAACTAGATAATCTATTTGGGCAGCTCTCAGTTTTCGAGGTAGAGTCAGAGCTTCAATCACATTGGGCAAAATACTTGTGCGTCCTTGTTTCTGGATTTATTGAAATATCTATTAGAGCAGTTCTTGGTGAGTATACACGGCAGAGGTCAAACCAGAACATTACAAGATATGTAGCATCTAGATTAACGAGAGTCACGAATCCAAACATGGAAGATATATTAACTTTGGTTGGTAGATTTGATTCAGATTGGAGACGTAAGCTAGAAGAAGTTACAACAGATGAAATTAAAACCGCTGTTGATAGTGTTGTTGCAAACAGAAATCGCATAGCGCATGGTAAGGACGCGGGAATAAGCTATGTCACTTTAAAGAATTATTACAAAAATGTTAAGAAAATGGTAGATAATATAGAAAATATTGCATTTGAGATAGCAGGAAGTAGTTAATTATTTCCCCCTCCCCCCTCTTTAACCGCTTCATAATCCCTACTTTTTCCCGGTGTCCCCTATTAAGTTGCCAGTAGTATAAAAGGTATAACCAGGGCGACGATACCTATAAAGAGCACGCCGAACATAAACAGGTTATATCTGGTCCTGTAGTCACTCAGCAGCGACGGGTCATAGTAATCGGCCACACCCTGGTCCTGGTACATCTTTAAGAGACCATTCAGCAGCTTTGTTCTGGTTTGCCTGCCTCTTATTAAACCAAGCTCTACAATCAGATTGACCACTATTAAAAGGGCTACCAGGGCGAACATTACAATTGTTGACGCAGTCTCAGGGTTGCTCGAGGCGATTGCGGAATTAATGGCCAGAACCAGCAGGTTGAGGATAATCCCGGTGAGAATAAAAATCGTGTCCGTGCGTGAGTTGGTGCCAAGTTCGCTGATAATGTGCTCATGAACTCGCTCAATCATGTTGTCCTCCTTTATTATTTCTTTTTTCTTAACCTCTTCATACTTAACCGCTTCATAATCGCATCCATATAAACCCTGGCGATACTCTTGCCGTGCTTGGCCATGCGCTCCCGCTTGCGCTGGAGCTTCTTTTCCCGGCGTTCCTGCTTGGTTTCTATCTCGTCATCGGTCATTTTTTTATCTCCACCGGCTCGAACTCCTTCCTGAGTTCTATAATGCGGTCGCGGATTAGGGCCGCCTTCTCGAACTCCAGGTTGCGGGCGGCGGTCTTCATCTGGGCTTCCAGCTCCTTAATCAGCCGGGTGATGTCCTCCCTGGTGTGGGGGGCGGAAGCGTCATAGACGGCGTGGACATCGGCGGCGACCTTGACCCGCGCCGTGATATCCTTGATGGCTTTCCTGATGCCGCGGGGGGTAATGTCGTGCTCCTTATTATAGACCTGCTGAATTTGGCGGCGGCGCTGGATTTCGTCGATGGCGGCCTGCATGGACCTGGTGACGGTATCGGCGTACATGATGACATGGCCGCCAATGTGGCGGGCGGCGCGGCCCATAGTCTGGATTAGCGCCCCTGAAGACCTTAAGAACCCCTCTTTATCGGCGTCCAGGATGGCCACCAGGCTGACCTCGGGCAGGTCAAGCCCCTCACGCAGCAGGTTGATGCCCACCACCACGTCATAAACGCCCAGGCGGAGGTCGCGCAGTATCTCCACCCTCTCTAAAGTGCCAATCTCGGAGTGGAGGTAGTGTGTCTTTATGTCCATCTCTATCAGGTAGTCGGCCAGCTCCTCGGCCATGCGCTTGGTCAGGGTGGTAACCAGGCAGCGTTCTTTTTTACCCACCCTGGTCTTAATCTGCTCCAGGAGGTCGTCAATCTGGCCTTTGGTGGGCTTGATTTCAACCGTCGGCTCTAATAGCCCGGTGGGGCGGACCAGCTGCTCCACCACCTGCTGGCTGTGCTTGTCTTCGTACTCCCCGGGGGTGGCCGAGGTATAGATGACCTGGTTGATACGCTGGCCGAACTCGGTGAAGTTGAGGGGGCGGTTGTCCAGCGCCGAGGGCAGGCGGAAGCCGTATTCGACCAGTGTTTCCTTGCGCGACCTGTCGCCGTGAAACATGCCGCGAATCTGGGGGATGGTCATGTGCGATTCGTCGATGAAGAGCAGAAAGTCATCGGGGAAGTAGTCCAGCAGGGTGGAGGGGGGGCTGCCGGCGGGGCGCTGGGCCAGGTGGCGGGAATAGTTCTCCACGGCGTGGCAGTAGCCCGCCTCCCGCAGCATCTCTATATCATAGTTGGTGCGGGCTTCCAGCCTGGCCGCCTCCAACAGCTTGCCCTGAGATTTTAGTTCGGCCAGGCGCTCGGTTAATTCCTGCTTTATGCTCTCAATGGCCAGCATCAGCTTATCGTGGGAGGTAACGAAGTGCTTGGCCGGGTAAATATCTATCGCTTCCAGTTCCTTCAAAAGCTCGCCGGTGAGCGGGTCTATCTCCATGATGCGCTCGATGTCGTCGCCGAAGAACTCGACCCGCAGGGCTAATTCTTCGTAGGCGGGCTGAATTTCCAGGGTATCGCCGCGCACCCGGAACCGGCCGCGGGTGAAGTCAATATCGTTGCGCTGGTACTGCATATCCACCAGCCGGCGGAGAAGCTCCTGCCGGGGATAGCTCTCCCCCTTCTTAAGGCTTACGACGAAGCTGCGGTATTCCTCCGGCTCGCCGAGGCCGTAGATGCAGGAGACCGAAGCCACGATGACCACGTCCCGCCGCGTAAAGAGGGAGCGGGTGGCGGCGTGGCGCAGCTTATCAATCTCCTCGTTGATGTCTATTTCCTTTTCAATGAAGGTATCGGTGCGGGGGATATAGGCCTCCGGCTGGTAGTAGTCGTAGTAGCTGACGAAATACTCCACGGCGCTGTCGGGGAAGAATTCTTTAAACTCGGTGGAAAGCTGGGCGGCCAGTGTCTTGTTGTGGCAGATGACCAGCGTCGGCCGCTGCGCCCGGGCGATGACATTGGCCATGGTGAAGGTCTTGCCGCTGCCGGTAACGCCGAGCAGGGTCTGGTGCTTGAAGCCCTTGTTTAAGCCTGCCACCAGTCCATCCACCGCCTGGGGCTGGTCACCGGTCATCTTAAAATCGGAGACTATCTCGAACTGAGGCATACTAATAGTATAGCTTCTAGGGGAACTGGTTACAATGTGGTATTGACAATGCGCAGCTTATTTAATAGACTGAAAATACTGCGGCAGTTCCGTAAATGCGGGTAGCTGCCGTGCTATAAGGAGGATAACATGTCAGACAGCGTGTACAAGGTAATTACACTGGTGGGCACCAGCCCCAAGTCCTGGGAGGAGGCGGCCACGGCGGCGGTGGAGATCGCCGCCAAGACGCTGCGCGAGCTCCGCATCGCCGAGGTGGAGGAGCTGGATATGCAGATAGATAAGGGGAAGGTCATCACCTACCGGGCCAAGGTGAGAGTATCCTTTAAGTATGAGGGTTAGGCGGTAAGCTAAGCCCGGATATAACTGAATATAGAAGCACACGGGGAGGGGGATTACCCCTCCCTAGTTTTGTGCCCAGAGGGGCGACAAGAATAACCCTAAAAGAATCGGGGAAACAATTCA
>Ga0315551_10004235_pt1 | contig 10055 bp, 12 predicted proteins | sample SalMarSW160290MG_FD_203678 | JGI IMG/M metagenome (GOLD analysis project Ga0315551, IMG submission 203678) | Salt marsh sediment microbial communities from the Plum Island Ecosystem LTER, Massachusetts, United States - Salt Marsh Sediment SW1602-90 ... | reverse complement strand
AAGAACATGGGCGAGGCCCTGGCCGCGGGCCTCGGGATTGATCGGAACCCAGACCGCCCCGGCCAGCGCGATGCCGAGAAACAGCGCCAGATGATTGACACCGTTGCCGAGCATGGTCGCCACCGGGTCGCCGGGCCGGACCACGGCATTGCGAAGCGAAACCGCTTGGTCCCGCGCCCACCCGGCTATCTCGCCGACGCTTACGGTACGCCGGTCTATCCTGATGTAGTCGCGGGCCGGTGTTCGCTCGGCGACCGCCATCAGCAACCCGGCGATCGTCAGGTCCGGCAGCGGATCGTCGTTGCCCATCTCCAGGCTAAGTTTTTCGCCCGCCCCGCGCTTCGAGGAACGCGGTGGCGACCTTTTGCGGTTCGCCGGCGTCGAACGAGATCCGGTGGAAGCGCTTGGCGGCGGCCACCGCGCCGTCGAGACCGGGTTGAAGAACCTCCCACAACCGGCGCTTGATCAGCCGCATCGCCAGGGCGGGCTTCGAGCCCAGTTCCCGGGCGATCGCCTGGGCGCGCGGCAAGACGGCGGCGGGCTCGACGATATGGTGGAGAATCCCCAGCCGCAGCGCCTCCTCGGCGTCGACCAGGCGTCCGGTCAACGTCAGCTCGATGGTCCGCGACAGGCCGAGGATTTCGCGGATGATCCACGGGCCGGTGATGCTGGCGATCCCCGAATTGATCTCCGGCTGGCCGAGCCGCACGCCGGGGTGGCCGACGCGGACGTCGGTCAACAGCGCGAACTGAAAGGCCGAGCCGGCGGCGACGCCGTTGATCGCCGCGACCACCGGGATTTCCAGCGATCGGACGGTGGCATAGAGATCCCTGAACCCGTCGATCCAGATTTCCGCCGCGTCCGCGTCGAACCCGGCCGCCTCGTTCAGATCCTGCCCGGCACTGAAAGCGCGCTCCCCCGCGCCGGTAACGACAATGGCGCGAACGTCGGCATCCCGCCCCGCTTCGGTCATCGCCGCGATCAGCTGGGCGCGCATCGCCATATCCCAGGCGTTCAACACCTCCGGCCGGTTGAGGGTGATGGTGGTGACGGAATCGGCGGTGGACGTGAGCAGGCGGTCGGAGGTCATCGGGCACCCCGCGTATGATCGTTACGCCGATAGTACGAGCGAACGGGGCCGAATTCCAAACGCCAACGCCTCCGCCGGCGATCTCACCCGGTCCGCGCGGCGATGACGATGCCGCCGGACCAGTCGAGGCGGACGAGCCGGCAGTCGGGGCGGGCGCGGAGATGATCGAGAAGCGCGGAGGCCCTGGAGACGTGCTCCTCGGGCCAGCCGGACTCGGGCAGCATGTCGTCGACGACGTAGAAGCCGCCGGTGGCGAGCAGCCGCCAGGCAGCCTCGAATGCTTGGTACTTGCCGGGGATGGCGTCTGCGAAGATCAGGTCGAAGCGGTCGTGGCCCTGCTTGTGCAGCCATGCCTCGCCGTCCCCGACCACCAGGGTCAACCGCGGATCGTCGCCGAGATGGCGCGCCGCCACCGCGCTGGTGGTCGCGTCGATGTCGACGCTGACCAGACGGGTATCGGCGTCCATGCCGTCGAGCAGCCAGGCAGTGGCGAGGCCGGTGCCGGTGCCGATCTCGAGGATGCGCCCGCCCGGCCTGCCCGCCGCCAGGGTGCGCAGCAACGCGCCGGTCTCCGGCTTGGACGCCATGGTGAAACCGAGGCGTTCGGTCTCCCGGGTGATCGCCGCGAGCGCCGGCGGCGGTTTCCCCGGCATGGGACGGCTCGCTACAGCCATCGGCGGACCCGGCGTTTGTAGTCGAGGTAGGCGTCGCCGAACTGTTCCTCCATGTGCCGTTCCTCGCGGCGAACGAACCGGGTGACGATGATTCCGTAGAAAACCGGAATGACCACTATGGAACTCAGCGTCCCGAGCAGCACGAACAGGCCGAACAGGGCGATAAACATCCCCAGGTACATGGGATTGCGGCCGTAGCGGAAGGGGCCGTCGAAAACCACGGCGCTCGATCGTTCGAACGGCTTTACCGTCGTTCCGGCCCTGACGAACCGGTGGTTGGCAATCAGCGCCAATGCGAAGCCGGCAACGATCAAAGCGACCCCGGCATAGGTGATCGGCGGAGACAGGACGCGGACGACCGGAGACAACACGTGGCAGGCAACCATCGCCGCGCAGGCGGCGAAGAAGTAAACGGGAGGATATATGGTTGGCGATTTCACCGTGTCGCTCCCGACGATCGAGTCCTTGGCGGTGCTTGCAGAGTACGGTTTCAGAGGTTGGCTTGCCAAGCTCGGAACGGACGGACCGGACCCCACGCCGTCGACGGTTGACTCCGGTTCCGTAATCGTCAACACAGGGGCACGATCGAGCCGGGCGGTCGGGTTCAGACCGGCGGCGCGATCGGTTTCGTTCGATCCGCATGGTCGCCGCCGGCGGCGTCCATTGCACCACTCGGGAAACCATCAATGACCAAAGCTGTTCGTTTCGCAAGGATCTGTCTCGCGGTCGCGCTGTTCGCGGTGATCACCGCCGCCGGCGCCGCCAGGAGCCACGCCGCCCAGGATATCGTCGACACCCTGGTCCAGACCGGCGGGTTCAACACCTTGCTGAAGGGGCTGCAGGTGACCGGCCTGGAAAAAACGCTCAAGGGCCCGGGCCCGTTCACGGTGTTCGCGCCAACCGACGCGGCGTTCGAAGTCATCGAGGAAGATGGGAAGGGCGAACTCGACGCGCTGTTCGCGCCGGAGAACCGGGCCAGGCTGGCGTCGATCCTCGCCTACCACGTGGTGCCGGGGAAAATGACGTTGGACGGCATTACAGTGGTTCCGATCGTGGTGACGACGGTCGAGGGCAAGCCGATCAAGGTGGTGATGATCATCACCAGCATCTACGTGAACGATTACGGGCGGGTTCAACAGGCCGGTATCCCGGCGAGCAACGGCATCATCCACGTGATCGACCGGGTGATCGTACCGAGGCAATAGCGCCAAAAGCGACTTTCCTGCCTCCCCCATACGCGGTAGCCTGTTTGCCGTCGACCGCGCCCCGTTCGGGTGTCTCGGCGCTCGGCCGCGCGGCCTTTCGGAGGTGGGGGAGAGAGCGATGGGCCTGAAGAATTACCGGGTGGTGGTCGGCCGCGCCATGGATCTCGCCGAGGACGACGACGAAAGCCCGCATCTGGAGATCCTGCTCGACGTCGACGGCACCAGGCATCGGGTCGCCGTCAACGTTCGCTCGTCGCAGCAACCGCACCCGTTGCTGTACCAGCGCCGCGATCCGTTCGTCCATCCGAGTGTCGGCCGTCTGGCGGAGTTGCCGTCGGGAGTGGTCGACCTGAAGCGCGACCGATCCGATCTGGTCCTCGACTACGTGCGCGGCGGCATCGTGTCGCGCGCCGACATGCGGGTCGCCCCGTACAACAAGGACGGTCCCGAAAACGATCTGCGCGACTATCTGCTGCCGTTGCTGGGGCGGGCGATCGACGACCCGACGGCGCGGGTGTTTGCCTTCGGCGAAACCTGGGGACCGGAGGTCGGCAAGCCGGACAAGTATTTCGGCTTCGAGCCCGGCCACGGCGTCCACGACATCCACATGAACCAGGGCAGCACCGGCAGCCACAAGGGGACCAACGGGCCGAACCAGGACGGCGCTCTGTATGTCCACTTCGCCGCCGACGACCGGTGGATCGCCGTCTTCCTGGCGTTCCAGAGCCAGAGTTGGGAGACCGATCCGCTGACCGGACATCCGCTCGGCGAAAGCCCGCCGCGCGACCCGATCGATCGATCGCCCGACCTCGACGCGCCGATCGAGATTGTTGCCGCGCTGGTCAACCCGCCGAACCCGGAAGAGGGGCGCGAGACGGTCACCTTGCTCAACCGCACCGATGCCGCCGTCGACTTGGCCGGCTGGGCGGTCGCCGATCGAATGGGGCGGCGCACGCCGCTCGACGGAACCGTCCTCGATGCGGGCGAGAGCGTGCGGGTGTGGCTCGACGCTTCGGCGACGCGACTGGGCAACAAGGAAGGAGAGATCGTGCTGGTCGACGGCGAGGGCGAGGTCGTCCACCACGTCCGATACGCCAGGCGCGACCTCGGACCGGAGGGCTGGACGGTCGTTTTCTGATGGGAAAGGCTGAAACTGGGCGTTCGCCGGGTCCGGCGGCTATCCGTTCTCCGTTTCCGGCCCGGTCGGGCCGGGTCACTGGACCGCGTCGTAGGCTTCCGGGGCGATCTTCTCCAGCCACCTGAGGGCGACATCCTTCGGGATCCCCGCGCCGAACAGCACCGCCATGGTGGCGTCGAGCAGAAACGAGGCGAGCAGCGGCAGACTCTCCTCGTTACAATCGCGAACCAGCTCGCCCACGTGGTAGGCGACGTGGGTCTCCAGGCACTTTTCCACCGGCGTCCCCGGCGGCACCAGCGGCCGGTCGGCCCCGGTCACGAACAGCACTAGCGGCCTGGTCATACCGAAGGCTCCCGGTTCCGCATGGTCTGAAGGCTCGAAACGCAGCTCATGGGGCCATTCTGGCCCCGAAGGTCTTAAGGACGCCTTACCGGAGGAGGAGGGCTCGTGCTCGGCCTCTGCCCGCGATCGGGTGTCATCATCGCATCAGTGTCACCACATAAAGCGGGAGTTGCATTAGCTCTCTACTACCAATGGAAATTTTAATGATTTGATAACAACTTATTGTAGAACAAACTCATCTCGTGCTATGTTTAGTATAACATTTTGATAAAATCCGAGATTTGCTTCACGGACAGAGGCAACAAACGGGATGCTGAACCTGTCGGTGCGCAGGGTAAAGACAAGTGGGATTCCGGCTTCAGCGGGATTGGTTTAGCGCAAGACGGTTTGGCGCGCGGTTTTTCGGACCTGCGGGGCGCGTTCCATACGAGGGAGAAACGCCATCCCGGGCCGGTGAAAATCTCGAGCGGATCGGGAGTAGGTGCAGAGTATCGGGAAGGCGTCCGATCGGAGCCGAAAGAGCAACCTTGTTCGCGGATACTCGTATGGGGGAATCCAATCTCATGCCGTGCAGGTACGGCGTAAACAAAGAGGAGCCCCCCCTGTGCTTTCTGCGGCCGATAACAAACTGCTCACCCTCGTCGGTAACCTCAACGACGCGATAACCGACCCGGAACGCTGGCCGGATGTCCTGCAACAGCTCCAGGGCGTGTTCGGTGCCTCCGCTTGCGCGATAGCCTCTCACCACTGCGACACCGGCAACGGACGGTTGGTGCGCTCGGTCAATATCAACGCCGAGTTCGAGCGGTCCTACGCCGAGCGTTACGCCCGTGGGAATGCCTGGCTGCGAAAGGAGGCCTGTTTCCGTAAGCCCGGTACGGCGTGGACCAGCCAGCAGATCCGCGACGACGAGGAAACCCTGGGTTCCGACTACTACCTGAATTGGTTGAAGCCCCAGGGTCTGATGCATCAGATCTATGGCGTGCTCGACCGCCATGAGAACGCCGCGGTCTATCTCGTCCTTGCCCGGGCCGAAGGCGAGGACGCGTTCGCAGAGGACGACGTCCGCAGGCTTGCCGCCATCCTTCCCGCCTTCGCTTCGGTGTTTCGTCTCGAGCACCTGGTTCGAAACCTGACCGCCCGCGCCGCCGATACCTGGACCATGCTGGATCATCTGGCGCCGGGCATTGCTCTGGTCGACGAACGCGGCCGGATCATGGCCATGAACTGGACGGCGAGCGAGATCGCCCGAAAGGCCGACGGTCTCACGGTGGAGAACGGCCATCTGAGCTGTACCCTGCCAAGAGAGCAGGCGCGATTGCGCAGGACCGTCGAAGAGCTGTTGGCGGCGGATCCGTCGCCGCCGGCCTCCAACACCAAGGCGTTCACGGTGTCGCGCACCGACGGCGCGGTGCCGCTGCACCTGATCTTGACCCGCCTCTCCAAACGCGCGCCGGTCAACGGCAGCCAAAGGCAGCTTCTCGGCGTTTTCGTGTCCGATCCGGAACGGTTCACCGCGCCCAGCGACGAATGGATCAGGGATCTCTATGGTCTCACCCGAGTGGAGTCGGAAATCGCCTTGCTCATCTGTCAAGGCCACAGTCCGGCCGACATCGCCACCCGCACCCGCGTCAGCGTGCACACGGTGCGGTCCTATCTGAAGCAGAAGATCTTCCGGAAGTTGGGCGTCAATCGACAGGCTGCGGTGGTCGGCCGCCTTCTCGGCGGCCCCGGCCAGCTTCGCTCCAACCGCGACGACGCAGCCAACCAGAGCCGGGAAACCGGGTCGTGGTCCGGCCACTGACTTCGGCGGACCGATGTCGGGTTACGCAGGGGCCGACGACGACGTCGACCCCGAATCGGCCGAAAAAACCGAAGGTCTCACGTCCGTTGTCCAGACCCGCAAACGACCGCCGTCGACGAAAAAGCCGTTGGTTTCGAAAGCGCTTGACAAACTTGCGGATGTTCTATATTTGTTCTTATCGACGCTGAAGGTTAGGGTTGCGGTGAATTGCGTGAAGGTGTGAACGAATCGCATTCTTCCTACCGGTGTCAGAAAGAGCGGAAACCACCCGAACGGGTTGTTTTTTTGGCTCTTAAAGTGAACAAAACAGGAACAAAAATGTGACGCCCGACTGTCGGGCCCAGTTCCAGGGGGATATAATGATCGATGCTATCACTTTCGAGACGGCCCATCTGCTGGGAGACGCGCTGCCATCGATGTACCGGTTCCGTCACCGCGTCTTCGTGGAGCGCAGGAACTACGACGTACCCAATCACAAAGGCATGGAATGGGATCAGTTCGACACACCGGCCGCCGTCTACCTGCTGTGGCGCGACGATGAACGCCGGGTCCGCGGCATGTTCCGCCTGATTCCGACCACCTTTCCTTACATGATCAAGGAGGTATGGCCGCAACTGGTGGAAAGCGGCGAGATGCCTTCGCACCCCGATATCTGGGAGACATCCCGCTTCGGTATCGACCGAGACTTGGCGCCGCCGGCACGCAAGCGGATTTTCGGAGAACTGATGTCCGCGTTGACCGAGTATGGGCTTTCGCACCGCATCCGCGAATACATGACCCTCACAGCGCCCGCGTTCTTTAGAAGCGCTAACAGCAACTACGGCCTAGGCGTCGAATGTTTAGGTGCGCCGCACAAGCTGGAGAGACTTCCTATCGTTGTCGGCAAATGGGGAGTCTCACAGGCGACGCTCGCCATGATGCGTCGCTATCATGGCATCGACGGTCCGGTACTGAGGATCGCGGAAGAAACCCAGGCGCAAGCGGCCTGATGTCGCCGGCGAATGGGGAGGCGCTGCGAGGTAAGACCTCCCCCCGCCACGTGTTGGACATCCTCACAAAAAGAAGTGGTGGGATTTCCGCCCCGCACTCGCCGCCGGCACCGGCACTCTCGCACGGTCCGGACCCAGGCCCTCCTTCGCAGGATCGATCCCCGCTCGGGATCAGTTCTCCAGCGGCGAACAGCCGCCGGCGAGGATGACCGCCTGGGCTCTGCGCTCGCACTGACGGGCAAAACGATAGCATTCCCGCGCTTTGCCGTGGGCGTCGCGGACGGTGCCCAGGTGCTTGAGATAGGCGGCCTCGTCCCGCTGCCGGCGGGCGGCGCGCGCCGCAGTGATGCACTCCCGGGCGATGCCCTTGTGTACTTCCGCAAGGTCCCGGGACCGGGCGGCGCCGCGAATCAGATTGGGAAGGCGAACTTCCTCCCAATGACGATAAAGCAGCTCGAGCGCTTCCTTGTCGTGGGGACTGACGGTGTCCGGCTGAACAGTGACGGTCAAGGCCAGGTGCGAAAAAGCCATTCGGTCAATTTTCCCGAAACCAGTGTGCGTTTCCAACATGCTTTCGCTCCCCAGATGTCGCCTACGTTGCAGAGCGCAACCTACCCTACGTACCCGTACTCTAGTTGTCCTCCTGTAGGGGTTTCTACCTACCCAATCTGGTAGGGGCTCCACCGGACCAGACACCGTCGACCGCGCGCCATGCTTGACACCACCCTCGAGGTTGTACTCTAATACCCCATATGGGGTATTTTGGGCGAACGCATGATGGGGATCAGCGGTCTGTTGAGGTACGGCGACGATCCGGAAGCACGGCTTCGCGTTTTCAACGATCGCAATGCGAACGGCGGAGATCCGGGAGCCGTGGACGGTGTGCCACGACCCGGGAACCGATGACAACAAAGGAGACGGACTAAAACAGCGTGCGCTGACGCATACCGTCGAGCAGGCCGCGGCGCAAGCGGACGGCGAGGTGCGTAAGAGGGCAAATGTGGAGAGCGGCTATCAATAGCGTCTACGGCATTTCGCCTCCAGGCACTGGGGCCGCCTGGATGGGACAAGCGTTCGGATGCGGATCATCCGCCTCGCCCGCAAGTGGTCTGTATCAGGCCATTGAGATCGTATTCACCCTAGTTTTTGGGCGCTGAGGCGATGCGGATTACGGAATTCATCGAGAAGACCAACGCGGCCGAGACGCCGGAAGAGGTGTTCAAGCTGTTCTGCTCTGCGGTCGCTCAATTCGGTTACGATCGGGTCGCGTTCGCCGCGTTGACGTTAGCGGCTCAGGAAGTCATGGTCCTCAACAATGTCAAGCCGGTCGTCGCCAATAATTATCCGGACGATTGGGCCAAACACTACGTCGACAAGTGCTACCAGGAAATCGACCCGATCTTTTTGCTGACCCCGGCAAAGGGCGCGCCATTCCTGTGGGACGACGTCATCGCGCGGGAGCCGCTGTCCACGAAGCAGAAGCTGATGTTCAACGAGAGCCGGGAAGCCGACCTCCATGACGGCGTCACCGTGCCGGTCCACGGCCCCCGCGGCGCGAGCTACGCGGTCAGCCTCGCGATGCAAGATCGCGCCTGCGACAACACGAACCACTTCGCTACGCTGCAGATCCTCGCCACCCAGTTTCAGCTGGCATACTCCCAAACCTCGCGAAAACCGCAGCAGCCGGGACGAGGCCTGCATCTCACCGAACGGGAGCGCGAGTGCCTGACCTGGACGGCCCGCGGCAAGAGCGCCTGGGCGATCAGCGAAATCATCGACGTCTCCGAGCACACGGTCAATTTCCACCTGAAGAGCGTGATGAAGAAGCTGGAAACCGCCAACCGCGTCGCCGCCGTCGTCGTCGCCATGCGGATGGGGCTGATCCTGCCCTGAGCCGGCGGGGCGTGGTTTTTGCCGCGAACTGCAACGGCGGTGCTGCGCCAACCTCGGCTAGGCCGTTCTCCGTTGGCTAATGGCTGGCGGCGCCCCATGACCGCGACGTGTCGGAGACACGTTGGGGCTCAAGCTCCTCAACCACGCCATCGTGCAACTCGAGAACGCGATCCGCTATGCCCAGGAACGCCGGTCGATGGGTGACGGCGAGGATCGTCATGTCCTTCTCGAGCGTCAGAAGGCGACGGCAGATGTCGGCCTCCGTCTTGGGGTCCAGCGCGCTGGAGACCTCGTCAAGGATCAGGAGTCGCGGCTTCGCCGCGAGGGCTCGCGCAAGCGCGACGCGCTGTCTTTGCCCTCCGGAAAGTTTGCTCCCTTTTTCACCGACGGTTGTCATCATGCCGTCCGGCATGGCGGACACAAAGTCCCACGCCCCCGCGACCTCAAGCGCGGTGCGGACATCGGTCTCGGTCAGTGTCTCGTCTCCCAAGGTGACATTGGCCAATACCGTGTCGTGAAACAGCACGAGTTCCTGTGGTACGTAGCCGATCATCCGCCGCCACTTTCTGATGTCCAAACGATCGATCGGAACGTCATCGATCAGCACCCGTCCCTCGCTCGGCGGGTACAGGCCGATGATGAGGTCGGTTATTGTCGTCTTGCCGGCGCCCGAGGGTCCGGTCAGAACCGTAATTTGCCGTGCGGGGATTTCCAAATCGGCATTCTCCAGGACCCGCTTTTCACCGTAGGCGAACGAAACCGCTTCCAGGCGGCAACCGCGCTCGAGCGTGGGAGTCATTCCCGCCGGGGGTTTCTCCTCCGCCGCCGTCGCTTGGGCAATGAACTTCTTCAGCTCGATTTGGGGCGCCTGCAGGATGGCCGCCTTCTGATAATAGCTCTGCAACCGCCCCATGCTGCTC
>Ga0315551_10004234_pt1 | contig 10056 bp, 7 predicted proteins | sample SalMarSW160290MG_FD_203678 | JGI IMG/M metagenome (GOLD analysis project Ga0315551, IMG submission 203678) | Salt marsh sediment microbial communities from the Plum Island Ecosystem LTER, Massachusetts, United States - Salt Marsh Sediment SW1602-90 ... | reverse complement strand
CTCAATCTGATCCAGAGGCAGGTGCCCGGGACCTTCCACCATAACCTGGACTCCCGCCTGCCAGGCACGCTCAACCAGTTCACCAATAACGAGCAGCTCTTCTATCTGGGGTCGGTCGGTGGCGTCAGCCAGACAGCCGGGTCTCATACCATCGCCGAGACTCAGCGTGACATCGTACTCTCTCGCTATCTCCAGCAGACGGTCGTAGTATTCATGAAGCGGGTTTTCAGCCTCGTTGTGGAGTATCCAGCCCATCATAAATGCTCCCCCGCGGGATACCACATCGGCCACTCTGCCCTGCTCCTTGAGCCGGGCAATAGCTGACCGGGTTACCCCGCAGTGGACGGTTATAAAATCAACTCCGTCGTTGATATGCTCTTCGATAGAAGCGAACAGGTCATCGACGGTCATTTTTACTATGGCGCCGTACTCTTCTATCGCCTTTATTCCCGCCTGGTAAACGGGCACGGTGCCAATCGGTACGGTGCTGGCGGCAATGATGGCTCTCCGTATAGCCGAGATATCGCCTCCGGTCGACAGGTCCATCGCCGCATCCGCTCCGCTGTCAATGGCTACCCGGAGTTTCTCCAGCTCAGTACTTTCATCACCGTAATCGGAGGACGTCCCGATATTGGCGTTGACTTTGGTACTCAGTCCTTTGCCGATTCCGCAGGGAGTAAGGCTAGAGTGCCTGGTATTGGCCGCGATTACTATCGTGCCTTCGGCAACTCCTTTACGGATGAACTCGGCATTCACTCCCTCGTACCGTGCAACAGCCTCCATCTGCGGCGTAATAGTTCCTTTTCTGGCTGATTCTAACTGTGTCATAGCATCCTCCCTGAAATAAAAACCCAGGGGCTAGAATTTCCATACCCCTGGTTACAGGTCCTTACTGCTTCCCTACGCTCGTATTACCGAGATCAGGTTCCAAGGGTCGTCCCGAAATCGTCGGGACTCTCAGCTTTGGGCACCCCTAGCGGTTTTATATTTAATTACTTATATCTTAACACCAGATAACAAAAATAGCAATTATTTACAGGAAAGCCGAATGTTCTACCCCCTGGTTTTTACTCCAGAATATCTCCGGTTACGAAATCTATCTCGTTTAGCGGGTACACTATTCCAGAGGCTATGTTGCTGATATGAGAATTGATACGCTTGAAATAGCGGGACAGCATCGCCGTTACCACGGCTTCGTTCGTGGATACCTCTTCCTCAAACAATTCGTTCAGTATACGGTCACAACCGCGTTTTATGGAGGCATAGTTATTAAGAATTTTAGTCGCTAATTTTACATCAGACTTTTTAAAAGCCTCCCTCAGTACCGGAAAGCTATCAGATATCTGTTTCTGGGTCGGGACAAGCCTGGGAAAGAATTTTATATCCTTTATGGTGCCTCTGTATAAAATACCTGCCTCAAATATATTCTTGGAATAGTCACCTATCCTCTCGGCATCTTTAACCAGGCTCATGAGAACCAGGCAGCCTGAGATGTCATGTCTTGGTCGTATGGTGAGGTGCTCAAACAGCAGCCTGCGTATCTCTTTCTCCTGGTTATTAACCTCTATATCTTTATCATAGAAAGACTGCGGTATGCGCTCTATATTTTCGTCAGTGCTTATCACCCGCCACGCCTCGTTGTAAAGATTTTCGTCCCCGCTTATCATATCAATAAACAATTCCAGCGCTCTTTTTATAAGGGGCGAACCCCGCAGCACATTTATTATTTCACTGGTCATAACAACCTCACCTCCCGTAAATTGTCCTTAAGTTTTACCGTGTAAGGAATATTACCAATACCGGTATTATATAAAATGCACCCACTACGAATATTACCGCCCACTTTTTTTTCTCGGATGCAAATATTCCAAACTTGGTTGCGCAAAACATCGGTATTCTACGCAAAGGTAAAAATATTATTGTACCATAAATATTAAACATAAGGTGACAAAAAGCGACAGTTAAACCCAGAGTACCCACGGTTGCGCCTGTCTCCGGGCTTATTGTAGCCAGGGAAGCCAGTAAGGCAGTAATAGTAGTACCGATATTGGCTCCAAGAGCATAAGGATAAGCACGGTTTAACTCCAGAAAACCCGCCGCAACCATCCCTACTGCCATTGAGATAGTAACAGCACTACTCTGGACTACCGCGGTTAACAGCATTCCAAGCACAAATGCCGTAAAAGTATTTCTGAATAAAAACCTGTCAATAACTCTCTCGGTGGTGTTTATTACCAGAGACCTCATATTTTTAACCAGATATATCAGGGAGAATACAACAACCAAGACAGCCACGATTAATATAATAATTCCAGTAACAATATCGTTGATTCCGAATATATCGGTGAGAAGATGCTGAAAACCGTTTACTACTGGTTCGATAACGATTTTAATCGGGCTAACAAAGGTAACACCGCCTATACCCTTAAAAATATCAGTAAGGAAAAGCGCCGATTTCTGGATAATATGAAAACTTATCTCAAGAGGGAAAAACAGTATAATCGTGAAAATATTAAAGAAATCATGCATGGTGGCAGCGGTGAACGCCCGCCTGAAGTCTTCTTTCCTGGTAATAAAAGTAAATGATACCAGAAGACTCGTAACGGTTGAACCCATATTTGCGCCTATAACCATCGGAATAGCAGACTCTAAAGGTAGTAAGCCGCTACCCACCAAGCCTACTACCAGAGAAGTGGTAGCAGATGAACTCTGGACTAGACTGGTCACCAGGATTCCGGTAAACAAACCGGTAAAAGGATTCGAGTAGACATTTACAAGCTGTTGAGCGAAATTTTCGCCGAATAGTCCGAAAGAAACACTGATGAACTTGATACCGATTAAGAATGTATAGAGTAGAGCTAAAACTGAGAGAATTTTAAATGGAGTGGAAAGTCTTAGCTTATTAAACAACTAGACCTTCTCCATATACGGACTCAGAGCAACGCCCATCTATAATTTATTCTATTACAACAATATCCCTTTTTCAAGCGGATATTTTCCGTTATTATCAATGGAGGCTGGCATCATAATAACTCTTATTCCCGCCCTCCCGCTTTGCCTGGTAAAGCGCTTCATCAGCGGCAGCCACCACCTCATTAGCTTCCGTTCCGTTATCCGGCCAGCTTGCCAGACCGAAACTGGCGGTAACATATACATCATCAATTTTCAGGCTGGACGCAAGACGTTTCCGTACCCGTTCGCACACCCGGACGGCGGCATCGATTGGCGTATTGGGCAGGAGAATGGCGAATTCATCGCCGCCGTAACGGAAAGCCTGGTCAACACGCCTTATCGTATCCTGGATTATCTTTCCGGTCATAGCGAGCATCTCATCGCCGGCAAGGTGACCATACACGTCATTAACGTTTTTCAGGGTATCAAGGTCAAGTATAATCAGTGAAAAAACTCCACCATAACGGGTATGCCGGTTAATCTCGCTGGTGATGAGCCCGTCCATGGAGCGCCGGTTGAGAAGCCCGGTAAGCTCATCGAAACGTGCCTGTTTCAGGATTCTGTAGTAAAGCTGAGCATTTACAACAGGCATGACAATCTGTGAAGCCACCCGCTGGAGGAGGTCCAGCTGCCTCTCGCCATACGAATCCGGTCGCCGGGCAGCCACAGTCAGACTGCCGACAGGTTCATTCTCCTTTATCAGTAGTGGAATGCAAGCAAGAGAGCGGATTCCTTTCTCCAGATGTTCCGCATCCGTCATAAACATGCTTTCCCTTTTCAGATCAGGCTGAACCAGCGGCATTTTGGATGCAACTACCCGTTCAGTAGCGCTACCGCTAACCGGCAGCAGTTCTCCCGCCTTCCAGATCGTGCCTACCTCGGAATAAGAACCAAGGACATTGAGACCTTCGCTATCAACTATCGTCAACGCCGCCCAGTCGATATTAATGAGTTCTTTCAACTCCGTTATAAAACCGCCATATACTTCCTGGATATCCAGGTTGGATGTTATTACAGCGATACAACGGTTGAATACGGACAGTTCTTTCTCACGCTCGCTGAGATGCTCCCTTAGATATTCTTTCTCCAGACTCATCGCCACGCTGTCGGCAATCTCACTTAACAGGCTTACATCCTCAGGCGAATATTCACCGGAGTCCTTTTTCTCGAGCACTATCATGCCTACCAGTAAACCACGGCTTAAGAGCGGCACAAAAAGCCCCACCTTATCCAGTGCGACTCCCTTCACGGTCTTTTGCCACATACGATTCAGTTGACTCGAAGCAGCCAGGGTTTTTCCGGTCAGTGGTCTTTTCTCCTGAATCAGGCGCTCAGCAATGGCACTATTCATATCCGGTCCGAGACTATTCAGGGGATTGCTTTTAACAACCGGCTGGCAGTGAATAACGGAGAGGTTCTTACCATCGTTGTCAAGAAATAACAGGCAAACACGCTTACACCTGAAGGCTTTGGAAATCAGCGATACAAGTGCTTCGCCCTGCTTACGAAGACCGAAAATGTTATATATGCTGGCGGTAAGTTCCGATACTTCCTGATTGTTCATCATAATTTTTCCCCGGAATGGTCCTGCTTCCGATACTAACCGGTCCCAAAGAATATACCACCGTTCATCTCCGAACTGCTATTGGAGTATAGCCCCGCCGCCCATAAGCTTCGTTACTTCGTCCTGGTCATTACAGAAAGCAAGGACGCTTTCACGGGTTATTTTGCCCTGGCGATAAAGAGTGACAAGTGCGTTATCCAGCAGTATCATACCCTGCCGGGCACTCGTAAGTATGGCATTCGGTAACTGATGAATCTTGCCGTCTCTGATATTACTCCTTACTGCCGAGCTCGCCAGCATAACCTCAATAGCGGCAACCCTCCCCCGACCGTCGGTCGTTGGTACAAGCGCCTGGCATAAAATGCCGCTTAGAAGGGACGCCAGCCGCGACTGCACCGTAGGACGTTCGTGAGGCGCGAAAAGGTCTATCACCCGCTCAACCGCCTGCGAGGCGCTCGGGGCGTGTCCGGTTGTCAGTATCAGATGCCCGGTCTCGGCTATTGTCAACGCCGCCGAAGCCGTCTCCTGGTCCCTCATCTCACCGACGAGGATAACATCAGGGTCCTGCCGGAGTACGCGACGGAGCGCCTCGGCGAAAGATTTCGTATCACCGCCGAGTTCTCTCTGGGTAAACGTGCATTTATCATTTGTATAGACGAATTCAACAGGGTCTTCTATCGTGACCACCCGGCGGCTCTCCGTCCTGTTCAGGTAATTAATCATCGCACTTAACGTGGTAGATTTACCGCTTCCCGTAGGTCCGCTGATTATAACCATTCCCCGGGGCCTGACAATCAGTTCCTTACACACCTCCGGCAGTCCCAGTTCGTCAATATCAGGGATGGATGATGGCAGCAGACGAGTAACCAGGCTGATTGTGCCACGCTGTCTGGCGGCATTACACCTGATTCGCCCCACGTCAGGGACACTATAGCCGAAATCCAGTTCGAGCTCGCGCTCAAATTCGGCACGCTGTTCTTCGGTAGTAATCTGCCTTAGAACTTCTTCTATAGCATCAGGTGTCATTATCTCCGTTTCAGCAACGGGTTCCATGGAACCGTGTATCCGGAGCAACATAGGACTGTGAGCTACAATATGGATATCTGAAGCGCCTTTCTCTGCCGCCAAACGGACCATGGACAACATATCCATTTTCTCACCCTCCTATTCTAAGTACTACTGAAAAATCCATTCCTCCGCCACCAACCCTGGTGATATTCACAATGGCAATCTCACTGAACTTCCCGCTTGCCTCCAGTTTCTCAAGATACAGCATCAACTTTTCTTCGTCCGGCGAGTTGCCTTCCAGGGTTAAGGCACCTTCACCTGAAGTGGCAGTGGTTAATGTTATACTATTCGGGAGATTACCCAGAACAACCTGTACACTACTTACCCAATCGGTTTCTACCAGGACCCTGCCCATCAATGTGAATTCCATACTTCCATCTTCCTGTCCCGCCATATCCGTTACTTCAATATCGCTGAACCTTCCGGTAGCATCCAGGGCTAAAATGTAATTTAGAACTGATTTCTCACTCTGTGCTTTCCCGCTTATAGTTAATATCCCGTTATCATGGTCAACGCCGGTCAGGTCAATACTGCTTGGCTTGCTTTCCATAGTCGCTTCAATATCACGATTGACAGCGACACTCAGCTGCTCAAGATTACCGAGTGCCGCCGTAAAATTCTCCTCAGCGGTTTCCAGGTCTGCAATCTGTGTATCCAGGTCATTTACAGTGCCTCTTAATTCACTGGTCTTTGCCCGGCTCTGTTGAAGAAGCTCATTGGTAGTCACCAGACTGGCTCGTTTTGAATCGATACTGGAAGCTGTGTTCTGCATAACCACATATAAACCGACCAGCACTATTATCGCTGCTACAACACCTAGCATTTTTAATATATTTCCAGAAGATATAGGCTGGGGTTTGTAAGCAGCGGGTAACATATTCAGACTTACAACCGATGACCCATTGGTTTGTCCTGACGCACTCTCCTGAAGAATCATACCAATGTTAGCCATGTACACCGACGGGTCAAAACCCTCCGGACTCTCCAGAGGAGATGGCAGAGGGATAACACTACGTCCAACCTCTTCTGATAGCATACGGCAGAATTCTGATTCATCACCCAGATACCCGGAGGCAAACACCGGTACATCTGCTTCAACAGCGGTATCCGGATTATTCGTATTGTAAAATGTCACCGTCCTGTCCAGCTCATCTCTGATAATCGGCAACTTATCCTGCCAGGACAGCCCTTCTCCGGGGAAAGGCACTGTGCGTATAGGCTGCGGGACACCATTCACCATAACCACGATGTCAAAGTCAACCCCCTGGACATCAACCATTATGGTCGTTTCTTCCTGGGCTATTCTTGCCAGAAGGAGGGGTTTCAGGTCCATAAAGCTGGGCTTCAGTCCTATGTGACTCAAGACATGCATCAGGGGGTCGACAGTCCTGCGGGGTATAGCCGCAAGAAAGACCTGGGTATTTTCCTCTGGAGCCGGGATAGTCTGCCAGGATAAGTAAAGCTCATCCAGAGAAACAGGCAGCAGTCTTTCCGCTTCCCGCTTTACTGCTTCATCCAGTATCTCTTTTGGTAGCTTGGGCAGGAGTATGGGCCTGGTCAGACAGCGGATACCGCTTATACCAACAACTACTTTCCTTGCCTTGATAGCCTGAACATCCAGTAGCTGCTTGATTTTCTCAGCCACCGTCTCTTCTTCGAGTATCACGTTGTTTTCAATCAGACCTGGCTCGAGCTGTAATTCAGCCCATTCTTTTATCTGCTTGCCATCAGTCATTATGGTCCGGATGGCTGTATCAGAAATATAGATTGTAACTGTCTGTTTAGCCATAATCAGTCACCCTGATAGGTGTATATTAGCAGCAGGATATCAGCCGAAGACTCTTCTTCGCTGCCCGGCTCCGGTATACTCATTACTATTGATTTGATAAAGCCAGTGGGAATGTAGCTATTCAGAGTAGTGATAAACCGAACCAGGTCACGAATATCTCCCTCCACTGCTAAAGTAAGCGATAATACGGAGCAGTTCACATTCTGTAGAGTATCAATCCAGGCACTGGGGGAAGATAATGCTGTAATTTCTACATTGCTGGACTTTGCGATATCAAAGACGATACTGCTTGCCCTGACATTCCCTATCTGCTGAGACATCAGGGCTTTAACTGCCTCATATTGTTGTGTAGTTTGAGCCAGTTTATCCTCAAGTTCTGAACGTTGAGAAGACACCCTCTCCGGGCTTGCTCGTGACAGACTTCCCTGAGCTACGGCAAGTTCTTCTTTAACCTTGGACTCTTCATCCAACCGCTGAAATGTAATCATGCCGATACTGGCTGCAGCTATTATGTATACCCCTACAGCGATATAGATAATTACTTTCTTACTTATCTTCAATAATTACTCCCGTTAAAAATAGCTCTCCCGTTACCAGCTACGACATCATAGCACAACAGACCTGTTGTTAATGACTAAAAACCCTGTCCATACATAGCGGTCATGGCAGACATTAACGTCATAGCGATAAGACCCACCATCCCGCCGATAACCAACGTCATTGTCGGTTGAATAAGACTGATAACCGAGTGCATCTTGTCTGAGGATTCAGTCTCGTAGCTGTTAGCCACCGCTATCAGGGTAGAATCAAGACTACCGGTCTCTTCACCAACCTTGACCATCTGCACCATCATTGGCAGGAAAAGCGGATTCTTAAACATGGGACCGGATAATCCTTCCCCTTTGACCATATCTGCACGGACTTCGTCGAGAGCTTCAGCTATTACCTTGTTGCCGCAGCTTTTTACCGACAGCGACATTATCTCCGTCAAAGGCAGCCCGGAATGATAAAGGAGAGACAGACTGCGGCAGAAACGAGCCAGTTCATTGAGATGCCTCACCCTACCGACGAGAGGTAGCTTGAGGAGCATTTTATCCCAGAGATACCTGCCTTTAGGAGTCTTTATATAGTACATTGTTATACCCACGATAGCAATTACAGCCAGAAAAATATAAAGCCCGTATTCTCTCATCTTTTCACCTAAAATGATCAGCATTTTAGCTATCGGGGGTAATTCGGCACCTAAAGCGACATATAAATCTGTAAAAGACGGCAGTATAAACATAATCAGTAGTAATACTACTCCAATAGCTATCACACTGGTAATAGCAGGCATCATAAGAGCACCTTTTACAGATTTGGCAGTAGCAATTTCCTTCTCCATGTAGTCTGCTACCTGCCTTAATATAGTCTCAAGGTCACCGCTCTGTTCACCTACGCTTATCAAGCGGCAATAGACCGAGGGGAAAATTTTCGGATGCTTTTCCAGACCTTCCGAGAGCTGATTACCACCCCGAACGTCGGTGGCTATCTCTGCCAGGACTTTCTTCAAGGCACGGTTTGTTACCTGGTATTGAAGCAGGTCAAGAGAAGCCGCAATGTCCGTGCCGGACTCGAGAAGCATCGCCATTTGCCGGTAGAGGAGTATTATCTCAGCCGGCTGGACCTGGGTGAACTGTGATAATAATGTTTCAGAGCTTAAAAATGGCGTATACGGCTTGAGACTGATCGCCTTGAACCCGGCGTAATCGAGAAGCTCGGTAGCCGCTTCGTCATTATCGGCAGTTAACTTCCCTTTTACCACCTCACCTTTTGCATTATATGCTACGTATTGATAAACCATTCAGCCCCCGTTTTCACATTTAAACCTCTGTAACCAGTGTGCTACTAGTCAACAGAATAGGCATTGCGCAGTACCTCGGCAGGAGTGGTAATATTCTCTTTGACTTTGAGCATGCCGTCTTTTATCAGGGGCAGCATCCCCTCTTCAATCGCCTTCTCCCGTATCTGGTTGGCATTGGCACCTTCAAGCAGCATGGTACGGATTACGTCGCTAATCTTCATAATCTCAAAAAACCCGATTCTCCCCTGATAACCGGTATCAGTGCAAGTTTTACAGCCTTTCCCGCAAAGGAATTCGGCCCTTTCCTCACCGGTCTCCTTGGTGTATGCTACCTGCTCAATCACAGGGACCTCAACCATCTCGGCACAACCGGGGCATACCCGCCGTCCCATTCTCTGCGCAACGACACCGATAAGTGCCGAGGCTATCAGGAACGGCTCAATCCCCAGGTCGAGAAGACGGGATATTACGCCCACGGCATCATTGGCATGGATGGAGGATAATACCAGGTGACCGGTAAGAGCCGACTGTACAGCGATATTTGCCGTCTCGGCATCACGTATCTCACCGACCAGTATTACATCGGGGTCGAGACGCAGTATCGACCTTAACCCGCTGGCAAAAGTGAGACCTGCCCGGGGGTTTACCTGAATCTGGTTTATGCTCTTAAACCGGTACTCAACCGGGTCTTCAATAGTGAGTATGTTCCTTCCACTTCGGTCGATACTATTAAGCGCGGCATAGAGTGTGGTGGTCTTACCGGCGCCGGTAGGTCCGGTAACGAGGAGCATGCCGTAAGGCACTCTGAGTATTTCTTCAAACCTTTCCAGGCTCTGCGGG
>Ga0315551_10004232_pt1 | contig 10057 bp, 9 predicted proteins | sample SalMarSW160290MG_FD_203678 | JGI IMG/M metagenome (GOLD analysis project Ga0315551, IMG submission 203678) | Salt marsh sediment microbial communities from the Plum Island Ecosystem LTER, Massachusetts, United States - Salt Marsh Sediment SW1602-90 ... | reverse complement strand
CTTAAGGCCTTCAGGGTTCAGGAGAAGCTAGCCCGGGTAGAACCCGATCAGGGTAAAACTGAGGAGATATATGAAGAGATAGAGGATGGGTTATCCAGATTAAGGGAAGCCGCCCAGGCAGGGAATGCAGAGCTAAAGGAAAAGAGGCTGGGTGAGATGCTCTTTTCCCTGGTTGGCCTTGCTCGGAACCTGGGGCTCTCCCCGGAGGATGCGTTGAGAAGTAAGGTGGAAGAATATATGGCCAAGTTAAAGAAGTCTTAATCCACCCCAGCCCGGGTTATTCATTATTCATAAACTGATAACGAATTGGCATATCCTTTTCAGACTTAAGGCTTTATGTATTTGTTTTGTAGGGACAGACTTTTATGTCTGTTCGCTCTCCTCGGACTCCGATAAATCGGAGTCCCTACGTTAATGAACCACCGGCCGTCCGAGATGATTCATACGATTTTATGAATAATCCGGGTGTAGGGGCCATTAACGGGCATCATTGTCACCCTACATGCATAGTCTTTGGGGCTGACCGCCCCTTAGAATCCTGGCCCTCACCTGAAAAACTCGCCCAGGGCAATCATCTTGTGGGATTCTAAGTCTGGTTACCCATATTTTATCCTTGTCACATCCAAGGGAAATTAGTATATTGAAAAATGCAGAAACATGCAGGGAGTAACAACATAAGAATTTCTTGGAAGAAATAAAGAAAATTTGGGATTAGGCTGCAATTTTTACATATATACGCTTGCTCAGAAAATTTCGTAATATTGCATATAATAACAAATTAGTTTCATTGTATCAAGTATTTTTTGGCGATTTATGCGGCCTAAAAGCCGTGTTATAACACGGCTTTTGGGAGGTCTAATTATAAGTTATGTGGCCACTCACCGAGCCTCAGGAGGTGTCTATGACTGAATCGAGAGGGACCCAGAGACAACCACAGTTTCCGGGAAGAGCCGCTCCGGTCACACGTGACACCGCAAACAAAGATTGGCTCGCTAGGATCATAGCTCTCGGCGGTTTGGTTGTGGCCCTTGTAACCGGCACTATCTCAGTACGCACCTACATCGAGAACAAGGAATCCCAGACTCTGACCCGGCGACTCCAGGCCTGCGAACTTCTTGACAAGGCGTTCGATCTCATCGCGGACTCACGAGGGGCAACTGTGGTCTACTTGAAAACCGGGCCAATGACTGAGGAGGAGTCTCAACGCTACGAGCTAGCCAGGCGCGATATCGAGAGAGCCATTGAGCTTGCTCCGGACTTCTACCTTGGTCACGAGTACTACGGGCTCCTGCTGCGCAGACAAGCCTGCTAGAAAGGGCGCTTGAGTCACTTGAGCGAAGTACGGCTTTGACAGATGAAGATGGTTGGCCATTCAGTGACCTCGCGCATGTACTAGAAGACCTTGGTAGAAAGGACGAGGCGGAAGAACAGTTCCTGAGGGCAATTGAGATCAATCCTTCGCAGCCTCACTTCCATCGCAATCTCGGGATCTTCTATATGTATGACAATCGGTTAGATGAGGCTAACAGGCAGTTCCAGATCGCTGAGGAGCTGGCCACCAGGAGGGGGATTGTACTTGACTTGCCCTTCCAGGAGACCCCATAGGTGCCCTCCGCCACATAACACCGCGATGAACCTGTCAGCGGCTCCGCTTAGCTTCGCCGCTGCAGGTTATTGCAAACGTTAGGTTGCAAAGGAGATAACCATGACAAAACGAATTGAAACAATGCTACTCGAAGTCGACATTGATAGTGAAGAACATCATTTAACAATGATGGATGGATCTAAATGGTTCGTCAATCCTGGTGACTTGCCAACAATTGCAACTTGGATACCAACTGCATCAATAAAAATAGAGGATACAGAAGATGGTTCGATGTTCTCATATAAATTAACCAATCTCAATGAAAACATATCAATTAGAGCAATGAAAACTGTTTAATAAAGCAACCTAACGGGGGGGCGGCTTGCGGTGATAACGCTGAATCATTGTCAATCCAACATTCTGCGATTATCATCATTGGGGCCATTAACCAAAAGAACATTACATGAATATCCTTGAAAAACTTACTCGTTTCGTTCAGCGAGTATTCAAGACTAGTGTTGAGATATTCCTCGAAGCTTTGAAACTCAGCCCCAATGCACAAGGGTATGTAAGCGGCTCGATAACTGAACTTCTACTCAAGAAAAAGTTTGAAGAAGAATATGGATTGGAAATAAAGCGAATCAAGGAAAAGTGGGAGGGCAGAAAACATCCCCGTCATCACGGAGATTTTTACTTCAGAAAACCTGATTCTTCTTACTGGTTCGTAGTGGAATCAAAAGGACTCAAGTCCAATTCGGAAAAGTGGCATAAGCTTTATAATCTCAAAAACCTGAAAAACTTTTTGATTACTCATTCCGACAAAATTCCCTGGGTAAATCGCCGAGAAGAGGTTGAGCGGCAAGTGACCGAATGGATTTATGTCAATCTACCCAAATTTCGAGACGAGTACTCATCCAATCTATATGAATATGAAGAAGTTCAAAAATATAGACCCAAGCGCGAAACGGAGAAAGCAAAAGCCATTGCTGCATTGCGTGGCTACACTCGAGACCAAATCAATCACATGATTGAAGAACGCTTGAATTACGTGATGTCAAGGGTGAAAGTTTTAGAGACACACTTTGTTTCAGGCACATCGAGATTAAGCGAGAGAACACAGGCTACACCGCGCAAAGATGAGTTTAACGTTATAGCGATTGATCTTGTCCTTCGGTATCCCGAACACAAATTCCTGTTTGCCAATCCACAAAATCTAGAGTCGTCAGGAGACGACCCCAATCATCTCCAGCAAAACTACATTATGGGTTTTGTATTCACTGATGAACAAGGCAATGCAACCTTGAGCATCACAGAAGATTGGTACGAAGATTTCAATGACGTTTATGACATGTTAGACCCTGAAGACTGTGTCAACGAACAAGATATGCAGATTGATAACAGATATTTTGTGGTGAATGAAGACGATGAGTGATTCTGATCTCAATGAAAAACGAATGTACAAGCAATCTTCCCAACACGGTAGAAAAATTAGAGAGCAACAACTTCTCTTTGCCGAAGATAGTTTCCTTCCGTCGAGTCTACCGTGCCTTCATGAATTACGCCCTACAGCGAATCTCTCCGCCATATACGATGAATGCCACAACTATATTTACGCTAACGAAGGTTTGCTCAAAGATAAAATATTTCACGAGATGGTGAAACTGCTTGTCATGAAACTCCATGACGAGCAGAATGCCGAAAAACGTAGTTTGCAATTTGGAATTACCTCAAGCGAATACAAAAGCTTACTTGCAAACACTCCAAGCACTTTTGAAGTACGCATTGCAAAGCTATTTGACTCCGTACGAAACAAATACCGATCTCTGTTTTCTGATGACTCGCTAAAACTCAAACCATTGACTCTGGCCTATATCGTTGGACGATTGCAATACATTAGCTTTACCCAGACCCCCGGTGATGTAAAAGGCGAAGCCTTTCAAGCGTTTGTCTATCGGCATCAACGGGGTGACCGTGGTGAATTTTTCACACCCTATCCAATTGTAAAACTGGCAGTAGAAATGATAGCCCCACAACCAAATGAAAGTGTGATAGACCCTGCTTGTGGTAGTGGCGGCTTTCTCATTCAAACTATTTTATCTATTTGCCGCAATCATCCCGATATTGACAAGGCAGCTTATATTCAAAGGCATATTCGCGGGATTGAGTTCAATCCTGATGTTGCACTATCCGGGATGATTCGGCTTGCATTTGAAGGGGGAGTAGGGTCTGAAATTATTTGTGCGAACGCGCTTGTTGAAAGGGAGCAACTTAATAATGCTTTTGATGTTGTACTCACGAATCCCCCTTTTGGGAGCAAAGGCAAAGTAGGAGACCAAAAGATCCTCAAAACTTATCTGTTGGCTCGGAGATGGGCTAAAACGCAAAATGACGGTTGGGAAGTCACAAGAAATGTTTTGGCAGGACAATCCCCAGAAATTTTGTTCATTGAAAAAAGCTTGAAACTATTGCGCCTTGGTGGACGCATGGCAATTGTCTTGCCAGATGGCTTACTACAAAACGTATCGAATAGCCATATACGATTCTGGCTTCGTTCCCAGGCGAAGGTTTTAGGTGTTGTGTCCATCCCTCAGGAAGCTTTTGTACCTTACGGTACAGGGATTAAAACCTCACTGCTTTTGCTTAAGAAATTACCATCGAGCGTGGGAAATGTGTTCATGGCTCGAGTACAAAAAATAGGCTATAAAGTAAAAGGACAACCTGTCTATAAACGCGATGATAACGGCAGGATAATGAGAACACCCTCAGGAATGAATATTATTGACGAAGATATAGATGAAATTGCCTCTGCATATAGTCGCTTCAAGGACGGCACACTTGAAACAGAAAGCGAAGAGATTTATGTCGTGCCAGAAAACTTGCTCAATATACGCTTGGATGTCGAACATTATCAGCCCAAAGATCGAAGGCTCCTTGAGACACTGCAAGAAAGCGGCGCGAAAACCCTCGGCGAATTAGCAAATATTCTCAAAGAAACAGACGATTTCCGTTTGACATCCAATGATGAAATACGATACATTGCCATCTCCGATGTGGATGCACGCACAATGCAGGTGGTCTCTCAGCAAACAATCAAACCGCAGGAAGCTCCTTCAAGGGCAACTTATCGCGTGAGAAAAGGAGATATTATTACTGCTGTATCAGGGGCAAGCACTGGTACGCCCCGGCACGCAACTGCACTGATTACCGAAGATGAAGATGGAGCTATCTGTTCTAATGGTTTTGCTGTATTGCGAAATATTCACGGCGTAGAATCGCTTTTCCTACTTGCATATATGCGTACCGTATATTATTTGCGCCAAGTAAGGCGCCTTATGACAGGCCATGCGATTCCTTCGATTTCTGTTGAAGATTTGGCAAAAGTATTAGTGCCTATTCCACCAAATGAAGTTCAGCAGGAGATAGCCGCCACCGTTGCATCTATTTTAACCATGCGTAAGGAAGCTTTGAAAGCAGGAGAAAAAATTATAGCGGAGACCGAAGCCATGATTGGTCAGGTGGATTGAATTACATCAGCGCCGTCTAACAAAACGCTGCAGCTGACCGCTAAGGTCGTGCGGCTTTATCATGCCTTGTTGTGCCTATGGAAATTAGGCCAACATTCAATGTGGTCTTGCAAACCCCTTAGCGGCGGCTGAGCTTCACCGTTAGCTGTCTCGTGCAAAGAATTTAAGATCTATTTGACTAGGTTCTCCTCTCGATCGGTGCGTAATAGATATAATATGCATTTTACATCAGTAAAAATGATCTTTTTTGTTGAGTTTTTTTAATATTTTAGTATAATTCAACAATAATTCTTACGTCGGACTCAGGTTAAGCTATTATGGTCATGAAATCCAAATAATCAGATAGAAGGAAAATCAAGGCTTTAAACCGTAGATATATTTTATTTTCTTATTGTATTATCGATTTTCATTCCATACTTTTATTTGTAGCCTCGATATATTCTTTCTGATTAAGAAATACTTTTTTGACCCGATTTTGAACGAGCGTGTACATAAAATCTATTGAATGTGAGGGCATTATGAAAACACAAAAAAACAACTACCGAAGCTTTTTTAAGTATTTAATCCTCATCATCTTTGTAATCCCAATCCCGGTTTTATTGGCGGCTTACTGGGAAGGGGATCCTGCTGAAAACGCTCCTGTCTGTAAGGCGCCTGAAGATCAACAGTATCCGGTAGTGTGTGCTTCCGGGCCCGGAAAAGCAATTATTGTATGGAGGGATGAACGCAATGAAACCACCGGCAGTGATATCTATGCCCAACGAGTTAATATTCATGGCGAAGTTTTTTGGGCTACGGATGGTATTGTAGTATGTAATGCTCCAGAAGACCAGCATAATCCTGCAGTCGTAACGGATGGGCAGGGTGGCGTCATTATAGCCTGGGGGGATTCACGAGGCGACACTGTCACTGCTATCTATGCTCAGCGGATCGATTCCAGCGGTACTTTTCTCTGGGCAGATAATGGCGTCGCAGCTTGTACTGAGGGAGCAGGTCTCAATATTGAAATGATTAGTGATGGACAAGGCGGGGCTATTTTAGCATGGGAAGCTGCGGTTGGTGGCCGTGCTACATTTTTTACCCAACATATTGATTCAAATGGTCAGCCGGTATGGGGGGAGGATGGAATACATATCGGTGGTATTTCTTCGAATATGGATGCAAAACTTACCACTGATGGCTCAGACGGCGCTATCATTGCCTGGACAGACGGCCGCAATTCCAGCCAATCGAATTTTGACATTTATGCGCAACATCTCAACGGGGAGGGAATATCGCAATGGACTCAAGATGGCGTGGCGGTAACACGGGCTGATTATGGACAGCGTGCACGTGGAATAGTCAGTGATATGGACGGAGGCGCAATTATCGTCTGGTACGATTACCGCTGGGATAACGGTTTGTATACTCAACGCTTGAGTAGTAGTGGAAACACCCTATGGCTAACCGATGGCGTTGCCATTGATTCTACAACTGATGGTGAAGGAGAGATCATAAGTGATAATGCCGGTGGAGCCTATTATTTTTGGGAAGACCGTTCTTTCTCTACGGACCATACTACTGATATTTACGGACAACGAATAGACGCGTCCGGTTCTCGATTGTGGGGTGTGTATGGTATTCCGGTATGTGATCATCAAGGATACCAATACGCTCCGAGGGCTGTCCATGATGGTTCAGGCAGCGTGATTCTTACCTGGAATGATTACCGCAATATTGACAGCACAAGTTGGGATATCCATGCCCAACGTGTTAACTCATCCGGCGGAAAAATGTGGTCCACTGAGGGTGTGTGTATTTCTAACGCGCAGAACTCTCAAGAATATCCTGAGATAGCAGGCTGCGATTCCCTCGGGGCAATTATTACCTGGGTTGATAACCGTAATTATGATACCAGTGAAAGAGATATCTATATGCAGGGGGTTGATGTTGAAGGCAATTTATATGATGTACCAAATTCTATATACGATCGTTCAATAGAAAAAGTACCAACTAAAGTCAAAATGTATCAAAACTACCCCAATCCGTTTAACCCGATAACACACATACGTTATGAATTACCCCGTTCCCATAAAGTGAGTATTTATATTTACAATATGATTGGACAAAAAATTAAAACATTTCAGTTTAAGAAACAGAATCCGGGATATCATACCGTAGTTTGGGATGGGACCAATGATACGGGGCAGAAAGTTGGCAGCGGAATATACTACTATCGGATGAGTGTGGATAACTACAGCTCTACTAAAAGAATGCTTCTGTTAAAATAAAATATCTTATTTTGCAGCTAACGAGGGCATCAAGTCGGACGTAAAACCAGGGGCATGAATTGGCATTACTGAAGTTTTTACAAGCGTTTCGCGCCGCTTAGCACCTGGTCGTTAGACGACGCTGGAGGCAATTGAAAATAAAAGGCACCTTGAAGGAAGCTTCCGAGAATGTGAAGAAGCAGATTGGTTTCTGTGGGCTTTGGTGTGGTAGCTGTGTGGTAGGCAATGGAACTCTGAGAGAATTGACAGAGAGGTATGAGGAGATTATTGGGGCGTATGGTTTGAAGGAATGGGCTCCTAAGGATTTCGACTATAAGGAATTCCTGAAGGGGCTTACGTCGATACGGAGTATGCCTTTATGTCCAGGGTGTTTGAAGGGTGGTGGCAGAGACAACTGCGAAATGAAGGCCTGTGCCTCGAACAAGAATATCGATGACTGTAGCAAGTGTCACGAGCTTGCAACGAGTAAGCATGTTGAGACATTGCAGAAAATGCGTTCAGGGGCTCTTGCTGCCGGACTTTTCGTTAAAACCGAGAACCTTGATAGACAGCGGCTTATTGAGAAATGGACTGCTGAACTGAGAAGTCAATGGCCCTGTTGCATCCTATTCATGAATGGCCAATAAGCAAGCTCAAGTACCGATAATGGTTGTACGGAAGGGAAAGTGAGATTATAAGCGTTGCTCAACAAGTCGCTGCAATTGACTGCTCTATCGAGAATCTTTTTGAGGATTGTGTTGCGTTTGAGGGGTGTCTTTCTGTGAGTCATCTGTCGTCGCAGCCGGGCCACAGCTGAGCTCCTGGTCGTTAGGCGGAGCTCGATTGAACTTTACTGAAAAGCTGTGAAAGCGAAAATGAGAATACCTACGATAAGAACCCCACGTCTCATTCTTCGAGCCTTCTTTGAAGAAGACGTAGATCCCTTTCATCATATCCTTGGTGAAAGGGATGTTCTTCGTTACTTCCCGAATACCAATCCTCCGTCACGGGATCAAGTTCAGAAAATGGTCTCCAAGCAACTGAAACATTGGGAAGAGCATGGATACGGCTGGTGGGCGGTTGAGCCACGCACGGAGAAGAACTTAGCTCCCTTTGGTCGCAAAGTTCTCCATGGGGTCTCACGACCCTCTGGCGCTCCGAAATCCTGCGCTCACTCGGATCGCGGAGCTATTACCCTTGAAGGGGGCCTTCCCCCTACAAACAAACCCCGACATCACGGAGTTTATAAGAAATTCCGTGATGTTAAGTTCATCGGCTGGTGTGGGTTGCAGTATTTACCGGAGGCAGAAGAGGTTGAGGTGGCGTATCTGTTGGGCAAAGCCTATTGGGGAAAGGGGTTAGCAACAGAAGCAGCGCAAGCCAGCTTGCGGTATGGATTTGAGGATTTGGGACTGGAGAGCATCGTAGGCATCGTGCACCTGGAAAATAAGGCTTCGCAACGAGTGCTGGAGAAATTGGGGTTGACGTGTGTAGAGCAGGCTAATTACTTTGGAATGGACTGCTATCGTTATTCAATAGAATGTTCATCTTATAAAAGCGCATCCCAGAATGGGGTGGAGAGGGCTTCCTCTACCCCTTAATCTGACGACCAGTCTGCTATTGTTAAAACACCTGAATCTCTATCCTTCTGTTCTGGGCGCGGCCAGCCTTGGTCTTGTTGCTGGCAATGGGGTTGGCCTCCCCATATCCTATAGCCTTCAGCCTGTAGGGGAGTATCCCCTTCTTGATTAGATAGTCCATCACCCCCCCTGCCCTCTTCCAAGAAAGGGCTTTGTTGGCACTCTCTGAGCCCCGACTGTCCGTATATCCCTGAATCTCTATCTTTAAGTCAGGATAGGCCTTCAGAGACTCATACAGTTCATCCAACTTGGCCTCTGAACCAGGGGCAAATTTAGCCTTTCCAGAGGCAAAATCCAGCGCCTCCAGAACCATCTTCCCCACTACCTTGGCCGCAGTAGGACATCCATACCTGTCTACCTTTACCCCCATAGGGGTGTGGGGACAGCGGTCATCTGGATCCAATACCCCATCGCCGTCAGAGTCAACTATGGGACAACCCTGATGGGAGGCAGGGCCTGCTTCATTGGGACAGTTATCCTCCACATCTAAGACCCCATCCCCGTCGTTGTCAGGATCAGGGCAGCCATCATCATCCTGGTAACCGTCTATGTCCTCAGGTTCGTTGGGACATTTATCGGAGATATCAGGGATGCCATCCCCGTCGTTGTCCGGGTCAGGACAACCATCATCATCCTCAAAACCATCGGCATCTTCAGGCTGAAGTGGGCAGGCATCAAGCTTATCCGGTACACCATCGTTGTCCTGGTCAAGGACAGCCTGGGGAGCTTTGCCAAACCTGAGGCCAAAGGAGGCAGCTAAACCTATCCCCTTGCTCCAGGGGGTAAAGACCAACCCCCTGCTAGAGGTGGAGACATCCAACTGGAAAGCGCTTAAATAAAGTCCCAAGCCAAGCGCGGTATTGAACCCCTCCGTCCCTCCTATGGCCAGACCACCCCTTAAGGGCAGCCACTTTAAGAGGTTATATTCCATCCCAGCAGACAACCTTGGGGTGGTGCTAACTCCCGCTGTGTTTCTAAACCCCTGCTCGTAGTCAAAGCCAAGGAGGAACTTGCGAAAACGGCGAGAAATCCCCATTTTCAGGTAAGCGGGGAGATGAG
>Ga0315551_10004230_pt1 | contig 10059 bp, 6 predicted proteins | sample SalMarSW160290MG_FD_203678 | JGI IMG/M metagenome (GOLD analysis project Ga0315551, IMG submission 203678) | Salt marsh sediment microbial communities from the Plum Island Ecosystem LTER, Massachusetts, United States - Salt Marsh Sediment SW1602-90 ... | reverse complement strand
ACCCCGCGCCTCAACAACGCGTTTCTCGCCGTCAACAACCACCAGCACCTGCCTGTCCCGCGTCACCTTGCCAATAGGCAACAAGCAGCCGCCCATCGCCTCAACAACCGTCTCCGCATCAACCCACCTTTTAGGCTTCACGGTCACCACAAGCTCATACTCCTCACCACCATAAAGCGCCAACTCCAACGCATCCAACCCGTTAAACTCAGCAAACCTGCGCACTTCATCCGCAACAGGCACACTGTTAACCACAAACCCCACACCACTCATCCGCGCAAGCTCATGCAAACTCCAAGCTAAACCATCACTCGAATCGATTGAAGCTGAAACCGCACCTGAACCGCGAAGAGCTAAACCTTCCAGAAGCCTAGCCTTCGGCATATAAACCGCACTCAAAAGCACCTCACGCAACCCCTTCGAAGCCGCAAACCCATCCAAAAGCAACCGCAAACCCGCAGCCGTCTTACCGAAAAAACCCGTAACCGCCACAATATCGCCAGCCTTAGCGCCGCTACGCAACATAAGCGCTTTACGCTTAGCGGTTCCAAAAAGCGAAACCGTAATAACCAAATCCGAAGCCTCATTCGTGTCCCCGCCGATAACGTAGGCGCCGTACTCCCGCGCTCCAGCATTCAACCCACGCGCAATCTCCTCCACATCCTTCCGCATCAAACCTCTCGGCAACCCAAGCGACACAAGCAACGCCACAGGCTCCACGCCCTTAGCCGCAAAATCGCTAACGTTCATAACCACCGCTTTCCGCGCCGCCTGCCACAAGCTCATGCCTCGCGGCACATCAGTCCCGCCCACAAGCATATCCGTCTTCAAAACAGCAACCCGCCCCTTGCCAATTTCCACACCAGCAACATCATCTCCAAAAGGCACAGGCAAACCAGGCATAACGCTCAAATGGCTCCGTATAAGCTCAATTATCTCCCGCTCACCCAGCTCTTCGCTTGCGCCGCCCTTACCGCCTTTACGCTCTCGCGCTTTACTCAACCAAACAAGCCTCCACCCAAAAACCCATTCCAAACACCACGCACAATTTTAGTTTAGGAGGGCTACGCCTTTTAAAATTGACGCTTAAGGCAACCTGCTTTCCGAACATTCTCTAATATTAATACTCAACAGATCTAAGTTACCAGTAAAGAGAGTGATAGCTTATGCTCCATGCTTGTTACTATGCTTTAGTATATTAACACCTAGATTAGGCAAATATTGTTTATTGTGGTAACGGTAACAGATATTTGCCGTAGCTAGGTATAGTAACAGAATAAGTCTTAAATCTGCATAGCTTGGAAAGCCTGAACTCAGTAAAAGCAAAGCCATAACAGATAAGGGTTAGTTTAACCTATTATTATTTGGTGCTGTTATGAAGAAAACAGCATTAGTATTAACACTTATCTCAGTGCTTTTAGTCTCTGCTGTAGCTGGAACACAATTTCTTATAACTGCGTTAGCTCAAATGTATCCTCTTCCTTCAGAACTTCCCAATCCACCAAAAGTCGCAATAACATCTCCGATTAACCAAACAGTCTATACTGAGAATGATTTACCTCTAACCATTACTGTTTATGCACCATGGATGTCCGAATATCGTGCCAGCGTTACATCAATTCTCTACCGACTTGATTATATAGGACCTCTTGGATTTAATGCGGAAGTTGGTCCAGAAACAAGTTACTCTACTCTACTGCAAGATTTAAGAGAAGGCAATCGCAATATAACAGTCACTGTAGTAATACGGGGAAGATATCGACCACCTGGCACGCCTCCATGGTCCTTTGAATTCTTCTTGTTAGAGGGTTTTTCTACAGTGTATTTTACTGTAGACACAGTTCCGCCAACTATTTCTATTGTATCACCAGAGAACAGAACCTACGACACAACAGACATTTCATTGAATTTCACAGTGTCGGAACCTTTTTCATGGGCAGGTTATTCCCTTAATGGGCATGAGAATGTCACAATCGCTGGAAATACAACTCTGACTGGCTTATCGGACAGTTCGTATAACCTAAGGGTTTACGCTAACGATACGGCAGGAAACATGGGTTACTCTGAGACGGTCTGCTTTTCTATATCTCAAGAAACAGAGCCCACGCCGCAGCCAGAGCCTTTAGAGCCTTTTTCAACAATATTATTCGTAGCTTCAATAGTGTTAGTGGTTGTTATTGGCATAGGTCTGCTATTGTACTTCAAGAAACGCAAACACTAAACAGAAGAATGTTTGTCATTTTCTTTTTCTAAACAACTTTTCCAATAGCTAAAAACATGATAGCTGAACCGAAAGAAATTGTTCTAATCAAACCTTAGAAGTGACTTGCTATGAAGTTGAAGTTTAAATTTTGGTATTTCGAAGTTTTATTAATTGTAATGTTTTTTGTAGGGGCATCTTCCCCTCAATTCAATCCACCAATCAAAAATCCAGATTATGTTCCCAATGCAATTACTGGACTTGCAACGATGTCAGGAATAATGACTGCTTTCACAGGCTACTTAATAACATATATCATTGAACGCTTAACTGATACGCCTAAAGAATGGTTAAGTAAACGAATTATTGTAGTTGTATTTTCAATGGGTATAGGTTTGCTATTTGTAATGATTGGTTTAAGTCAACTTGTATTCGGAAGCATGGAAACAGCATATTATGGTACTATGTTTGGAACAATCTTAGTTATATTACCATTTTTCGAAATCATGTTCATGGTGATTGTTAAAGAATTAACACAAATAACTGATATGAGTGTCACTTTCACAACTGAGTAAAAAAGCCTTAGATGTGCGTAGTAATCGTTATATTTTTGTTCATGAACCATAGTGTCTTAGGTCGCTAAATCTCTAAGGGGTAATAGTAAATCTCAATAAAGAAACTATTGCAACTTGAAAATGCGCGCACATCACTGATTTAGCGATGCATGGTGCCTCGGTAGCTCAGTCAGGTAGAGCGGCTGCCTCGTAAGTAGCAGGCCGCGGGATCAAAGCCCGCCCGAGGCTCTTTATGGTATGGTGTAGTTGTGTTGTTCGTGCATTCAGAAACATTTATTAAATATTGATAGTACCGATACTAATCCAGACACGCAACAAAAAGGAAGATGAAATATGCCTCTTTTCCACTCGCACTTCCACGACGAAAAACTCCGATGCCCATACAAGGGATGCGAAAAAACATTTGAAAAACCCTCAGTCCTCACCGACACGTCAACCATACCAAGGCAAACATACTACGCGTGCCCATACTGCATGTCAAAACTCGACATAATCACAGAAAACATGAAAATCACAGGCGTGAAGCCGGCGGAATACCCCAAAGTGTTCGAGTCGCCTGCAAAATGCGCCCACTTCTCCGGACTTTTGAATGCGCGGCCAGAAAACGCGCCGTTGCCAGAAGAGTGCTTGCTCTGCCCAAAAGTGCTCCAATGCAAAATCCGCAAATAAGGCAGTTACGGCTCATTTCAGGTTTTTTTGGGTGCAGGTAGCCTTTGTTACTGTTTGAGTAGTGCTCACTAGGCTGTCTGGAAAAATTTTTATCCTCAATGCCACAATAATACGCACACGCCGTAGCCGAGAGCTTTAATGCGGTTCAGGGAAACAAAGCATCACTAGGTATTTCTTAGTGGAGGGTAGATTGTGCCTTCGTTGAAAAAGAAGAACATACAAAAAAAGAAAAAGCATGACGCGAAAGTTGGCAAATAGCACAGAAGCCTGCTATTTTGCTTGTTTTTCTTTGCGTTTTTTCTTCTTCTCTTTTCGCTCTTTCTTAGTTAACGGTTTCTTCTTTGCACTTTTCATTCCCAAGGCAATTCACCAATTAGTATTGTGAGTAACGGATAATTAGTTTTTGTGGAAATATTTTTCAGGAAGATAAAAACGTTCACAACAACCTAGGTAGAACAAGGTTTCACCTGAACTGGAAGGTTTGGTGACTAGCTGCTCGGAAAAGACTATAGCCCCCTTATTTAAAGACTGAAATGTAGATTGAACTTCAGAGTTAAAATTAAGTTCTTATAAATTCAAAAAACAGTTTGGCTAAGGTTTTTATGATGCAAGCGAAATTATGTTCACTGAACCTTCAGCGGGGCTGTCGGCTAGTTTGGTCTAGGCTTGTAGACTTGGGCTCTATAGACCCCGGTTCAAATCCGGGCAGCCCCACCATGATAACTATTTCGCACACCTACAGAAACGCCTGACTGGCTTATTATCCGTTTTTAATATCCTATAAGCATTAAATAATATGGTAGTCGGAACGAGTCGTGTCCGTACAACGCATTTGCCAAATCCCGCGTATTGTCATAATCTGTGCTTACAGATATTCGACCAGCGCTATTGTATTGGTACTTATTAGGGACTGCTAATATAAGAAATTTAACTCCGACCATTATACTTGCACGAATTAAATCCCTATAAATAGCATTTCCCTTCCAAGCACGTCCAGCTTCCACTTCCAGAACAGCATGCCACTGGGGATGACTCGCATCAATATCATAACTTACTTCTGATTTACCATTTTCTCCGAATAGAACTGGTCTGTTTATCTTACCGCTAGGCATCTTGCTTTTTTCGCATTCAAAACCTAATCTTTCTAGATCGCCGCGAATCACTCGCAGAACCTCATTGCTAGTTAATCCTTTTTTAAGGAGCGTGGTCGAAATTTCTTGTTCATGGTCTCTAAAGATTTTAGCCACTTGTTCGGCAAATTCAGGCGGGTTAACCGTTCGAGGAAATGTCTGGTAGCGAATAGGGATTCTGTCCAATTGTGCCACTAAAACCATTAAGAGAATATGTCCTTTTTATCCTTCCCAATTGTCCTTTTAAGCTGGCGGATCGGAAATGCTTTGTATCCAAAGACAAGTCAATTGCCGATTACTGCCACTGTGATAGCCGCACCTATGGTTGTTTCAAGCTGTTCTGTTTGTTGAGGTTCTTGATCGGTGTTGAGTCATAGTACTCGAAGTGCGCTAACACGTGTGTTTCGGGTGATTAGGAAAGTTTTATGTGCATGGCTCTGAGCGCATAGGCTGCTGAGGTTTTCACGGCTGATATGCCGTATGTACCGCCTCTACGCATCATCTTAAGCACGTACCCTAGACGCAGGTAAAAATCCTGATAAGCCCTGTAACGGATATCTGCCAGCTTTTTCATGCTTAGCCACGGTGTTTCAAAAGTCGGTCCAGCAGTATCGTATTTGTCGAAGTCCGTGACTCTGAGCCAACCATTCTTCTTGACCTGCTCATACATCGGTGTACCAGGATACGGTGTAGCCACATAAAAACCGACATCGTCAGGGTTCAGTTCCTTGACGAAATTGATTGTTGCCCTCGCGGTTTGTTCAGTTTCGCCTGGAAAACCAATCACCACATTAGCAATCGTCATTAACCCAACTTCATGCGCAATCTTATAAGCCAAACGTGTTTGGTCTAGTTTAATGCCTTTATGCATAGCGTCTAGGATGACTTCTGAGCCTGATTCCACGCCCAGCCAAACGGCTATGCAACCTGCATCACGCATGGTTTCGAGAAGTTCACGGTCAACCATGTCTACACGAGTACCGCAGTCCCAGATTAGATTTAGTTTTCTGGCGTGGAGTTCTTCACAGATTTTCACGACGCGTTCGCGATTTACTGTGAAAGCGTCATCGTAGAAGGTAAATTGATTTATACCGTACTTGTTGTGAATCATTTCCATTTCGTCTACGACGTTTTTAGGGCTACGCATGCGGTATCCTCTGCCGAACATGCGAACCGTGCTGCAGAAATCGCACCAGTAAACGCAACCTCGACTCGTGATTAAGGGGAAAAGCACTTTGCCCATTCGTTTTAACGCGTCAAGCGGCAGGAGGTGGTGTGCCGGGAAAGGCAAAGCGTCTAAGTCTTCGAGGAACGGTCTGTCCGGGTTACGGACGACTTTACCTTCTTGGTTGCGCAAGGTGATGCCTAGGACGCCGTTTAAGCTGGTTTTGGTTTCGAGTTTATTGAGGATTTCAATAAAGGTCGTTTCCCCTTCTCTGCGCACGACGATATCTAGGCTTGGGTACTCGTTGAGGGCGTTTTCGTCCCAGAAAGTTCCATGCGATCCGCCAAGCATGGTGAAGGCTTGTGGGTGCTCCTGTTTGGCTATGTTGACTAGCTTCATGGCAGACTTGTACAGAAGAGTTGTCGCTGTGACTCCGATGACGTCTGATGGAGTTCGTCTGAGGCGTTCGCGGAAGGCTTCGTATGTAAGCTTTTCTGCTTGACAGTCTATGACTGTGACTTCGTGCCCTTCTTTTTCTGCAACTGCGCCCAAATATGCAATTCCAAGCGGAATGAATGGTGGATGAGAGTGTACGCCTAGGGGATAAGGAGGGTTAACTAAGGTGACTTTCATTTCGGTACGTGCCCTTCTGCAGAGTGATTCTACGTTTGGACGACATATATTAGTTTCTAAGCTGGAGTGGAAAATGATGGAGGACCGCTTGAGATCTAAGCGCCTGGTTTAAGTAGGTTCTGAACCCAAATGGGTTCGGGGACGGGCAGCCCCACCATCAGACTTGACCCTTTTTGGAGTCTATTCCCAGCGTCCCCATCACCCTAAGCCGAATATGTACTTCCACTGGCACATTTCTAGTTGTGGAAAAATACGTGACTAACTATACTGTTTATGTTATCGCTGCTTCCCAGAGCTTTTAGCTATTTCAACCGCCTTGGGGGATTTAGATGAAGTTAGCGTGCGGAAAGTTGTATTTTCTTTGATAGTTGCTGTATTTTCTTCGATAGTTGATATAGAAAACTGCTGATGGCAATGGCGAAAGCCGGAAAAGCTGGCAGGATATACCACTCAAGTTTTGTTTGGGCAAAAGTGAATACCACAAGCACAATTGACATCCATGTAAGAATTAAAGTGTCTTCTTTTAAACGCTTAATAACCGAATTGAATGCACAAAGCCCTGCCGCAAAAGGTAGCAATATTACCCAAAACAGGTTTTCGTTATTGACTAAGTAGCTAAAATAGTAGAGGTAACCTCCGACATGACCCTCAAGAGGACTAACTGTTCGCACAATGGCGTTGTTCACGAAAAACCACTGCCAGAACTCCAGTCCGAAACTGATGCTCATGTAGATTAACCAAGGAGAAAAAACCAGAAGCCCAACTCCCCAAAAAAGAGTAAAGCGTTTTGTGAAGAGAAACCTAATGCCTCTCCCCATCGCGGTGAAATAAGAAAAGACGATTAGCGGAATCAATAAGGCTACAATCTGCTTTGTCATAAACGCCAAACCAAAGAACAGGCCACCTAAAGCTGCATATCGATTAGCACCTTCTCTTTTTTCGCTCAAAAGCAAAAAGTATATGCTAGCCAAAACGAAGAAAACGAAAGGAACATCAGTCATAGCGTGCCTTGCAAACATGTAGAAGGTTATAAACGTGCCTAAAACTAGAGCCGACAGAAACCCAACATACAAGTTATAAAGTTTTTTTCCCAAATAGAAGACAAGAACTAAAGACAAGGTGCCGAATACAGGACTCCAAAGCCTTGAGGCAAAGTTGTTAACGCCGAAGACCTGGTAGGCAAGAGACATCAGCCACATCATGAACGGCGGCTTACCTACCCAAAAAATACCGCCATAAGCCCAAGGGGTCAGGTAGTCTCCATTTTTAACCATGTGGAATGCCCATTGAGAGTACGTTTTCTCGTCGGCAGCCCAAAGAGGTCCGCTTCCTAGATTAACGAAAAATATTGTTGAAAAAACCAGAATTGCCAAAACACAAATGGCATCGGCGTGTTCTGAAAACCAAGCCAGTTTTTGGCCAGAAATATTCATGGCTTCAGCGTTTCGTTTAGTTAGTCTAGTCGACTGAACAAAGCGCACGAATGTAAAAATAATCGCAGCCGCCACAGCACATGCAATTACATCAAACGCAATCGTAGTCCACGGTAAAAAGTTGGTGGATTGCGAAGGCAAGGAGTCAGTTGAATCGCCTAAGGCGAAAGCGTAGACACAATGGTCATGAGAACCAACGTATAGGGTGCCGTTCACTATTGCTGGAGAAGAATCTACATAATTTCCAGTTGCGTAACTCCATTTCTTCGCTCCTGTAGAAGCATTAAGACAATAAATTCTGTAGTCTTCGGAGCCCACATATACGTTGCCATCTGCAACTACAGGTGAAGACCAGACCCAATACCCAGTTGGGCTCTGCCATATTTTCTTGCCGTTCGAAGCATTTAGACAATAAACGTTATTGTCCTCGGAGCCTACATAAACGCATCCATAAGCGACAGCGGGGGAAGAGGACACTGAATCTTCCGTTTGATATTCCCAAATCTTGGCACCCGTGGAAGCATTCAAACCACAAACGTAACCGTCGTATGAGCCTATGTAGACGTAACCATTGTATACGCTAGGAGAGGAGATAGTGCTTCCAGTGTGGCGGTGCCATATTTCGTCACCTGTAGACGCATTAAGAGCGTAAACAAAATAGTCGTAAGAGGCAACGTAGACTACGCCATCTGAGACAGCAGGCGATGAATCAACCCCGCGGCCGATAGTGTAACCCCAGAGTTTGGCGCCGCTAGAAGCGTTCAAAGCATAAACGCTGCCATCACCGGAGCCTATGTAGACTACGCCGTCGACAACAGCGGGAGACGACTTAACCTCGTTGCCGGTGGTGTAATTCCAGAGTTGGATGCCGTCAGTAGCGTTCAAAGCATAAACGCTGCCGTCATCGGAGCCTATGTAGACACACCCATTATCGATTGCAGGCGACGACTCCACTCCACTTCCGGTTGGGTAGTACCAAACTAGTTCACCGTTGGAGGAGTTGAGACAGTAAACAGCGCTATCACTGCAACCTACGAAAACGCAGCCGTTAGCTACTGCGGGGGAAGACACAACAGCTGCCATTGTCGTGAAAGTCCACAAGAGTTTGACGGAATTCGTTGGATTGTTACCAGTTGAGTAGCCGCTGTGGCTTGTGTCATGACGGAACATCGTCCAGTCGTCGGTGCTAGAACTGGCGCTGGTACTTGAGGCTACCGATATGCAGTATGATTGAATTAGAATAAGGGGAATGAGGATGATTAGCGTCCACTTGCGTTTTCTCATTGCCATCCTTACAAGAGATTAAACGTGAGAATAGAATATATTAAACTATTGAACTTCGAGAACCATCGACGGGTTCGAGTCCCGTCGGACCAACTCTTGGCATTCAACTCATATAGTTTATGAGTTTTCTCGAACGCACTGGCCGTCTAAACCGCAAGCTCTAAGCTCCACGTTGAGTAGGTTCTGAACCCATTTGGGTTCAAGGACGGGCAGCCCCATCACCTTCTCAGTTGATTCAAAGTGATTTAGTGAATTGCATGTTGAAAATTGCATGATTAAGTATTTTAAGTGGTTTTCAAACGTTTTACTTAGATTGAAGCCAAGATTACGCGACTTTTCAACTAGTTCTTTGTCGACGTAGAGAACGAGGTTGCGTTTGTTTCTCAAGTGTATTTACACCCGAGGGCATGCATTGGCATTTTCTTTGTTATATGTTTGGTGATTTCAGAAGCAATTGATTTTCTAATTTCTAAATTAAAGAAAAAATAGAATTCTAAAAAAATAATTAGTTTAGAACATAGAATTCAGAAATTACAGCGCGCTATGTTTGAAGGTACTCACAAGCTTTGCCGTGGAAGCTTGGGGTGAAACCAAAAATGAAATATAACCAATGATTATTTAGGGGTAGTTGAAGGCGGGCATTGAAATAGCGTACATAGTTCGGTGACCCTAGATGATTGACACGGAAAATCTGACTAAGAAATTTGGCAATCTTACCGCTGTGGAAGACCTAACTCTGCATGTTGATGAGGGTGAGGTTTTCGGTTTTCTTGGACCGAACGGTGCAGGAAAAACCACCACCATACGGATGCTTTGTTGCCTAATATCAAAGACAAGTGGAAGCGCCACAATAGGCGGACATGAAATAGGCAATAAAGAAGGTTCTTTAAAGATACGTAAAATGATTGGGTTGGTTCCTGATAATGTCGGACTATCTGAACATCTAACCGCTTATGATAACTTGGACTTT
>Ga0315551_10004227_pt1 | contig 10062 bp, 10 predicted proteins | sample SalMarSW160290MG_FD_203678 | JGI IMG/M metagenome (GOLD analysis project Ga0315551, IMG submission 203678) | Salt marsh sediment microbial communities from the Plum Island Ecosystem LTER, Massachusetts, United States - Salt Marsh Sediment SW1602-90 ... | reverse complement strand
GATGAGAAGTCACCCCTGGCCGCGCGTAATCCGTTTAGTACGAAGCCTTTCGGATTGTTATATCGAAGCGAATCTGCATTTAATACCTGCCAGAGTTCATCGAGTGATTCGAGCTTATCTGTGTGAAGTTCGAAACCGAAGACATCTATATTGGTGGTGCGCAGGATTTTGGACTGGGCACCCGGACCGGTCGCTGCAAGGTCGCTGAGCTTTATACCTTCGATGACTGCTTGTTGTTGGTTGTCGGCACAACCTGTCAGTAGAAAAACTGCCAAGCAGGTGAAGAGTATTTGGAGCAGACCAGCCATAAGGATAGGTTAGCCGGATGGAAGTTCTCTGTCAACCAGTCGGATTATCCCGCGATATCATTGATTCTGGCGGCTTGCCTGACCTTGTCAAAGAAGGGGGTTTCCTGTCGTTCGACGCAGGTCGCCGCATAGAGATACATTGCAGCCGACCATGTCTGCCAGTCTTCGCCCTGGGGCGTGCCGTCCTGTGCTCTTATCCATTCGTTAAATCCGAACTCGACGTCTGCCACGCGTGCCGGTTTTATAAGCTCCGTAAACGCGAGTAGTTTCTTTGCGGCGAGCTGGTGCCGGCCGGCCGCCACAAGGGCCGCTACGTAGAATCCGCAGATAAAGGGCCACACGCCGCCGTTGTGATATTCTCCCGGCTGATTGTATTTCTGATAACGCGGCAGCCAGTCAGGGTCGCCGGGATGTACGTAAGGGAAGAAGTTAGGCGGCAGGTTCACAGCCAGGTTCTCGTTTTCCCGCAGAGATTTGCACTCATCATCAATCCAGGAGACAAGTGCATCGGCTCTCGATGGCGAGGCAATGCCCGTGAGAATGGCAAGACTGTTGCCGAGCAGGTCGAAGCGTTCGCTTCTGTAAACCTTGTATGACCATAGTGCATAATATGGCTTGTTCCTGAGGACGAGGCCTTCGTGAACGTGGCGATTTTGTCTGTCGCCTTTGACAGTGAATTTCCCCATCTGCTCTTTGAGACGGTTTGCGCGTTCATATTGGCCGAACAGCATCAAATAAGTATAGACTATCGTATTGACGTATAGACCATAGCCAAGCACCCACTGCTCGTCTCGCCAGTCACTTGTCGGCAGTTGCGTTACCATTACACGGTCCGATGGACTCTGATGTTCCATCCAGCTCATCGCTTTTTGTGCCGGTTCTTCAAGAAAGTCGTGTTCCCCGGTTACCTGGCGAAAAATCGCCAGTGCCATAAGAAACAAGGGCGTGCAGTCACTTGAGCCACGGTCATCTCCGTCGTGGACAAGCGACGGTATATGACCGAGCCGGCTCTGGTGCTGCGAGACTGTTTCGAACGTTCTTCTGAGGGCTTTGATTAGCCGTGTGTTTCCTGTCAGCAGCATACCCAGCGAGGATATCATCAAATCGCGTGTGTACGGTTCGGGATAACCCCAGCCGGCCGCACGAGGCAGGCCCCTGTATGGTCCGTGAGCGTTATGAAGCAGGACGTTTTTCGCTGCCTCTTTGGCTCGTGCAATCAGGTCTTTGTGAGTGCTGTTCATACTATGATATGCCCAGGCGCTTTGAGATTATATCCACAAATTTCTTTGCAACGACGCGATAGTCGAATTTTTCAACCACACGTTTTCTGCCCGCCTCACCCATTTTCTTTCTTAGTTCGGCGTCCGTCATAAGCTTCATAAGGTAATCGGCAATATCGTGCACACTTGCCCGATAGTCCACAGTGCGGGGACGCTTGAAGACGACTCGATGTCCCGGCTCATGGCCTGACTCCTGGTCGAGCATTGTTTCTCTTATTCGGACTTCCTGTGCTATTCCAGCCAGAAAGGCATTCTCGCCGTGAACCATAGTGTCCAGCATACCCATCGCCTTTATTCCGATGACCGGTTTGCCACAGGCATTGGCCTCCACCTGAATCATCCCAAAGCCCTCCAGCCGGGATGGTGCCGCGTAGATATCGCAGGCTGCCAGGATATACGGCATGAAGTTTCTACTCATGACGTTCATTGTGTATATGACATTCTTGTCGATGCCGAGATCGGTAGCCAAACGCCTATCGATATTGTTCTGCTGCTCGGTTCGCGGCTGGGGCCAGACCTTGCAGACGTATTTCCAGTCGGGTGCCTTCGTATCAATCAAAGCAAGCGCCTGCATAACCTCCTGTGCGCCCTTTGAGGTCGCGTCGCCGCCTATGGTCAGAATCATTATCTGGTCGGGCGCCACGCCAATAGCTTCTTTTACGGCGATTATCTTAGGGTCGTTCTTGTCTCGCGGGGCAAAGGCATCCGTGTCGCAGCCGACGGGCAGCACCTCGATATTCTTGCCGCTGAGACCGTCCCGAATATAGACGCTTTTAACCCATCGACTGGTTACAAGTATCAGCGGCAGATTCTCGAGTATCTCGTGGTAGTCGCCCATATAGCCGTCGGCCACCAGCCAGGGTATCGGCTGGATGCCGTAGCGCTGTGGATGGAGCACCAGATAGGGCGTGTGGCCCCAGTATCCCACACCGACAACTACATCCGGTTCGAACCATCGGTAGTACCACTCTTTCTCCTGGGCCGACTCGAAATTCACCGAGTGAACATCGACGCCGAGCTGTTCGAGACCTCGATGAAGCAGATGTCCCTGTGTGGCGAGACCCGCCGGCGAAGGCGGGTAATCGTATAACAGTAGAACTTTCATTTTTTTGACTCCTCAATTTATCCGCTATAAGTGCACCATAGCGTCATCATTTTGCCCCCAGCCGCAGGAACGCCTCCTGCTTTGGGCAGCATTTTGCCTCGAAGCTATCGGCCCCGAAGCCGTAAATATCAGTGATGATTTTATACTTGTCCTGCCAGATTTTTTCCGGCAGCCAGACCTGCACGTCCGCATCGCGCATTGGCTTGGGCAGGTACTTGCCGCCACCGTCTTCATAGGCGAACATCCATACCTGCTTTCCGGGCAGGTCTTTTGTGTTGAATAGCGACAGCACCGCCCTGGCTGTCTCCTCGTGCCGCAGGTGCCGGGTATATTCTCCCCATCGGCTGTGTGTAATCACAAGGTCGAATTTGTCCAGAGGCAATAGCGAAGTAATTGTTTTTTTCACCTCTTTTTCGGGAAGCGGCGTCTGCTCCGGGCTGTCGTCGAGGTCGCCCATTATTCCTCTGGCGCCGAGCTGCTCCATAGCACGCTTAAACTTCGGCGCACGGTCGGGGTCGCTCGCCCTGCAAAGAGTAATGACCGTCCACCGGGTCGAGGGGTGTAAAAGCATCAGCCCGCCGGCCCACAGCGTTTCATCGTCGGGATGAGCGACGATTACCGCACAATTGGTATATTCCCATGTCTGTCCGCCCATTTCGGGATTGGCCAAAATCTAAACTCTCAGTACAGGTATCATCTCTGATTACATTTGTTTCGTCAAGGCCTTGACAGGTGGCCTCTCTGCTGTAAAGTAGATGGCCAAAACGGCAGTGATAACCCTTATTGGGGTATAGTGTAACGGTAGCACAACTGACTCTGGATCAGTTAGTCAAGGTTCGAATCCTTGTACCCCAGTGGTTCGACGCGGCAGATGGCTTTTTAGCCATCTGCCTTGCTCACTATCGTAATGGGTGGGAATTATATGGTGGCATTTCTAATTTTAAACAATGTCAAAGGAGGCACAAAATGGCAAAAATAACAAGGGCAACGAAAGGGCCTAAGACTGGTCCGCAGAAGTACGTTAAATACTGTCCGAATTGCCGCGGGGATATACGTTCAGTTAAAGCTCGGAAACACCCCGCCGAAATGGCCCACAGCTATCAATGTGATGTTTGTGGCCGTGAATTCGAGATTAACGATTTATACATAGAACTTGCTATCGAATAAGCTAAACCACCGATACCTTGCTAAAGTGGGCATAGCGGCAAAGCCATACGCTAAATGCTATCCGTTTTGTGTCTTCTTTGCTCGCATCTCGAACTCTGCGATTAGTGGCGTGTGGTCGCTGGGGCGGGGTAAAAGGCGGGGGGCCTTATCGATATAGCAGGCAGTGCATTTTTCGGCTAATGGTTTTGTGGCCATAATGTGGTCCAGTCGCCAGCCGAGATTGCGCTTTACGGCGTTGGTGGGCCTGTAATCCCAGAATGTATATTGCCCCGATTCTTTGCAGTGCAGCCGGTACATATCAGTAAAACCCCAGTCCATAACTTTCCTAAGTGCCTTGTGAACATCCGGGTGATAACAGACGTGGCCGAGAAGTCCTTCGGGATCGTAAACATCGATTGGTTCCGGAGCGATGTTAAGGTCACCTGCCCACAAGACAGGGTCTGTGGGTTTGAAATGCTTTTCAAAGAATCCTCGCAATCGTTCGAACCATTCGAGCTTGTATTGGAATTTTTCCGATTCGGGCAGATACCCCTGAGGGACATACGTATTGACTATTATGATGCCGTCGATTTCTGCTTTTATCAGCCGGGCTTGGTCTTTTGGTTCGTCGTCCAGGCCGTATTGAACATCTGCGATTCTGCTTTTCGCCAGAATTGCGACGCCGTTGTAACTTTTTTGACCCGCAAAGGCGTAGTTATACCCGGTCCGGTCGAAGGGTTCTGCCGGAAAATCCTTATCCTGGACCTTGGTTTCCTGTAAGCACAGGATATCGGGCCTGTTCTTTTCAAGCCAGTCGATAAGGATTGGCAATCTCGCCCTAAGAGAATTGACATTGAAAGTTGCAATGAGCACAGGAGGTCTCCTCTTGGGAAGTCTAACTGTTTTTACTTGTTTTCCAGCATTGCCAGCAAAGCGAGCAGGAAACTGACCGTGCTTTCGGCTCCCTGGTTTGCGCTGACACCGCCTGCGCCAAGGCCGTCGCCGCATCCTTTGCTCACCGCGTCATATAGCGGCACACCAATGTCATTTTCACCGAGGAACCAAGCGAATGCCTTTCGCTGCATTTTCAGGTAATTGTTGTCGCCCGTGGCCTGATGTGCGGCTTTGAGCATCAGCACTGTTCCCGTTGTGTCGATTGGCTGCTGGTCGAACTGAGCTTTAGAAGCTCCCTGCTTGTACCAGCCCTGACAGCCGATGAAGCTGAAATGTGTGCCTGTAAAGGTGTTCGCGAGCAGGAAGTCACAGGTTTCTTTTGCTACTTTAAGATACTGATGGTCACCTAGGGCCAAACCTGCTGCAAAGAGAGAATGTGGCAGAGCCGCGTTATCATAAGTGAGTGCATCGTGAAACCAGGGCCAGTCAGGTCTTGAGTTTGACTCGAATTCCTGCACGAGAATATCGGCGGCCGTTTTCATACAGCTTCGGATATGTTCTGCGTCGGGAACACGCCTGAGATAACCGTGCAAACCGAGCATCGAATAAGCCATACTCCGCGGCTGTTGTTTTTCGATAAGTGGTGCTGATATGTCGAATCGCTCCCTCACTACCTGCTCGTGTATCGAAGATGGCAGCTGAGCAAGGAGGGTGCCTAATGACCATAATACACGGCCCAGTGCATCATGCATTGGCTCGCTTTTTTGCCAGGTCCTGTCAAAGAGCATGAAATTTTTCACCGTGCCGTCGCTTTGATGCGCGTGAAGGACAAAGGACAGATATGTGTCGAGCAGTCGCAGTGCCTCGGGGTCTTTGTATAACGCGTAGTATTTTGTGGCCACGATTAAGGCTCTTGCATTGTCGTCGGTAGTGTAACCTTCTTGTCGCAGCGGTATTGTGAATTTAGCGTGTTGAAACAGTCCCGTGTCGTCGGTCAGGCGTTTGAGATGGTCGAGGGATGGTTCGGGAAGCTCAGCCCGTCCAGGATGGGGCTGATTTGGGTCTGCATCTGCTGTGTTTCGCTTCGCCATTTTGCATCTCTCACTATTTTTCCAATTGTGGGCAGGCGAATCTTATGCGGATGTTAGCAGTACGTCAAGGCCGTTTTTCGGCTGGTTTTAGTCATTTCGTACGCATTTGATGACATTTCTCAACACAAGCCGAACAGATTTTTTTGAAAATTTCCTATTTTTCTGCTCCCACTTTGCTGGACGGCCGTATAATATACTACCAAGGTAATGGGAATAGTAGGAAATATACTATGAAGCTTTCGACTCGAACCAGATATGCGATGCGGGCTGTTTTGGAGCTGGCCGACCAATACGGCAAAGGACCTTTGCAGACTCGGCTTATTGCAGACCACCAGGATATTTCGATTAAGTATCTTGAGCAGTTGATGGCTGCGTTAAAGTCTGCGGGGCTTGTCAGGAGCCAGCGTGGGGCCAGGGGCGGATATGTTTTGGCTCAGCCGCCGGACAAGGTTAAACTAAGCGAAGTTTTCGATGCATTCGAGGGGCCGGTTGCAACAGTTGAGTGTGTGGCGAATAATAACTATTGTGCTCGAGCTGCTGATTGCGTCGCGAGGCAGGTATGGAGTGAGGTTCAGTTGGCAGTAAGGAATGTGTTACAATCGACAACGTTGCAGGATGCGCTTGACAGGGCCAAAGCCATCAAAGTTGATTATCAGATATAGTAAGCGGAGCATATTATGAGTGCGATATTTGAGGATATTACGGCCGCTATTGGTTTTACGCCGCTGGTTCGGATAAACAAGCTCGGTTCAGAGAAAGCGACGATTCTTGCCAAGCTCGAATCACGCAATCCCTGCGGCAGTGTAAAAGACAGAATAGCGCTGTCGATGATAGAAGACGCCGAGAAGAAGGGACTGATAAAACCGGATACGGTTATCATCGAGCCGACAAGCGGAAATACCGGTATAGGCCTTGCGTTTGTGTGCGCCGCGAAGGGATATAAGCTTGTCCTGACAATGCCGGAATCAATGAGTATCGAAAGAAGAAGGATACTCAAGCTGTTGGGGGCCGAAATTATCCTAACGCCGGCGGCAGAGGGAATGAGCGGGGCAGTTAAGAGGGCCGAACAGCTTCTTGGGGAAAACCCGAGTGGTTTTATACCGCAGCAGTTCAAGAACCCGGCAAATCCCGAAATTCATCGCCAGACTACGGCAAAGGAAATATGGGTTGATACTGACGGCAAGCTTGATATTCTTGTAGCGGGCGTTGGAACAGGAGGCACGATAACCGGCTGTGGTGAGGTGCTGAAGAAACGTAACAAGAAAATCAAAGTTGTGGCTGTTGAACCGAAGGATTCCCCCGTGCTTTCGGGGGGCAAGTCGGGTCCGCACAAGATTCAGGGGATTGGTGCGGGGTTTGTGCCTGATGTCCTCAACCGGGACTTGATCGACGAGATAATCCAGGTCTCGAATGAGGATGCCTTTGAAACGGCGAGACAGTTGGCATGCAAAGAAGGAATACTGTCGGGGATAAGCGGTGGGGCCAACGTGTGGGCGGCTGTGCAGCTATCTAACCGGCCTGAATGTGAAGGCAAGGTTGTGGTGACATTTATTTGCGATACAGGAGAGCGCTACATATCAACGGAGATGTACGATAAGGTAATGTAGCGGAGCATAGATGCATTTTCGCGGGAGGTCTGCAATATGAGCAAGGGACAATTGACGGACAAGAAGCTCGAAGGGCTGGTTGGCGAAATCGTCGAAACATACAAGGGTGATTTGGGAATAAACTTCATCGACGCAACCAATCTGCCTGTACGGGATAAAATCCTCGAAATCCTCGATTTGCTTTTCGAGGTTTTGTTCCCGGGCTATACCGGTAAAAGAGCGATTACAAAGTCGAATATAAACTTTGTAGTCATAGATATCCTCTGCCACATTTACACGGAGTTGTCCACTCAGATAGAAAGGGCGTTTAAGTATCGCTGCAGAATGGAGAATTGCGATACCGGCGACTGCCATAAGCTTGCAGAGGATGGAACAGTGTATCTTTTGACACGGCTGCCGCAAATTAGGGATATGCTAAAGGGCGATGTGGGAGCGGCCTATGACGGGGACCCTGCTGCAAAGTCGTATGAGGAAATCGTAATCAGTTACCCGTACATCGTAGCGATTGCTACTTATCGTGTCGCCCATGAGCTTTACCTTAAGGATGTGCCGTTGATTCCCCGAATTATGACCGAATGTGCACATGCCAGGACCGGGATAGACATTCATCCCGGCGCTAAGATAGGCAGGAACTTCTTTATCGACCATGGGACAGGAGTGGTTATTGGGGAAACTACTATTATAGGCAATAACGTGAAAATCTATCAGGGAACAACTCTGGGGGCACTTAGCTTTCCCAAGGATGAGCGGGGACAGATTATAAAAGGCGGCAAACGACATCCGACCATCGAGGACGATGTAACGATTTACGCTGAGGCGACGATACTGGGTGATATCACAATCGGCAAAGGAGCGGTTATTGGGGGAAATGTCTGGATTAAGGAATCCGTCCCGCCGGGTGTAACAGTCGCATCGCCGAATCCCGAACTTGTATATAAAAAACACCAGAGCAGGAGCCCCAAGAAAGACGGCTAAGAAATGAGCGTGCAGTTATTGGATAAGATTAAGCAACTCAAGGCCGAGCGCAGGGCTGTAATCCTGGCGCATAATTATCAGCCGGGTGAAATTCAGGATATAGCGGATTTTACGGGCGATTCTCTGGCCTTGAGCGTCAAGGCAGCGCAGACGGACGCCGATGTTATAGTTTTTTGCGGCGTGCGCTTTATGGCGGAGACGGCTGCCATTCTATCGCCAGCTAAAATAGTCCTTTTGCCGGACAAAAACGCCGGCTGTCCGCTTGCGGATATGATAACTGCCGAACAGCTAAGAGAGCTGAAAGCCAAACACCCCGGTGCCGTTGTGGTCTGTTATGTGAATAGTTCGGCGGAAGTCAAGGCCGAAAGCGATTACTGCTGCACCAGCGCGAATGCGGTCGAAGTGGTTGAGTCGCTGCCGGAAGACAAGAAAATTATATTTGTTCCCGACCAGCACCTGGGGCAGTTTGTCATCGAAAAGACGGGGCGTGAGTTGATTCTCTGGCCGGGCTATTGCACGGTACACGTTGCAATTACAGAAGACGACATCAAAAAAGCAAAGACGGCACATCCGGATGCGGTTGTAATGGCACACCCGGAGTGCACTGAATCAGTAAAGAAGCTTTGCGACCAGATACTCAGCACCGGCCAGATGCTAAAATTCGCAAAAACAAGCGAAGCCAAGACCTTCGTTATAGCCACCGAGATAGGAATAATTCACACGCTGAAAAAAGAAAACCCGAACAAAGAGTTCTTTGCGGCCACTGAGCGGGCGGTATGTTCAAATATGAAGCGAATCACGCTGGATAAAGTCCTGTGGTCGCTTGAAGATATGCATTATCAGGTAACCGTTCCCGAGCCGGCAAGAACGCGGGCCAAAACCGCACTGGACAGGATGGTTGAAGTTTTACCCGCGAAATAGAAGGGATTTTACATATGAACGAGGAGAAGAAATATCACTTGGAAACGCTTGTCTTGCACGCGGGCCAGCAGGTGGACTCGGATACCGGCAGCAGGGCGGTTCCGATTTACCAGACGACGAGTTACGTCTTCAAGGATACTCAGCACGCGGCGAATCTGTTTGCGCTGAAGGAATTTGGGAACATTTACACCCGGCTGATGAATCCGACGGCAGACGTGCTCGAAAAACGCCTTGCCGCGCTCGAAGGTGGCGTGGGCGGCCTGGCCCTCAGTTCGGGCCAGTCAGCCATTTACGTCAGCATATTCAATATCTGCGGTGCCGGCGGGCATATTGTATCGTCAAGCTCGTTATATGGCGGGACAGTGACATTATTTAGTCATACCTTCGCCAAACTGGGCATTGAAGTGACGTTTGTGGACCCAAGACAGCCCGACAACTTCACAAAGGCGATAAAGGATAACACCCGGCTTATATATATCGAGAGCATAGGTAATCCTAAAAACGACATTTTGCAATACGACAAAATTGCGGACATCGCTCACAAGCACGGCATCCCCGTGATATGCGATAACACCGTGGCAACGCCTGTACTGTTTCGGCCGATTGAACACGGCATTGACATCGTGGTTCATAGTTGCACCAAGTTCATCGGAGGCCACGGCACCAGCATCGGCGGCGCAATAGTGGATTCCGGAAATTTCGACTGGTCCAACGGCAGATACCCAGAGCTTACCG
>Ga0315551_10004222_pt1 | contig 10064 bp, 6 predicted proteins | sample SalMarSW160290MG_FD_203678 | JGI IMG/M metagenome (GOLD analysis project Ga0315551, IMG submission 203678) | Salt marsh sediment microbial communities from the Plum Island Ecosystem LTER, Massachusetts, United States - Salt Marsh Sediment SW1602-90 ... | reverse complement strand
CGAACATAAATCGCGGTTTACACCGGTCGGTCTGCTTCTCAGCGTGACGGAGAAATTACCTGCCTTACCTTTAACCTTTTCGACTTCTGTAAGGGGTAAAAATTCGATATTGGGATGGTTCAAGCCCCGGCGAAGGCAGAACTGGGCAGATTCATCTCCGACCATAATCGGCAGCATCTTGCACAATCCGCAGTGGCTGTCGGGAAACCACTTGTCCATCTGGAGGATTGTCCCCCCGATATCAGGACTTCGGTCGCAGAGATATACTTTTATGCCGGACTCCACTAAATCGAGGGCGGCTTTGATTCCCCCCACGCCGGCGCCGATAATAAGTGCCGTCTTCTCTTTGTTTCTTGTGCCCATGTTCTCTATTTATATTCGCGGGTAGCTACATCAACCTTTTCGAAAAACTGCTTTGGTGTCCAGTTCCTGTGCTTTATTGCCTTCGACGGGCAGGTTACAGCACAGGCTCCGCAGCCTTTACACAGCGCCTCGTTCACCTTGGCGATATTGCTTTTCTCATCTATTTCAATCGCTCTGTAAGGGCATACTGAAACGCACAGTCCGCAGCCGTTACACACCTCTTCGTCAACATACGATGTAGCCGCCTCTACCTCCACTTTACCCTTGCTTATCATCGCCAGCACCCGCGCCGCAGCAGCCGAAGCCTGCGCCACGGTATCGGTTATGTCCTTGGGACCCTGGCAGCAGCCGACGACGAAAATGCCGTCATTCATAGTCGCCACCGGGTCGAGCTTGGGATGCCTCTCCAGGAAGAAGCCGTCGGCGCTGCGGTTGATGTTGAACAGGTGGGCGACATCGCCGGTATCCTGGCGAGGTTCAAGGGCAGTGCACAGGACAACCATGTCCACCGGCACCCTTATCATCGCACCCAGCAGAGTATCCTCACAGATGACAACCAGCTTGCCTTTTTCCTCGTCATTTATAGCTTCATCGGTAATCTTGGCTACCTTACCCCGAATGAAATTGACCTCTTCATCAGCGAGACGTTTGTAAAATTCCTCGTAGCCCTTGCCGTAGCAGCGCATATCGATATACATCTGGTATACATCGGCTTCCGTCTTCTCTTTTATCAGGTGTGAAAATTTCAGAGCGTACATACAGCACACCCGGGAGCAGTACTCGTGGTAGTTCACATCACGACTGCCCACGCAGTGCACAATAGCCACGCTCCCGGGGACCGAGCCGTCTTTCATAAGTATTTTACCGAGTGTCGGACCGGAAGCATCGCTTAGCCTCTCGAACTGGAGAGCGGTAATGACGTTATCATAACGCTCGTATCCGTACTGAGATATAACTGACGGGTCGAAAGAATCGTAGCCAGTGGCTATGATAATCGCCCCTGCATCTATCTCGACTATTTCATCCTGCTGCTCGAAATTTATAGCCCCCGCCGGACAGAACTTCTCACAGGCACGGCAGGTCCCCTTCAAAAAGTAGGCGCACTTCTCAGTATCTATTACCGGCACATTGGGTACTGCCTGGGCGAAAGGAATATAAATAGCCTTCCTTTCACTCAATCCCTCGTCAAACTCGCTGGTTGTCTTCCAGGGACATTTTTCCACGCAGGTGCTACAGCCGGTACACTTGTCTTCATCAACATACCTCGCCTTTTTCCTGACCTTCACCTTGAAATTGCCGATATAGCCCGATACCTCTTCTACCTCGCTATAGCTCATCAGCTCGATATCCGGGTGACGCCCAACCTGACTGAGGAGGGGGGTGAAAATACAGCTTGCGCAGTCCAGCGTGGGGAAGGTCTTATCAAACTGCGCCATGTGTCCGCCGATACTCGGCTCTCTCTCCACCAGATATACTTTATTTCCTGAGTTGGCAATCTCCAGGGCAGCCTGCATCCCGGCAATACCGCCTCCCACAACCACAACGGCGGGAGTGAATGGTACTTCTCTGATTTCCAGCGGTTCCTGGTAGGCGACCCACGCTACCGCAGCGCTCACGGTCTCCTTGGCTTTCTCGGTGGCTGCTTCGTTGTCTACGGTTACCCATGCATCCTGCTCGCGAATATTAGCCATCTCAAAGAGGTATGGGTTCAGTCCGGCTTCCTGGCAGGCGACACGGAAAGTATGCTCATGAAGCATTGGCGAGCATGAAGCTACGACCACACGGTTCAGCCCCAGTTCCTTGATATCATTCTTTATTATATTTTGCCCGGGGTCAGAACACATATACATGTAATCTCTGGCAATTACCACGTTGGGCAGCCCTTGGGCAAACTCAGCTACTTCCTTTACATTCACCACGCCGGCAATATTAAGCCCGCAATGACAGACATAGACGCCTATTCTGATTTTAGTTTCCATATACGGAAAGCCTCCTTAAGGCGCTAAATCGACTCCTGAACCAGCTCGGAAATATCTTTTACCTCGATTGCGTTTTCCAGGTCCATGCTTCTCTGGCTGTCTTCGAAGTTGCACAGACAATAGGGACAGGCGACAGCCAGTATATCAGCACCGGTATTGATTGCCTGTTCCAGCCTGATATCGGAAAATCTTTCTCCCCTCTTTGTCTCCATCCAGATTCTACCTCCTCCTCCTCCGCAGCAAAGGCTGTTTTCACGGGAATCCGCCATCTCAATAAATTCTAAACCGGGGATGCTCTTTAGAATCTCCCGTGGTTCATCGTATATGCCGTTGTGCCGTCCCAGATAGCATGGGTCATGGTAGGTTACTTTTTTATTTATCTCTTTGGTAAAATTCAGCTTACCCTCATTTATAAGACCGGCAAAGTACTGTGTATAATGCAGTACCTCAAAGTTGCCCCCGAGTTCAGGATATTCGTTTTTAAAAGTGTGATAGCAGTGCGGGGAAGTAGTTACTATTTTACTGACACCGGCTTCACTAAACGCAGCGATATTGGACTGCGCCAGGTTCTGGAACAGGCTTTCCTGCCCAGCTTTGCGAGCACTCTCGCCACAACAGCTTTCTTTCTCGCCCAGTATCCCGAAGTTCACCCCGGCGCTTTTCAGGACACCAGCGGTAGCCCGGGCGACGTGCTGTACACTGGGATCGTATGCTGGAATGCAGCAGGAGAAATACAGTACATCGGTCCCGGTATCATACAGTTTTACGTCGAGTCCCTTTGCCCAGTTAGTCCTGTTTTCCCTCGGCTCACCCAGCGGATTGCCCGTTCCGGACATGTTCTTAAACGTGATACGAAGCGAATCCGGGACTCCACCAATACCGAATTCGACGACAGCCCTGCGTATAGCCCTCATAATATCTATAATTTCTACGCCGCGTGGGCAGTTCTGTACGCAAGCCCCGCAGGTAGCACACGTCCATATATCTTCATCCTCGAAGTCTACTAAACCAAGCTGTCCCTGGCGTATTATCTTCCGTACGACAAAATCCCTTACCAGATTCCAGGGGCAGGTACCGGTACACATTCCGCATTGATAGCATAATTTAAGAAGGTCTCCGCCTTCTTCTTTGATGATATCTATCGCTTCTTTATAAGGTGTTACAGCTTGCATTACAGACCTCTCCATTCAGCTATGCTCATGACTCGCCCATCCTTATTATTCTTGATGCGATAGGATAAAGATGGCGTTAGCCTTCTATCTGTTTATCTCTCATAAATAAGATGATAGGGTAAGTACTGCACATGTAAAGGCGGCTGCTTGTAAGTACCCGTACCAAGGCAGCCACCTGTGATAAGAACGAAATACCCTGTACCGGTATCTCTCTCTTCTCCTTTACTTTACCATTTTCTCTATCTATGAATACCGTACCATATATGGACTAAAATTTCAATTTTATCGCCCTTATACGTGAGTTGCAGCTTATACAATAGCTTCTGCTTCCTTCACGACTTCAGCCTTTGCCTCCCTGCGGGCTCGATGACCGACCATAATGTAGACGCCGCATACGCTCAGACCGATTATGACGGGGATACCGACATAGATACCAAGAGCCATCAAAATTGCCAGCACCATTTCCATTCTTTTACCTCCTTTTTCCTCTTTCACCATCCACCTCCAGCATATAACCGCACCGATATTTGTGACTTCTGCCGTGATACCTATTTATCATTTCAGTAAACACCTAAAACTGCCTCGATTATTGTGTGGTTCTTACCCACCTGGAGATTCTGCAAAATAGGCGATAACGCCTATCAGTTTTACGCACTTATGCCTATGCTTTAGTGCTGTTCTAAGGTTGAGAATCTGAGCCCGCAGTAGTATTATGAAAATGGGATTACCGGATAGGTGGAGTCGGTGAGTAGAATAAGGATTTTAATCGCTGACGACCATGCCGTGGTTCGAGAAGGTACCCGTCGATTCCTGGAGCAGGAAGAAGACCTCGAAGTGGTCGCCGAGGCTGCTGACGGTGAAGAAGCAATACGATTAGCCGGAAGCCTGAAACCGGATGTAGCTATCATGGATATTGCTATGCCTAACGTCGACGGTATCGAAGCTACCAGACAGATTAAACAGAAGTATCCATCTGTAGCCGTTCTGGTTCTTTCAGCTTATGATGATGACCAGTTCATCTTCAGTCTCCTTGAAGCAGGAGCGGCTGGATACCTTTTGAAAAGCGTACGCGGAAACGAGCTGATTGATGCCATACGGTCTGTATATGCCGGCGAATCCGTGCTGCACCCCTCTGTTGCCCGAAAAGTACTTAACCGTTTTATTGATAATTCCGGAAAGACGCAGAAACAGAAGGCTTCAGATATACTTACCGAACGCGAGATAGAAGTCCTGCAGCTTGCCACACAGGGTTCCAGCAACCAGGAAATAGCCGACAGGCTGTATCTCAGTCTGCGTACCGTGCAAAGTCATCTCAGCCACATCTTTAATAAATTGCAGGTCAGCTCCAGGACTGAAGCCGTGGTGCGTGCTCTGAAAGAAGGCTGGGTAAGTCTCAATGATTGATTCACGTAAATCTTTACCCGGAGAATACTCTTTCTATGGAAAGGTCAAGTAAACCGTTTATCAATCGGCTTGCGGGAGTATTCCGCAAACCCGGGCTATGGATTATCCTGATACTTTTTGTAGTTTTCACGATTCCCCATTACCAAGAAGCTTTCGGATACCCTGATTTTTTCACCAATCTGGTATCAAGTCTCGGGTTAACCCGTCACGCTTTTGAACGAATCCTCTTTCTGGTACCCGTTGTCTGGTCCGGTTTCCTGTTTGGTATAAAAGGGACAATCATAGCTTCGCTGGTGGCACTTGGTTGTATGCTGCCCCGCGCCATTCTTATATCAGAATACCCATCCGATGCTCTATTTGAAACGGGAGCCATTATCCTGGTTGGTGGTTTTATCGGAGGGTTGCTGGCTTTTTCCGTCAGGCTGTTAAATCGAGAACGCCAGTACCTTGCCGAGCTGGAAAAAACCCACACGGAATTATCCAGGTCCGAGCAGAGGTATCGGGATTTATTCGAGAGTGCCCACGATGCGATTTTACTGCAGGACTTGGACGGTAATATACTCGCAGCTAATAAAGCGGCAGCAAAACTTACTGGCTATACACTGGAACAATTAGTCGGCATGAATGTAAAGGAATTGCTGCCTGAAGCAGGCCTTGAAGTCGCCAGGAATATCCGGAAAATGCTTATGAGTGGTGAGTCTATCGAGGGTTCTTATGACCAGCGGGTATATAGGCAGGACGGAACAGAAGGATTACTAAGATTGAGTAGCAGTCTTGTTGTAGATAACGGACAGCCGGTAGCTTTTCAGCATATTGCCAGGGATGTTACCGAAGAGAAAAAAATGCAGGAAAATCTACAGAACTATTTGCAGGAGGCTACCGAAGCCCAGGAAGAGGAGCGGAAACGTATATCGCGTGAACTCCATGACGAGACCATACAGGATCTGGTTGTACTTTCACGGGAACTGGACCTTCTGACTTCTAAGGGTAATAACTTATCTGATGAAGACCTTCGCTATATTGAGCAACTGCAGCAACATACTGAGAATATTATGAGGGGTGTCAGACGTTTGAGCCAGGACCTGAGACCTGCTGCGCTCGACCGATTAGGTCTACTCCCGGCACTGGAGTGGCTTGTTTCCGATGTGAAGGAGTATTCAGGGATAGAAATCAAGGTAAATACTACGGGAGAAATACGCCGGCTTCCCGAGCAAAAAGAACTGGTTCTCTTTCGTATAACCCAGGAGGCTCTGAGAAATTCCTGGCGTCACTCGAAAGCAACCAGTATTGAGATAACCGTCGATTTCAGTGCTGATAAGGTGAGGATTACTGTGATTGATAATGGTCAGGGTTTTAACCCTCCCAGGTCAATGGGCGACCTCGCAAAAGATGGTAAGCTCGGACTCGCCGGTATGCAGGAGAGGGCTAAACTGATTGGTGGTACTCTCGAGGTAAGGTCCAGTCCGGGTAAAGGGACCGATATAGCAGTAGAGGTATCAACGCAGTAAATTTATGTACTTGAGTAATGAGAATTGTCGGTGAAGCATTACTACCATTTCTCCTGCTGCAATCTGGCAATAAGCCATTTTTTCAGCCTCTCATCGAGTTTCCCCACCCATGACTCGATTTGTTTGATATTGCCACTGCTTATAGCAGCTTTTTCCTCTGCAGTCAGATTGTATTCCTCTAAAGCCTCGGCAGGGTTCTCGGCAAGACGCGCAAAGAATGCATTATCCTGTGTAGCTCTATCGAGTACTGCCAGCACAGCTTTGACCGCCGAGACTTTAAACTCCGGTATTTTAGCCACCGGGTCCAGCTTCGAGTTAGTCAGCATGTTTACCGGTGACTCGCGCCAGTGCAGAGCCATAAATGCCAGTCCGGGAGATGTCTTGTCCGTAACATGAGCCGGTGCCTCTATCTTGCCCCTCTCTGAAGCTAATGTCACCATATCTCCCTCGATTATACCGAGCTTCACGGCGTCATCGGGGTGGATTTCTACCGAGCCGCTAGGGTACAGGTTGTGTAAAACGCGGGATTTTCGGCTCATACTCCCGGAATGCCAGTGCTCCAGCACCCTTCCGGTGGTAAGAATCAGCGGATAATCTGAAGAGACCGATTCAGCCGGCGGTCTGTACTCAATAGCATGGAATTTGCCGAGTCCTCGAGTAAACTTGTCCTTGTGCAGGAACGGAGTTCCCGGGTCTTCCCTGTCAACACAGGGCCACTGGAGTCCGTATTGTTCCAGCCGGTCGTAGTGCATACCACCATATATGGGAGTCAGGGAGACCATCTCCTCATTTATTTCTCCGGCGCTCCGGTAAATAAAGTTGTATCCCAGCTTAATTGCCAGCAGAGTAATAATCTGCCAGTCAGGTCTCGACTCGCCCGGTGAATCGACTGCTTTTCTTATTCTCTGTACCCGTCTTTCGGTGCTGGTAAAAGTGCCATCTTTCTCGGCAAAAGCAGCCGCCGGTAGAATCACATCGGCAAGTACGGCGGTTTCCGTGGAGAATATTTCCTGTACAACCAGGAAATCCAGATTTTGCATTGCCCGTTTTGAGTGGAAAGTATAAGGTTCGCTCATTATCGGGTTTTCACCGGCAACGTACATAGCCTTGATATCACCTTTATAGGCAGACTCTATCATTTCCGTTACGGGCAGCCCCGGCTCTGCCGGAATGGTACAATCCCAGGCTTCTTCGAATTTATGTCTGGCTTCATCGTCGGTAACGGACTGGTAACCAGGAAGCACATTAGGCAGGGCGCCCATATCGCATGCCCCCTGGACATTGTTCTGTCCCCGCAGAGGACTGAAACCGGTGCCTTCTCTTCCCATATTACCGGTCAGCATCAGCAGGTTGGCAAGACTCTCTACGTTATCGGTCCCGGTGGTATGTTGAGTGATACCCATACCATATAGAACTGTGGCACTGCCGGCGGCGGCAAACAAACGCGCCGCTCTAACTATATCAGCCTTTGGTACGCCGGTAATTTCTTCAGCCATTTCCGGCGTGTATTGTTTGACCGTTTCTGCCATCTCTTCGAAGCCTTCGGTTCGTTCTTCTATGAATTTCCTGTTGTGCAAGCCTTCCTTAATAATCACGTTCATCATTGCGTTTATGAGAGCCACGTCCGTACCAGGCTTCTGGCGCAGGTGTACGGTAGCAATCCTGGCGAGCTGAATTGAACGCGGGTCAGCTACGATAAGACTGGCATCACCGGATTTCACTCGCTGGCGAATTAACCGCCCGATAACTGGATGACATTCGGTGGTATTGGAGCCAATTACGAAAAGTAACTCGGTTCTGGCAAAGTCCGAAATGGAATTACTCATTGCACCGTCGCCGAAGGCAGCCTTGGCAGCTACTACCGTAGAGGCGTGGCAGAGGCGTGCACAATGGTCTACGTTATTGGTGCCGATAACTGACCTGGCAAACTTCTGCATCAGGTAGTTCTCCTCATTGGTAAACTTGGCGGAACTGAGCACCCCTATGCTGTCAGGACCGTACTCATCTTTAATCTTTAACAACTTTACAGCTATCAGGTCCAGAGCTTCATCCCATGTTGCTTCACGAAAAATGTCGGTAAAATTACCGTTTACCTCAATATCTTTGCCATAGCCTTCCTTCCTGATAAGAGGTACGGTTAACCTGTTGGGGTGGTTTATGAAATCGAAGCCAAACCTGCCCTTTACGCAGAGACCTCCTTTATTTACGGGACTCTCTTTATCGCCCCTCACGCTGACAATTTCGTTATTACGGATGCCCAGATATACGGAACAACCGACCCCGCAATATCCACATATTGTTTTTACTTCCTTTGTCGGCTGCTTGGCATCTTTGGGAACCAGTGCTCCCGTCGGGCACCGCTCAATACATTCACCGCAGGACTCGCATATCGAGTCGAGAATAGGCTTATCACCAAATGTACTCACCTTAGCAGGATTACCCCGGAAAGCAATGTCGATAGCGCCAACGCCGGCAATCTCATGACAGGCACGGACGCACTTACCACAAAGAATACACTTATTAGGATCACGTGTAAAAGCCGGATGGCTATCGTCAATCGGTATCAGCTCCTTACTCTTGCGGAGTCTGTCAAAATGTTCCTGTTCGATACCCAGGTACCGGGCTATTTCCTGCAGCTCGCACTGCTGGTTTTTTACACAGGTCAGACAATCACCGTGATGATTTGCCATTATCAGTTCCATAGTAATACGTCGGGAACGGTTCACCATCGGCGTATCGGTATGTACCACCATTCCGTCCGTTGCCGGAAAGGTACACGAGGTTGACAGACCCTTTACTCCCTCAATCTCAACAACACAAAGACGGCATGCTCCATACGGTTTCAGGTCGGGGTCGTAGCAAAGTGCTGGTATGTAGATACCAGCACTTCTCGCTGCCTCCAGCACTGTAGTTCCCGTCTTCGTTTCGACTTTCTTACCATCAATGGTCAAGATGATTGTGTCTACATCCTTTTCTTTGATTTTACCTTCAGCAATTGTGGTCATTAGTGTTCTCCCTTGTAATGAAAAATTAGAGTTTTCTTTCTTAATCTTCCTCCAGGTCGCATCTCAAGCATCGACTTGCCTCTTCAATGGCTACCGACTTCGTGAAGCCAAGCTCCACAGTATCAAAGCACTTAATACGCTTATTTACAGCAAGCGTAGGCATTTGCGGGCGATATCTTCCCTCTTCCTCTTCTTCTGTTTCAGGTAATGATGTTATCTCTTCGGGTGGCACCAGTATCTCGTCAATTATTCCTTTGCCACCAAGGTATTTATCTAACGAAGCCGCAGCTCGCCTTCCGGCGGCAATCGCTTCAATAATCGAAGCCGGACCGGACACAGCATCACCACCGGCAAAAACTCCCTTTTTGCCAGTAGCCATTGTCTCCGGCTCTATCGAGATAGTGCGACGGTCAGTAAGCTCAATTCCAGTAACATCTGAAACCAGGCTGAGGTCCATTCCCTGGCCAACAGTAAATATAACCGTATCAGCTTCAAGAATATGTTCGGAATCCGGGACTGTCTCTATGTGGAGTTTGCCCTCTTCATCGAAGATCATCCACTCTACATTAACGCACTCGACCCCGACTGCACGACCATTGCCCGCAATCTTGGTGAAACTTCGGGAAGGATGAA
>Ga0315551_10004214_pt1 | contig 10066 bp, 9 predicted proteins | sample SalMarSW160290MG_FD_203678 | JGI IMG/M metagenome (GOLD analysis project Ga0315551, IMG submission 203678) | Salt marsh sediment microbial communities from the Plum Island Ecosystem LTER, Massachusetts, United States - Salt Marsh Sediment SW1602-90 ... | reverse complement strand
TAGGAAACGAGTTTATCCAAATTTTTGAGGAAGAAGCTGCCAAATTAGGTAAGATCGATTTTCTGGCTCAGGGTACTCTTTATCCCGATGTCATTGAAAGCACCTCCACGGAGACCAAAGCTGCTGCCAAGATAAAGAGCCATCATAATGTCGGTGGGTTACCAGCCAAAATGAATTTCACTCTTATCGAGCCCTTGAGGTATTTGTTTAAGGATGAAGTTCGGGAGGTGGGGTTAGCTCTAGGCCTGCCTGAGGATATGGTCTGGCGACAACCATTTCCCGGACCGGGGTTAGCCATTCGCATCATTGGTGAAGTGACCAGAGAGAAGCTGGAGATACTCCGGGCCGCTGATTGGATTGTGATGAATGAAATCAAAAATGCCAAACTCTATCGCCAACTTTGGCAAAGCTTCGCTGTCCTTACTGATGTCAGGAGCGTTGGCGTTATGGGCGACTACAGAACCTATGGCTACTTGGTAGTGGTCAGAGCAATAACTAGTGAAGATGCTATGACTGCTGATTGGGCCCGTCTGCCCCATGACCTTCTTGCTAGAATATCTGACCGCCTGGTTAATGAAATTCCCAGTGTCAACAGGGTGGTTTATGATGTCACCAGTAAGCCGCCGGCGACTATAGAATGGGAATAGGTATCGAAGGAGGAGAAAAGATGAGTTATTCTTTTGAAGAAATGAGCGACGAACAGCTAGCTATACTAGACGATTTAGAGATGCTCCGTGAGGATTTGATAGGCGAGTTGCAAGCCATTAACCAGTATGAAGACCATATATTAAACCTGGAAAATGAGGGGGCTGTGACTACGCTGGAACATATTCTTGAGGAAGAAAAGGAGCATGTCGTAGAGTTGCTGAGACTAATTCAAAATCTCGACCCCCTGCAGGCTGACAAATTCAAGGAGATTTTATAATGCCATGTCAAACAGAGTGAAACTAAAAGGAGTGAAGAAGAATAGGGGGAAGCACAAGAAGAAGCGGTAGGTATTCTCCGAAGCCACGGTCGGCTGTTCCTAGTGGTAACCTTCATCATCATTCCCAGTGCTATTTTTCAAATAAACTGGCGTTGAAAAATCCAGAAAATGGAGGGTATAGTACGGCTATACCCTGAAGACTGACACGCGAGAGTGAAATGTGAAGATACTAGTTATTGGTGGTGGAGGCAGGGAACACACCTTGGCCTGGAAGATTGCCCAGAGTCCCAGAGTGGAAAAAGTTTTCGCTGCTCCGGGGAATGCCGGCACAGCGATAATCGCGGAAAATCTGAATTTGCGCCCCACGGATATAGAAGGGCTGGGCAAGGCGGCTAAAGAAAAAGGCATTGACCTTGTCGTGGTTGGTCCTGAAGCTCCGCTAGCTTCGGGCATAGTGGACTACTTTGATAGTCTGGGCATTACTATTTTCGGTCCCACTAAAGCAGCCACCCAGGTAGAATCAAGCAAGGTTTTTGCCCGAAATTTGATGGAGAAGTATGGCATCCCCTGTTCTAAAGGCGTCATTTTCTCTTCTTATCCTGAGGCTCGTGCATACCTCCAAGAACAGCGTCCGCCTGTTGTCATTAAGGCTGACGGGTTGGCCGCTGGCAAAGGTGTGATTATTGCTGATTCTTTGGCGGAAGCTGAAAAAGCTCTCGGCGATATCATGGAAGCAAAGGTTTTCGGCTCCGCTGGAGACAGGGTAACAATTGACGAATATCTTAGCGGTCGAGAAGTAAGCCTCATAGCTTTTACCGATGGCAAAACAGTTTCACCTATGGTACCGGCTTGCGACTATAAGAAAATCGGGGATAATGACCAGGGTCCCAACACCGGAGGTATGGGAAGTTACAGCCCACCGGGTTTTTTCTCCGCCGGGATGACCGAAAAGGTAACCGAGGATATTTTGGTGCCGACTGTGAAGGCCATGGCTAAGGAAGGCATGCCTTATAAGGGAGTGCTCTATGCGGGGTTAATGATTGTCGATGGAGAGCCTGTGGTGCTGGAATTCAATGCTCGCTTTGGTGACCCGGAAACTCAGGTCGTTTTGCCTCTTCTCAAAACCGACCTCGTGGATATACTCATGGCAGTAGTACAGGGCAATCTCGACCGGGTGAAAATAGAGTGGAGTTCCCAGGCCTGCGTTGGAGTAGTTATGGCTTCGGGTGGCTATCCCGGAAGCTACAAAACCGGCTTTCCTATACAGGGTATAGATAGTGTGGATAAGGATATGCTAGTTTTTCATGCTGGAACTAAGTTGGGAAATGATGGCATAATTTATACCGACGGCGGGCGAGTGCTCACTGTTGTGGGTGTGGGCAAAGACATAGATGAAGCTTGGGAAAAGGTTTACCGTAATATTCCCAACATTTGCTTTGAAGGCTGTTATTATCGTAAGGACATTGCTTTGAGGGAGATAGATTATATAAAATCTCAACCCTGAGCACCAAAGACTAAAAAAGCAGGAGTAAGAATGCAAAATGACGGGGCAAATTTCAAAAAAGCGGTTTTAGTTAAAGCCTCTTGGATTTTGAATTGTAATTTTGATTTTTGACCTTTTTTTCTTTATATTTGTGGAGGATTTAATTGGCAATGACATTAGTGGGCATAGTTATAGGCAGTAAGACAGACACCGAGCTGATACAGACAGCACTGGACACGCTTAAGCAATTGGGCGTTGATTATGAACTTTCCGTTATCTCAGCCCATAGAAATCCCGAAAAACTAAGAGAGTATGGCTTGGAGGTAGAGAAGAGAGGGCTCAAAGTTATCATTGCTGCTGCTGGCAGAGCTGCTCACCTTCCCGGCGTCCTGGCTAGCTGGACAACCTTGCCTGTGATCGGTGTCCCTTTACCTACCAGTGAGCTTAAGGGGGTGGATGCTTTGCTTTCTATAAGCCAGATGCCCGGGGGAGTGCCGGTAGCCTGCACGGGCATTGGGCAAAGCGGGGCAAAGAATGCTGCCTTGCTTGCCGCCCAGATTTTAGGCGCTGAGCACAAAGAGATAAAAGAAGCCTATCGTAAGTATAAACAGGAATTAGCAAAGGGATAATATGATTGAACGGTACTCCAGGCCTCAGATGAAGAAAATCTGGTCTGAGGAGAATAAGTTTGACCAGTGGCTAAATGTGGAGATAGCCGTTTGTGAAGCCTGGGCTGAGCTGGGTGAAATCCCCCGAAAAGACATAGTCAGGATAAGGAAAGCCAGCTACAACTTGAATCGTATCGCTGGGTTTCTGAAGGTCACCCATCATGACATGACGGCTTTTCTCAACTCGGTGGCTGAAAGCCTGGGTACAGAATCGCGCTTTATCCATCTTGGGCTCACCTCCTCGGATGTTATGGATACCGCCCTCGGCTTGCAATTGACCCAGGCGGCAGATATCCTGGCGAAAGACATAGCCGGGATTATACCCGTACTGGAGAGTAAAGCTATAGAGCATAAATACACCCTTATGATGGGGCGGACCCACGGTGTTCATGCTGAGCCTACTACCTTTGGTTTGAAGATGGCCCTATGGGCTGAAGAAATGAAGCGCAATGCTCAAAGGCTGGCTGAAGCTGAGAAGATTATCTCGGTAGGCAAGATATCAGGAGCGGTAGGCACTTATGCCACCGTGCCTCCTCAGGTTGAGAAAATAGCTTGCGCCAGGCTAAGGCTTACACCCGCTCCCATATCGAGCCAGATAGTCCAGCGTGACCGCCATGCCCAATTCCTGACCACTCTGGCTATTATCGCCAGTTCCCTGGAGAAATTTGCCACCGAGATTAGAGGCCTCCAGCGAACGGAGGTCCGGGAGGTTGAAGAGCCTTTTGAAGAGGGGCAAACGGGCTCCTCGGCGATGCCTCATAAAAGAAATCCCGAGCTTTGTGAGCGCATCTGTGGATTAGCAAGATTGATAAGAGGCCATGCTTTGACTTCTCTGGAGAACATCGCCTTATGGCATGAACGCGACATCAGTCACTCCTCCACTGAGCGGATTATCTTACCTGATTCCTGTCTGGTAGTTGATTACATGTTATCCATATTTACATCCATAATGAAAGGGCTCAAGGTTTATCCGGAAAACATGCGTCGTAACATAGAGCTCACCCAGGGGCTGGTCTTCTCCCAGAGAGTACTCATTGCTTTAATAGATAAAGGCCTAACACGAGAAGAAGCCTATAAAATAGTGCAGGACAATGCCATGAAGGCCTGGGAGCAAAGCAAAAGCTTTCTGAGCTTGCTTGAAGCGGACAAGAGAGTGACTGGTCGTTTGAGCAAAAAGGAAGTGAAATCTCTCTTTGACTACGATTATTATCTGAAATACGTGGATGATGTCTTTGAACGGTTGATGTTAACTAAAACCAAGCGGGGAAGGAAAGCTGGCAAAACTGGGTCAACAGGGTTGGCTCCCAGGGCAGTATAGTGATGGGGCATTGACTTCTAAATCTTTGCCTTAGCGTATAAAGGAGGGGAACAGAAAGATGAAGACTGCACGAGAATACCTTGATAGTATGAAGAAAATGCATTTTGAACTCTACATGTTTGGAGAGCGGGTTACCAATCATGTAGATCACCCTATTATCAAACCGACAATGAATTGTATGGCTGCTACTTACGAGCTTGCCGAGGAATCAAAATTTCCACAATTCCAGAAGATTATGACAGCCACCTCTCATCTAACAGGAAAGAAGATAAATCGTTTTTGTCACATTCATCAGAGTATCGAAGACCTGGTCAACAAGTCAAAAATGGGTAGGATATTGGGTGCTTATACAGGTTCTTGCTTTCAGCGTTGCGTTGGGATGGACACCTTGAATGCTTTGTCGATGGTGACTTACGACATTGACCAGAAGTACGGGACCGAATACAACAAGCGTTTCCTGAAATACTTAAGATACGTACAGGATGAAGACCTGGTTTGTTGTGGTGCCATGACGGATGCCAAGGGCGATAGAAGTCTTCGTCCAGCCGAGCAAGCTGACCCCGACCAATACCTTCACGTAGTGGAGGAGAAGCCGGATGGCATTGTAGTTCGTGGGAACAAGATGCACCAGACAGGAGCTGTAAATTCGCATGAAATTATCTGCATGCCGACCAGAGCTATGCGTGAAGAAGATAAGGATTATGCTATTTCTTTTGCCCTGCCCAGCGACACCGAAGGGATTATATACATCTATGGAAGACAGCCATGCGACACAAGGAAAATAGACAGTCCGAATATGGATGTAGGTAACATTCTTTACGGCGGACAGGAATGCATGGTTGTTTTTGACAACGTGTTTGTTCCCTGGGAACGAGTCTTCATGTATAAGGAGTATGACTTTGCCGGCGACCTGGTAGAAAAGTTTGCTTCCTATCACCGCCAAAGTTATGCCTGCAAGTCGGGTATTAGCGATGTCTTGATTGGCGCCAGTCAATTAATTGCTGAATATCAGGGCACTGCAAAAGCTTCTCATATTAAAGACAAAATCCTTGACATGATTCAGCTCAATGAAACTATGATGTCTTGCAGTCTTGCCTGTGCTTACGAAGGTCACAAAGAAGCTTCAGGGACTTACTTTGTAGATACTCTAAGAGCCAATGTATCTAAGTTAAATGTGACGAAATTTCCTTATGATATAGCCAGACTGGCCCAGGACATCGCTGGTGGCATAATAGTAACGCTGCCTTCTGAAAAAGACCTTAAGCATCCCAAGATAGGCGAGTATGTTGCTAAATATCTGAAGGGTGTTGATGGTATTGCAGTAGAAAATCGCATTCATCTACTACGATTGATTGAAAATCTCACGATAGGTTTAGGAGCCGTATGTTATTTGACGGAATCTATGCATGGTGCCGGATCGCCTATGGCCCAGAAGATTATGATTGGGAGACGGGCTAATATAGAGAGAATGAAAAGCAATGCAAAAAGGTTGTGTGGCATTGAGCCCTAGTTACTGGGAATCTTTACTGGGAACATCATAGCCTGGGCCGAGGAAACTATGAGTGGCAGCCCGACAGTCTTAATAAATACGACCTTAGCTCTACCTTTATTTCGGCGGGGCAAGGTAAGGGATGTCTACGGTTTAGGCGATAAACTACTCATTGTGTCCACCGACCGCATATCGGCCTTCGATGTTGTCTTGCCCTGCGGTATCCCCGACAAAGGGAAGGTTCTTAACCAGCTTTCTGCCTTCTGGTTCGGGAAAACAGCCCCTATCTTACCTAATCATTTTATCAAGGTAATCGATAGCACTGTCGTTCTGAACGAAGTGAAGAATCTCTCGAACCAGCCAGGGGATTTACCGGATTCTCTTATCGGCCGCTCTATGCTTGTGGCTAAGGCCGAGCGCATACCTGTCGAATGCATTGTTCGGGGTTATCTATCCGGCTCGGCATGGGCGGAATATAAGGAGGCTGGAAAGCTTGGCCGTGTCCAATTGCCCTCGGGAATGAAAGAAAGCCAGGAATTGTCCCAACCTATCTTTACTCCTACTACCAAGGGCGAGACGGAGCATGACCGCCCTTTAACCAATCAAGACATAAAAGACCTTGGCATTGAAAACATTTTTGAGGAATTAGAGCAAAAAAGCCTGCTTATCTACGGCTATGCTCGGGATTACGCTAAAGCCAAGGGTATAATAATTGCCGATACCAAATTCGAGTTTGGTTTCATCAATAGTCAGTTAGTCCTTATCGACGAGCTACTAACGCCAGACTCAAGTCGCTTCTGGGATACCAACCAGTACGAGGTCGGCCATTCGCAACCCAGCTTTGATAAACAGCCTGTTCGCGACTGGCTGTCAGCTTCAGGATGGGATAAAGAACCGCCAGCGCCTATGTTGCCACCTGAGGTAATAGAGGGGACATCGAAAAGATATCGTGAAGTGTACAGCAGGTTAACCGGGAGGGGTCTCTGGAGAAAACAAGGCGGAGATTGTTAAGGGAAGCAGAGCTAGGCCAGATAGGGTGCTTTCTAAATTAGCGGCTAGTGTCCAGCTCAGGTTCGTATTATCTCAGTTTTAAGCAAACATGATGATTCTCAGGTCTCGACTACAGGGGGTGTAAAACTTGGGTTTTGCTGAGGTGACAAGCGTTCATGATGGCAAATACAAGTAAGAAATTTAGGTAAAATGGACTGGAGCAACATAGTCAGCATCGTTATGGCTGTTTTGGCGCTTATTGCACTGCCTTTAGCCCTCCGCAAGAGAAAAAAAGCCGCTCCCTTCAAGAGGGAGGAATTTTGCCGACACCTCCAGGGAATGGGAATAGAGGCAACTTTGAGAGAAAGAGGCTGCGATGGAGAAAAGATAGGGCTGAGCCGCTCCTCAGGGCAAAGATCGGAGGGAATTATCGAGCTAAAAGACACAAATATAGATCTGGTAAACGTCATCAGCATTGCGAGTCAGTATGGAGTGCGCTACTTCTTGGATTATCTGGTGAAGAGCTCAAACATAATGGAGGAACGGGTACTCAAGAAAACCAGGCTGACCAGAAGGAAAAGTCCACCCCTATGGGGCAAGGTAGTAGCCATTGATTGGAAAGGGGATGACTCTCTGGCACAGAGCCTTAATCTCGACTATAGTCTGGAAGATGAGCTGCTAAAAGCCGATGTGAACGCTTTCAAAGGAAATATCTGGATTTTCCCTGAGCCCAAGCATGGATATGCCCGGATACGGACTGATTATTTGCTACCTCCTGCCGCGGTATTTGAAGCAATAAGTGACATAGCCAGACACATTAAGTCATGGTAGGGGGACTCTAATCCTGAAGTTCCCAGCAAGCCCTTTACTTTGCCTGGGGAGTGCTTTATCGCGTTCCTATCCAGACAGTACCTTGACCAACCGTAACAAGTTTCTATCCAATTCCTTCTTTTTCTCCCAGGTTTCCCTGAGAGGGGTGAAGGCTATCTCTCCCTTCAGCTCCCCCACCATGTAGCCTGTCATGCCCTTGATCAGAGCACCCACAGCCGCCGCTCCTAGCTTACTGGCGAGAACTCTATCTTTGGCTGTAGGCGAGCCACCTCTCTGGACATGTCCCAGCACGCAAATTCGGTACTCCAGCCTTAATCTTTCCCAAACTTGCTGAGCAATTGAAAACGCACCGCCTGCCTCATCCCCTTCAGCAACTATCACGATAGAGGACTTTTTACCTCTCTTGAAGCTGCGCCTTATATCAAGGCAAAGCTGCTCTATTCTTGTCTCTACTTCCGGAATCAAGATATCTTCGGCTCCGCCAGCAATTCCCACCTCCAGCGCAATAAATCCCCTACTCTTTCCCATGACCTCGACGAAAAAGAGGCGTTGTAGCGACCCCGCAGTATCTCTAATCTTGTCTATGGCATCCAAAGCTGTATTTACAGCGGTATCGAAGCCAATAGCATTGTCAGTGCCATACACGTCGTTATCTATGGTACCTGGAATACCAATCACCTTTATATTGCCGGCTTCGGCCAGGGCTGCTGCACCGCGAAAGGTACCGTCCCCGCCGATAGTTATCAATCCCTCGATGCCTTCCTGCTGAAGAACTTCATTTGCCTTCTTTATGCCTTCCGCAGTCTTCATTCCCTCACAGCGAGCCGTTTCTAGGAAGGTGCCCCCGCGGTAGATGGTGTTGGCTACCGACCTGCTACCTAACTTTACAAAGTCCTCCTCCAATATACCGCAGTACCCTCGGCGGATTCCTATGACCTCCAGCTTGCGGCTAACCCCACAGCGGACGACAGCCCTGACGCAGGCATTCATCCCTGGAGCATCACCGCCGCTGGTTAGGACGCCAATCTTTTTCATAATACCTTCCCGTTTAGCTTCTATTCTACCATGAACTGTAAGGCTATTCTATGGACTTTGCAAAAAGCCCTCAGTATTCTCAATGCCTGGCTCCCTTAAACCTTGTAGCTATCTCGGTAATACACCAGCAAGTATAGCTCTCTAAGCAGGTCAGACTCGTTGTGCTTTATGATTTGCTGTAAATAGTTATCATCATCTGTGTAGATGAATCTTTGCCATAGCAAAGGGACGTCTCTGCCGCTTATCACTGGCTCGTTAAAATAGCGCTCCGCGTGAGAAAACAGCTCGTCCAGCTTAGGCCACTTGAGGTAAAGTGACTCGGCCTTTTCCTTCCAGGGCTGAAACAAGTCTATCCCTTCTATAGCAATCCCTTTAGCTTGAAGAAATCCCTTCTCAAAGGCGAGATTATAGGCGTAAAATGGCCTGGGGAGCGTCGGAACGAGTTCAGCAAGCTGAGCGATAAACGGCGCTTCTTCGTGCGAACTCCGGCAAATTATCTCAAGGTGGCTACCTTGAATGTAGCCAAAAAGCACTATTTCATCTTGCCCAATATTAAGGCCGGTGGTCTCTATGTCAATCAATGTCCCTTGGGGGATACCTAACATTAACTCGCGACTGTATGAAGTAATCATGCCCGCAGCCTCTGGTTTTCTGCCAGTATTATACAAGCTAGATTACACCAAAGATAGCTCACCCTCATTCTGAATCTTGTCATCCGTCTATTTAGATAATGAGTGCCAAAGCGGCATAACAGGTAATAAAGAGAGCGAGCTCCAAATTTTGGAACTCGCTCCTGAATATCGCTATTCAGTTCTTAAACCACCCCTACTCTTCCACTTCAGCTTCCGGCTGAACTGCCGTTGCCCTATTTTGAGAGCCTTGCTTTACACGAAAAGCTCGGGGCTTCCAATTGCTCTCCAGCAACGCACCTTACCTACCGAAGCCATCCCCCCCTTACGCTGCCGGGGAGCTCCCTTGAGGAAACACCCATCGGCATAACCACGCTTCTCTCCGTATCATGCCCCACCTCCTTGCTAGGCATCGACTATTCTTGCCTAACAAATACATTTTAGCATAATGCAGGGTGCTATGTCAAAAATGCAAGCGTGGAACTTTTGATGTTCTGATCGCTCCTACCTGTCATTGCGAGGAGTGAGATTCCTTGCTTATGCTTCGGAACAGGCTCCGCAATCTAGGTGTGGTTCTCAAGGGCTGGGGATTGCCACGCCCCGACAAGTCGGGGCTCGCAATGACAGGGTGGAGTTGTTAATCAATCCAATGTTAATATGGTGGAAAAAATTTGGGCAATATGGACATTTGTGAGCAA
>Ga0315551_10004213_pt1 | contig 10071 bp, 6 predicted proteins | sample SalMarSW160290MG_FD_203678 | JGI IMG/M metagenome (GOLD analysis project Ga0315551, IMG submission 203678) | Salt marsh sediment microbial communities from the Plum Island Ecosystem LTER, Massachusetts, United States - Salt Marsh Sediment SW1602-90 ... | reverse complement strand
ATCGTTTGGTAGACAAAATCCGGGTGCGTCGAGTTCGTCTCGTTTTCGGCAATCGGCTAATGCGTCGTCGACCGGCGCAGGATGGCGGCTTGGCGGGCAAACTCCTTGCGGAAACGGGCAAACTCTCGGTCGAGGCGGGATTTGTAGTCGTCCCCGTTGTCCTGCAGATCGTCTGCGGTGATGCCGGTCAATTCCTGGCAAAGGCGGCGAATGGCTTCGGCACCGACATTGCCGGATGTGCCCCGCAACGCGTGGATTTTGTCACGAAATGCAAGCGGATCTCTTGCCACAATGGCGGCGTTGATTTCCTTGAGCAGGGCCTCCGTGTCGGCGGTGAAGTCCTGAAGTATCTCCAGAATGAAGCCTTCATCCGAGGAAAAATTGCTGAGACGACGGATCATTGACCAATCGAGAGCGGCAAAGGACTCGGGTTTGTATCTCGGATGCACGGAGATCTGCGTCACTGTCTCGTCTTCGCCGGTTGCCGCGATCGGTTCCGGCGAGGCTTTTCGGTCCGTCGCTAAGGCGTTGACGGAGTCCAAGAGTCGTCGCGCCTCCACCGGTTTGGTCAGGTAGGCGTCCACGCCCACCTCCTCGCAGGCACGACGGGTTTCGGCGGTCGCGTCGGCGCTGAGTGCGATGATCGGCATGCGATGCTCGCCGAGCTCCGCCATGCGACAGATCTTGATGACATCCAGGCCGCTCGTCCCGGGCATGTTGACGTCGACAATGAACAGATCGAAATCCGCCGTTTCCAAAGTGTCGAGCGCTTCGTCTCCACTGGCGACCATGCTGGGCAGATGCCCCCCATGCTCGAGTATCCTCTTGGTGACCTTCTGGTTTACGGGATTGTCCTCTGCGACGAGGACGCGGAGACCGGATCTCTGTTGAGAGCGCAAGCCGATCTCGCTCTCAAAGGATTCGGACCGCGCATAGTCCACACTGAACGCTTGACCGGCATGGAGGGCATTGGTGAACGGCTGTGTTTCGATCGGTACCGGCAGGGTAGTGACGAACGCCGGGTTCGGGGCGAAGCCCTGCCCCGAGCGGTCCAGCTTTATGAATGCGAAGTTGGCGAGGGAATCACATGAACGCAGGCAGTCCGCAATTTCGATTGCATCCGGTTCTTCATTCTGTTCATCGATCAGGATCACTTGGTTGTGCATCTCGCCGAGGGCATGGCGGGTGACGATATGTTTTGCCCTCCGCAGGTTCGACGCGGCCTTGACCGTGACCGGCATATCGGCAAGTCGGGCGCGGATGTCTTCGAACACCGCGCGATCGGGAGAAATGACGAGGATTCCTCCCGGAGTCCAGATTTCGGCGATCAACGATTCGCGCTGGCACTGCAGGGGCAACACCACCGAAAAAGTACTGCCTTTTCCAAGGTCGCTCCGGACGCTCATCACACCGCCCATCAGGCCGACCAGGCTTCTACTGATGGCGAGTCCGAGCCCGGTCCCCCCGTAGCGGCGATTCAACGCGTCATCGGCCTGGGTGAACCGCTCGAAAACCCGGCTATGGTTTTCAGGTGCGATTCCGATGCCGGTATCGGTTACGTCGAAGCGCAGTTCGACAGTTTCTTCGCCTGTTCGACGGACGAAATCCACACTGAGCAGAACGTAGCCGCTATCGGTAAACTTGATGGCGTTAGAGGCGAGGTTGGTGAGGATCTGGCGAAGATGACGCGGATCTCCACACACACGATAGGGCACATCAGGTCCCACACATGCGGCAAGCCTAAGATTTTTGTGGCGGGCTTGATGCCGCAGAACCGAGACCAGATCGGCGATTTCCGCGTGGAGGTCGAAGTCCACGAAAACGACGGAAGTCTTGCTGGCTTCGATCCGCGACAGGTCCAAAATATTGTCGATCAGTGAAAGGAGTGCGCTGCCGGACGTTTTCACCGTGTGCACCATCTCCCACTGTTCGCGGTCGAGACGGGTTCCGCGAAGCAGATCGCTCATTCCTATGATGGCATTGAGCGGCGTTCGCAGCTCGTGGCTCATGCTGGCGAGAAATCGGCTCTTGGCCTGGTTCGCCGCTTCCGCCTGGGCCTTCGCCTCGGTCAATTTTCGGATCAGGCTGGCCGCGTAGGAAGGGAGCACGACCAGGGCGGCCAGCAACCCGATCCCCAGCGGCAGTTCCTCGCGCCAGAAATCGGTGGTGATCAGGACGATGACGAAACCGCACACCGCGACCACCACCGAGGATGCAAGGTAAGGCAAGCCGTATCGAAACCCGTTGCCGAAGGCTACCCAGAGATAGAGCGGATAGATCGGCGCGCCGCCTTCGTTGCCGAAATGCATGCTGGCGGATATGGCCGAAAAATCCATCACCATCCCGGCCAGCCGTCTGACCGGGGACTTTTGCGGCCAGATCACGATCAGCGAGAAGTGAATGCAGGAGAGAAACAGATAGCCGCCGACGACATAGAGCCCGTACATCAATCGGCTCGATCCACCATCACCCGTTGCTTTCAAAGAGAACAAGTAGGCGAGAACCAAGCCGGTGATGACGACGCGAACGATCGCTTGTTCATGTTCGGTGTCCGGCCGGTTTTTGAGTCTGCCTAGGACGCCGGTCAGCACCGAATGCTTGGGAGATCCGTTCTCGGTTTCTCTCATATGCCAATCCCGCCCAGCGACCGAGTGAACCGGTTTTCGTAAAGAAGGGGCACCACGTTCAACCGTATCCACATTTCGTTCTCTTTGCCACGACCGATATACTCTGATTTGTCCTTCGGTTTATCAGTCTCGTTGCAGCGCTCCGGTTGTTTCGACACGGGCCGGCCAGCGACACCGTCCGCAACAATCAAAACGACAACAGCGAGACCGTGTCGGTCGGACAGGGCGGTCGCAGGAGGCCCAAGTTCTTCTCTCCCCGTGTCCGGAGAAATCCGTCCCGAAATGCGCATGGCCATTCTCGCCGGGTCATCTCCCTCGCCAAGCTACCCCTCTTATACCCCAATTGAGGAATGAGTTCCGGCTTTTTTTGACATTTGGACGGTGCAATGATTTTGCGTGTAGGGCAGCCAACTCCGCAAGGTGTCGGGGCGAGCCGGGAGCCTTCAGACCACAAAACAAGGGGCCAAGCCGTTGAAACCTGGCCCCTTGCCGGTTTTGGCTCCGGAGGAGGGATTCGAACCCCCGACCCAGCGGTTAACAGCCGCTTGCTCTACCACTGAGCTACTCCGGATCAATATTGGAGGCGCGGACCGGATTCGAACCGGTGTTCACGGCTTTGCAGGCCGCTGCGTAGCCACTCCGCCACCGCGCCGAGCATACACCCTGCCTGCACGCAGCGAACGTGCAGCGGCCTTCTGGGCGACGGAACTTAGACGTTGGATCTGCGCCGGTCAAGGTACGTCAAGGCAGGTACGTCAAGGCACGGCAGCAAAGAGGTGTCGTTGTACTTGGCCGACCAACCGGCTATATACCGACGCGTGCCCTCTTTCACGGATGGAGCCTCGATGGATTACGCCGCTGCCCGTTACATGATGGTGGAAAATCAGATCCGCACCAACCGGGTAAACGACCCACTGGTCGTTGCCGCCATGAACGAGCTTCCCCGCGAGGCTTTCGTGCCAGAGACACTGCAAGGCGTCGCTTACTTGGACGAGGACTTGCCACTCGGTCATGGACGCTGTCTGATGGAGCCCCTGACCACGGCGCTTCTGCTGCAGGCCGCCGAGATCGGGCCCGAGGACGTGGTGCTCGATGTCGGATGCGGGACCGGTTATGCGAGCGCTGCGATGGCGCGGATGGCCAGTGCCGTCGTCGCGCTGGAAAGCGATCCCGAACTTGCCGCCCATGCCAACGGGGCGCTGGCGAATCTCGGTTTGGATACCGTCGCCGTCGTCGAGGGACCGCTGCAGGCGGGTTATTCCCGGCAGGCTCCTTACGACGTGATCTTCATAGGCGGCGGAGTCGAGGAGATTTCTCCGGCCATTACCGACCAACTCGCCGATGGCGGGCGGATGGTGGCGGTGGTGTATGACAAACGAAGCGTCGGCAAGGGAACCTTGTTTGTTCGCTTCGGCGACGTGGTTTCCCGGCGGGAGATCTTCGATGCGTCGACGCCGATGCTTCCCGGGTTCGAGCGGGAATCGACGTTCGAGTTTTGACCGGCGCCGCCCAACGCGTCTCCAAAAAACCGCGGCGTGAAGGTCACAGTGTCGACGATAAACCGCTGTTTTGGCGATCCGCTATTGACCCGGGGGCAACTATCTGATCCTTTCCCGAGAGCAAAAGGCATCGGGCGCTGCAACCGCGCGGTGGAGGATGCGGCGCGCGAAGCTATGGAAAGGGCGACGTTTTGATTGTGCTACGGCTGGCCGTCTGTTTTGGTCTGCTGGCGGGCACCGGGCTGTTTGGCCACGCGGCCCTTGGCCAGACTTTGAATGAAGCTCTCGCGGCTGCTTATCTCGGCAACCCGACCCTGGAAAGGGACCGTGCCAATCTTCGGGCCAGGGACGAGTCCGTCCCCCAGGCACTCTCCGGCTGGCGGCCGAGTGTGACCACCTTTGGCGAGGTGGGTAAGAGGAGCATTGACGATAACAATCGTACCGCCATCCAGGGTAACGACGACCTTACTCCCGAGAGTGCCGGCGTGTCGATTACTCAACCGCTGTTCCGGGGTGGAAGAACCGTAGCGCAAACACGATCGGCTGAGAACACGGTCCGTTCCGCCCGCGCACAGTTGCTTTCGAGCGAACAACGGGTGCTTTTCGATGCTTCCGAGGCGTTTCTGGATGTCTACCGCGACCAGGCGGTCCTCGAGTTACAGATCCAGAACGAGCAGCGGCTCGCCCGGCAGTTGGAGGCGGCCCGCGACCGGTTCCAGGTCGGTGAGGTCACGCGGACCGATGTGTTTCAGGCGGAAGCCCGCCTCGCCGACGCGACGGCCGAGCGTATCGCGGCCGAAGGCAATCTCGACAGCTCGCGCGCCCGGTACCGCAACGTGGTCGGCGAGACCCCGGGCAATCTGAAACGGCCCGAGTTTCCCAAAAATATTCCAGCCGATTTGGAAGCGACCATAGCCACCGCGCTCGATCGGGATCCGGATCTTATTTCCGCGGAATACGCGGAGAAGGCTGCTCTGGACGATATCGACAGCACGCGCGGCGAACTGCTACCACAGGTCAACCTGATCGGCCGGGCGCAAAGGGATCGCGAATCAGCTCGGCAAGGGGCCCGGTTCAATACCTACGAGGCACTTGTCCGCATGGATATGCCGCTGTATCAGTCGGGCGCCGTTTATTCGAGGCTGCGCCAGGACAAGCAGATCGCTGCGGCGGCACGCCGCGACATCGACCGGTTCCGGCGCAACGCCATTCAACGGGGCACTCAGGCTTGGACCGACTTCGAGACGGCGCAGGCACAGATTCGGTCCTTCACCAAGTCGGTTGAGGCGAATACGGTTGCGCTCGAAGGCGTTCAAAACGAAGCCTTAGTCGGTGCCCGCACGGTTCTCGATGTCCTCGATGCTGAGAACGAGCTGCTGAACTCCCAGGTGGGCCTGGTTCGGGCGAGACGGGACGAAGGCGTAGCGGTGTTCGAATTGTTGTTGGCGACCGGCGAACTGACGGCTCAGCGCCTCGAACTGCCGGTCGACTACTACGATCCCGAAAAGCACTACCGGGAAGTCCGCGGCAAGTGGTTCGGGGGGAGTAGCCAGGGCGATATCAACGAAGATTCCGCGAGCGGGAAGGGTGGAGACTGACCACGGATAGGTTCCAACGTTGCCGGAAGGGCCGGGAGTCTTTTGACTGGGAGATTGCTTCCACGTGAACAATCCTAGCCAGGATGATGTGCCGGCCGGCCAAAAGCCGGAGGCTGATGACACCGACAAGCCGGAGACGGATCAGCAAGAGCCGTCGATGGAGGATATCCTCACGTCGATCCGCCGCATCCTCTCCGAGGAAGGGGGCGAGGAAACGGAGGAGCCGCGAGAGGACGATGCGGCGACCCCGCCGCTCGAGCCGGTCTCGACACCTGAATTCCCTTCGCCACCCGAAACGGTGGTCGAGATGACCGAACTTGAGCCCGAACCCGGTTCGCAGCCCGAGCCCGAGCCCGAGCGTGAGATCGTGTTGGAAGATATGGAACTGCCACCCACAGAGCCTGAATCCGACAACGTTCTCGTCCTGACCCCGCAAATGCGGGCACCGCTGGTGTCGGCGACGGCGGCGACCGCTTCCGCCGACGTATTGAACCAGCTGGCCAAGGCCATACTCGATCGTCGCGACTTGGCCATCGGCAACCGCGATGTGACCTTGGAAGGAATGGTACGCGAGATGATGCGTCCACTGCTCAAGGAGTGGCTGGATCGCAACCTTCCGTACCTGATCGAGCGCTTGGTCAAGAAAGAGATCGACCAGATGATCAATCGGGCCGAACGGCTCGAGGATTGACGTCGCCTCTTCTCTGCGGTTAACAACACCTGCGCAATTCCCTTGCCGGTCCCTCACGGACCGGCTTGTTCGTTGAGAGTGCTTTACGGCGATGCTCGAGAAAACCTATCGGCCCCAGCAGGTGGAGGACAGGTGGTACGCGGCATGGGAGCGCGCTGGCGCCTTCGCATGTGGCCGGCGCCCCGAGGCGGAGCCGTTCGCCATCGTCATTCCGCCGCCCAACGTCACCGGCAGCCTGCACATGGGCCACGCCCTCAACAACACGCTTCAGGACATCATGATCCGCTACGCGCGGATGTGCGGGCGCGACGCTCTCTGGCAGCCGGGCACCGACCACGCCGGCATCGCTACCCAGATGGTGGTCGAGCGGCAGATGAACAAGGAAGGTCTCACCCGCCACGACCTGGGCCGGAAGCGCTTCATCGAACGGGTGTGGGAGTGGAAGGCGGAATCCGGCGGCACCATCACCGGTCAGCTCCGCCGACTGGGCGCATCCTGCGACTGGTCGCGCGAACGGTTTACCATGGACGACGGCCTTTCGGCGGCGGTGCGCGAGGTGTTCGTCGACCTCTACAAGGAGGGGTTGATCTATCGCGACAAGCGGCTGGTGAATTGGGACCCGCTGCTGCACACCGCGATTTCCGATCTGGAGGTGGAGCAGCGCGAGGTTCACGGGCATCTGTGGACCTTTCGGTATCCGATCGAGGGCCGCTCCGATCAGTTTGTCCGCGTGGCGACCACCCGGCCGGAGACCATGCTTGGCGATACCGCCGTCGCGGTCCATCCGGACGACCCTCGCTATGCGGACCTGATCGGTGCCCGCTGCATTTTGCCGATCGTCGACCGGCCGATCCCGATCGTCGCCGACATCCATGCCGACCCGGAGAAAGGGACCGGTGCGGTGAAGATCACCCCGGCTCACGACTTCAATGACTTCGAGGTGGGCCGCCGCCACGACCTCGAGATGATCAACGTTCTCGACGCCCGCGCCTGCATGAACGAGAACGCACCCGAGAGTTACCGGGGCCTCGATCGCTACGAGGCACGCGATGCGATAGTTCGGGAGATGGAGTCCCTCGGCCTCCTCGACAAGGTCGAGGACCACGTGATGATGATGCCCTACGGCGACCGCTCCGGAGTGGTCGTCGAACCGTGGCTGATGGACCAGTGGTTCGTCGATGCGAAGACCCTTGCCGGTCCGGCGATAAGGGCGGTGGAGGAGGAGCGCACCCGTTTCGTTCCAGGGAGTTGGACGAAGACGTACTATGAATGGATGAACAACATCCAGCCCTGGTGCGTGTCCCGGCAGATCTGGTGGGGGCACCAGATCCCCGCCTGGTACGGACCCGACGGGACGATCTTCGTCGAGCACACGGAGGAAGAGGCGCGCGCTGCAGCCCGCGCACACTACGGCGCAGCGGTCGACCTGACCCGCGATCCCGATGTGCTCGATACCTGGTTCTCGTCGGCCCTGTGGCCGTTCTCGACCCTCGGCTGGCCCGAGCGGACGCCGGAACTGAGCCGTTACTATCCCACCGATGTTCTGGTCACCGGTTTCGATATCATCTTTTTCTGGGTCGCCCGGATGATGATGATGGGGTTGCACTTCATGGGCGATGTGCCGTTTCACACCGTCTACATCCATGCGCTGGTCCGTGACGAAAAAGGCCAGAAGATGTCCAAGTCGAAGGGCAACGTCATCGACCCGCTGCAGCTGATCGACGCCTACGGCGCCGACGCCATGCGTTTTACCTTGACCGCGCTCGCCGTTCAGGGCCGCGATGTCAAGATGTCGGAGGGTCGGGTCGAGGGCTACCGCAATTTCTGCACAAAGCTGTGGAACGCCGCACGGTTCTGTCAAATGAACGGCTGCGCCCCGGTAAGGGGCTTCGATCCGTCGGGTTGCCTGGAGACGGTCAACCGCTGGCTTGTCGGCAAGGTTGCGGAAACTGCCGAAAAGGCCGTCGCGGCGTTGGAGGCCTACAGATTTAACGACTATGCCGGCGTCCTCTACCAGTTCACCTGGGGCACCTTCTGCGACTGGTACCTGGAGTTCGCCAAGCCGACCTTCCGTGGCGGCAGTGCCTCGGCGCAGGCCGAGACCCGCGCAGCCACCGCTTGGGGGCTGGACCAGATCCTGCTCATGCTCCATCCGGTGATGCCGTTCGTCACCGAGGAGCTTTACAAGGAGATGGCGGACCGGGGCGGGGAATTGCTGGTCGACCAGCATTGGCCCCGGCCGGACCGATCGCTGATCGATCCCGCGGCCGAGATGGAGATGGACTGGGTCGTGCGGTTGGTCTCCCAGGTACGCGCCGTGCGCGCCGAGATGGGCGTGCCGCCGGGAGCGAAGATCCCGTTGCTGCTCAAGGATGCCGCGCAGGAATCGCGAACGCGCCTCGCCACCCACCGCCACCTGATCGCCGACCTTGCGCGGTTGTCGTCGGCGGAAGCTCTGGAAGGCGAAGTGCCGAAGGGGTCGGTGCAGGACGTTCTCGACGAGGCGACGGTGGTGCTGCCGATCGCCGAAGTGATCGATGTCGCCGCCGAGAAGGCGCGGCTGAGCAAGGAGATCGCCCGCCTCGACGGCGAGATCACCCGCTTCGACCACAAGCTCGCCAACGAGAAGTTCGTCGCCAAGGCGCCGGCCGAGGTGGTCGAGACCGAACGCCAGCGCCGCGCCGAAGCTTTGCAGGCTCGCACCAAGCTGAACGAGGCCGCTCAGCGGCTAGCGTCTATCTGACAAAAAATACTCTTCTCAGACGATTGCTTACTATTATTGAAACGATACGTTAATTCCAGCCCTGCCGACCGCGGGGCTCTTTCGGGCGGGGATCATCGGTGTCTGCCGATCGGATCAAAAAGATCATCATTGCCGTCGCCGTCGTCTGCTTGGTGGTCTGGTTGGCGATGATGCTCAAGACCCTAATCGCCGCGCCGGTTCCGCTCCCACCCGTCTAAAAGAAACCGCTTCGGGACGCTTCTCAGCCGCCCCCTGGCGGCGTCAGCAACCGGAGCAGCGTGTTCTGATCGGGAAGTCCCGTCGGTTCTATCTGCTGCGCCTTTTGGAATGCCTCCAGGGCCGACCGGGTGTTGGGACCATACTGGCCGTCGGCGGCACCCGTGAGGAAGCCTTGGTCGATCAGCTTCTGCTGAACGTCTTTCATCGTTTCTCGATAGAGATAGAATTTGTTGGTGCCGGCTTCGGCGAGGATCCGCTCCGATTGACCTTGCAGCCGACGTGGCTGGAGGAATTTCCTCATCGAGTCAACGATCTGGAAGACGTTTGCTTGAGGATTGCGTTCACAGTTGCGGCTGACGAGCCCGAGAAGGACCTGGGTCGACTGCCATGGGGCGATGTCGAATGTCTCCGGCGTGAACTGATTGACCGCGGTGATGTAACCCTCGATCCAGCTCCCGGCAACCAGGACGTTCTCCTGTCGTTCCTGCAGGGCCTTGAGGAATTGCTCGCATTTCGCGAGGCCGGCGCCACGAAGGGCAAATCGACTGGTGGAGTCGGCGGCGAACGCCGGCAAGGCGGCGAACAACAAACCAACCAGCATCAAGATACGTATAACCATGAGCAGCTCTCTGTCCTGGGGGCGAAACCGTTGATGCGCACATATACCTTCCTGCCCCCGGTGACAACCCATGGT
>Ga0315551_10004212_pt1 | contig 10075 bp, 8 predicted proteins | sample SalMarSW160290MG_FD_203678 | JGI IMG/M metagenome (GOLD analysis project Ga0315551, IMG submission 203678) | Salt marsh sediment microbial communities from the Plum Island Ecosystem LTER, Massachusetts, United States - Salt Marsh Sediment SW1602-90 ... | reverse complement strand
CGAAGGTGAATGCAGAAGTTACTAAGGCTAAGGAAAGAGTAGTAACAGAACTTGGTTTATCAATTATCATAAACGGAAGGCATTTTGCTACAGCGATGATAACGCCTATGATGGAGAAGGAGTTTATCATTGGGCATCTATTTGGGCAGGGAATTATAGAAAATATTGTCGACATAGAATCAATAACAGTAAAAGAGAATATAGCTGAGGTAACTTTGTCCAGGAAAGAAGATAAGGCAAATTGGTCTCCGGAGATACATTCTGATTTTAAAGTTAGTAGAGAAGATATATTCGGTGGGGTCAACGCGATCCTGAAATCTAAGATATATGCCGAAACCGAAGCCATACATTCAGCTGGACTGTTTAAACAAGGGGCAGAACCAGTTTGCATAGCCGAAGACGTTGGAAGGCACAATGCACTAGACAAAGTGATAGGCTATGCATTGATTAATAAGATTGATTTTGGAAATACATTTGCGGCCTCGACCGGAAGGATGGTCTCTGACATGGTGTCAAAGATTTGCCGAGCCAATATTCCAGTTGTGGCGACAAAGACGGCGGTGACAAAATTGGGAGTCGAAATTGGCGAAAGGTGCGGATTGACAATTGTAGGATTTGTAAGGGATATAGGGACGAAGGTCACTGCAGATACGGGTGTAAGAATTGCAACTGAGAGGGGAATGAAAATTTACACGAATCCCCAAAGAATACTTTATTGATACAACCGAGCAGCATAAAGACGCGGCTGAGATTGAGGCTATGGTGGGCGGTACTGGACTTGAACCTCCAACTGGCTGATTAAGAGATTGAAGATGCTCTTGGCAGCCCTTTTCAACTGGTGAGTTTCAATATCATCCTATCGGCAACCAGCTTGGCCTTCATACGTTATAGTTATATCTACTGCCGACCTGTGCTATCCGGTATGTTGGCAAAATGTTAGCAACCGGCCATATTTTATAAAGAATAAGAGTGTCAAGACACTAGATCTGCCAGTACCCCGATTCTGTTATGTGTTCAGCAAAGTATGAATAAATTATATAATTATTAAAGATGTCACTTCCTCGTTAATTAGTCCTTTGAAATATGACAGAACGGACTTTTGTTACTTGGCTAAACGAAACAAGCTTTTGTTTACTTAACGCTGAGCCATAAATTAAAAAGTCTTGACAACTAAATCACAAAATAGTACAATCCCCCTGGTACTGAAACTTAACAACTAGTTATTACGTTAGTTCTTCGAGCCACCAATCCTAAAGGAACTCCCACAGATAGTGGCTGATAGGGTAGTACTGGAAGCGGTATCGTCTCCCGTGCTTGGAAAAGAGAACTATGAACGTAAAAAGAAACGGAGTACATCTGCCCTTGGGCAGGTGTACTTTTTTTGTTTATTTTAATGTTTTGAGAGGTTTGAACGTGAAATGAGTCAACTTGTTAGTCTGCATTATATACTTCCGTCAGCTTATCTGAGCAATAACCCAACTTATGAACACAATCTTGGGTGGACAAGCGCAGTGAAAATTATAGGAGGGAATTAAGATGACTCAACCCAGGCATACTTATCTAACAAAATGGCCGTACCCAGTAAATTACAGCAAGGAGAACGAAGTTGGTGCCGATGTCCTGATCCTCGGTGGTGGCATAGCCGGATGCCACGCGGCTATAAATGCAGCTAAACGGGGGGCAAAGGTCGTTGTCATTGACAAGGGAGCGGTGATAAGAAGTGGGCTCGGTGGAGCCGGGGTTGACCACTGGCACCTTGCCTGTACCAACCCATGCTCTAAGATTACCCCGGAAGAAATGGTGGAGATAGATACTAAGGGATTTAACCCTTATTTCACCCTTGAATATGGCAACGGGATTACCTGTTATATCACGTGTAAGGAAAGCTATGATACCCTTCTTGATGTGGAGAAGATGGGGGTGAAGGTTAGAGATGCGGATGACGAATTTGTCGGTGCTGAGTTTCGAGACGAAAAGACCAAGCTGATGTTTGCCTATGATTACAAGAACAAATATATTATACGAGTGAGTGGCGGGGCAAACATCAAGCCTGCCTTGTATAATGAACTCAAGCGTCTCGGTGTGAAAATCTACGACCGTGTTATGGCAACAAGCCTGCTAACTGAAGGGGGCAAGCAGGGAGCCAGGGTTGTTGGGGCAACTGGGATAAACACACACACCGGCGAGTTCTATGTCTTCAAGGCAAAGGCTACCGTGCTCTCTACGGGCGCTCCCGCTGGGATCTGGATATTCTCAACAGAATTGGCAGGTGCTACCCTATTTCAGGAGCCTAATCTCACAGGTGAAGGCACTGCTATGGCGTGGCAGGCTGGAGCAGAGTTAACTATGCTGGAGAGAAGCTCGTCGGCGCTCGCGTCTGGTGGTTTTGGCTATCCGATGTATGGCACTGGTGATGCTAACAATACCTGGTTTGCCTGCACCATAGTTGATGCCGATGGGAAGGAAATCCCCTGGGTTGACAGGGATGGGAATATACTAAAGACGGTGTCGGAGCGATACCGCCCAGCGCCGGGGCAGAAACTCTTTTTCCCTTACCTTGCTTTTGCTGGTGAATTCCGGGGGCCGGTCCTTATCCCTGACCTACCCGAACGCATTATGAAGGGTGAGTTTAAACTCCCACTTTATGCCGATTTGCCCAGCATGCCGGAGCACGAGCGAAGGGCAATATGGGGTCTCATGGTCGGCAATGAAGGCAAGACACGCATCTCAATATACAATAGGTACTCAAAGGCCGGGTTTGACCCTGACAAGGATATGCTTCAGGCGAATGTTATGCCTCCTGACCAATATCCCTTTAGAACCTGGTGGGGGGCATATGGGCCGCGCCAGTGGCGATCGGGAGGATTTGCTGCTGGCGGTGGACTGGTGTTTGACTGGGACCTTAAGACCAGCCTTGAGGGTTTATATGTAGCGGGAATGACAGCATATAGCGGTGGAAGCCACGCTACGTCAGCCACCACTGGCAGATATGCCGGTAGAAAGGCAGCCCAGTATGCACTAAAAGCAGGAGAGCCCCTCATCAAAAGGAAGCAGGTAGAGGAAGAAAAGGCTCGTGTCTACGCCCCAGTAAGGCGAAAGGATGGAATAGGGTGGAAGGAGTTACGGGCCGGATTATGCCGAATTATGCAGGACTATTGCGGCGAGTATAAGAGTGAGGAAACGCTGAAAACGGGTCTGAGATGGTTCAACAGCATTAGAGAGAGTGAAGCTTCAACAGCTTACGCCAGGAATCCGCATGAGTTAGTGCGTAGTCTGGAATGCCTGACGCACATCACCGTGGGAGAAATCATAATGCATGCCTCTTTAGCCCGGAAGGCAAGCAGCTCTGCTTTGGAATTCAACAGGATAGACTATCCCGAAATGGACCCCCCGGAGTGGAACAAGCTAGTCACCATCAGGCTGCAGAATGGGGATATCAAGGTTGGAGAGCTGCCTCTCAACTACTGGCTTTTGCCACCTAGTGCCCCTACATATGAAGAGAATTACAAGAAGCATTGTGGTCTTTAAAAGAAGGGCGGGGCTGTAACTGCCCAAAGTGACGGGAGAAGTGATTATGGAAAATAAAGCAATCATGGTTCCTAACCCGATAATGCCAGGCCAGGTAATATTTATTGACCCTGAGCTGTGCAACGGCTGCAACACGTGTGTGGAAGTTTGCCGGTCGGATGTGCTGGTACCCAATCCAGAGAAAGGCAAGCCGCCCATATTAATGTATCCTGATGAATGCTGGTTTGGCGGTTGTTGTGTTGGCCATTGCCCTGTGCCGGGAGCCATTAGAATGGAGCATCCCTTAAATCAGCGAGTAGGCTGGAAGCGTAAGAAGACTGGTGAATACTTCCGCATTGGGATGAAAAATCCACCACCGCCTAATACCAGGCCACCGGTTGGCTAACGTCCCAAAGCCTGAGTTATACTATAGAGAATAGGGAGGGATTATGTAAACTTTATTAACTGTTACTGTACCGGACAAATCTAATATTTGGGAGGGAAAAATGAAAAGGAGAAAATTACAGGCGTTATTTAGTGTCATGTTGGTAGCAGTGATACTGATAGTAATGCTCCTTGCAGGGGGTTGCCCCAAGCCGGCAGCACCAGAGGCAAAAACACTGAAAATAGGCCTTTTATGCAACTTTGGATGGTCGCTCGGGCTAGACATGAAGAGAATGCTAGATGTTGTAGTTCCTATATACAACGAGAAAGGTGGGCTGGCTATCGGTGACGATAGGTATAAAATTGATTTAATCGCATATGACAGCAAGAACGATCCCGAAACAGGCCGAGCCGCCGTAGAAAGGCTGGTTTCCCAGGATAAGGTTAAATTCATACTTGGTGATATAACCGCAGATGCCTGGCTTCCACTTACTGAAGAAAACAAGGTAGTGTCAATTGTCTCCACTCCTTCCCCAGCTGTTCTCAGCCCGGACCTCAAATATACTTTTCAGGGGTCGTATCTAAACACGTCGTTGCCTGAGCTTTGGGGATGGTTTGCCGAGAAATATCCAGAGGCGAAGACCGTTGGCGGTATGTTCCCTGACATTATGCATGGTCACGGTGACGCCCAGCAACTGGAGGCATTATTCCCCAGCCTGGGCTTGGAGTTAGTGGAAACTATCTTCTACCCGCCAGATGCGACAGATTTTAGTGCCTTCGCCACCAAAATGAAAACTGTAAATCCGCAAGTATTTTGTATCGCTGGTTCTGGGCCGCCCGTGGACCAGCTTCAGTGGAAGGCCATGCGTGAAGCTGGATATGAAGGGCTATTCTTTTCCTATCGCGGACTCACTCCGGGGATATGGGCTAAAGTAACTACTCTAGATGTACTTAATGGAGCAATTTTCCCCCTATTTGATTTCAACCTGGAGCCCCCGTCATCACCAGTTTCTAGGGAAGCGAAGGATGCCTGGATAGCTGAATATGGAAGCTGGGATTATCCTGACTGTGTTTTCGCTATTACCTGGTATGAGTTGGAAACAGCTCTGAGAGAAGCCCAGAGCATTGATACAGATAAGGTTGCTACGGTAATGGCCAATGGTCTTAAATTTGATACAATCCTGGGACCCGCCATGATGATCAGCCGACCAGACTTTGGCAACCCCAGAACCATTGATGCCCTCTACGGGATGAGTATAGCAACAGTTAAGGGAGGGGAGGTTAAGGTTCTCGATACCATATCGGTAGAGAAAGCGTTTGAACTTGTTAAGCAAAGCGGGGCTTTTGGAGTTTATAAATAGTGACCTGAAAAACGATAGGCATTACTTGTTGATGGTGGGTGGTATCCCCCTTTCGAGGCGGGAAGACATAGTTTGGACAATAAGTTGCGCAAGGAACCGCTGGGCATCTAAAACCCCGGTGTTCCTTGTGCAACTTATGAAAGTGGGGTAATTATGGCATCCATATTGGCACAGTTAATTGTAGACGGACTAGGGATGGGACTGGTCTATGTGCTGCTGGCCTCAGGTATGAATTTAATCATCGCCATTTCCGGGATACTGTTTCTTGCCTATGGTCAATTCTATATGCTGGGGGCTTATATTCTTTGGGGTCTAATGGTTCTGCTTAAAGTCCCCTACTTTATTGCTTTATGTGTGGCGACGATAGTGCCAGCTATACTAGGAGGGGTAATTTATAGGCTTATTTTCCAACGTATTCAATCTATGGGGCGTCAGTTTTTAAACGGCATAGTAGCCGCTATAGGTCTAATGCTGCTATTAGGACAGGCAGCCTTGTTGGCTTTTGGAACGTCATCAAGGGGCGTAGGGTCGGTATTTATCGGTATGCTCGAAGTGGGTGGAGTTCGTATTACCTTTGAGAAGGTGGTGCTAATTATGCTCGCTGTAGTGGTGATCCTAGGCTTACACTTTATCCTTCAAAAGACACAAGTTGGCCGAGCCATGCGTGCCGTTTCATTTAATCCGGATGTAGCTGCGTTACAGGGAGTAAACTCTAATAGGACATATTTAGGAGCTATGGTAGTTGGTTGTGGCGTTGCCGGCTTTGCTGGCGGAGCTATGGCCCCGGTGTTTGCAATTTCCCCCAGCATGGGGGGAACGATAACTTTGCTTATTCTCTTGGTAGTGATGCTAGGAGGAATCGGTAGTATGCCAGGTGCTATTCTTGCTGGACTGGTATTGGGCCTTACCTTAAGCTTTGGTCAATATTTTATTGGTACCGGTCTGGTACAAATATTGTTGTTCGCTGTTATTGGGTGTATTGTATTTTTTAGGCCAGGAGGGTTGCTTGGGCAACCTACGGAAGAATTACCTGTCTAACCGGGTCAACCGGCGCTCTGGCAAGGTAGTTGGGCTGGGTATCCTGGCGTTAATTCTAATCTTAATGCCAGTGTTAGTGCCTAATACCTATTACATCCACCTACTGATTATGGTGGGTATCAACAGCGTACTGGCTATGACCTTCATCCTTCTGCTTAGAATGGGGTTAATAACCGTGGCCACAGCTGCTTTCTGGGGTATAGGGGCTTATACCTCAACCTTGCTAGTGGTGAGACTGGACCTGTCATTCTGGCTGGCTTTGCCCGCGTCTACCATAATAACAGGAATTATTGCTTTCATCACCGGCTTTCCTCTGGTCAGGAAGGGCGGGATTAGCTTTGTTATAGAAACTCTGGCGTTTGCTTTCATAATAGCCCTGGTATTTGGCACTTTTGATGTGTTCGGTGGATATACCGGGATTTATAACATCCCGACTCCAGAGCCTATTCGTTTGCCCTTTCTGGCCCCCATAGAATTCATCTCCAAGACGCCTTATTACTATCTAATGCTATTTCTAGTTTCGCTGGTGGCAGTTGTGTTATCAGCCTTCTACGCCGCCTGGACAGGTAGAGCCTGGAGAGCAATCGGCCTAAGTCCTCGCTTAGCCGAATCACTGGGGGTGAACCTCTTCAGATACCGACTGCTGGCATTTGTAGTTACTGCCGCTGCCGCTGGATTAATGGGGAGTTTTTTCGCACACTACTACGGGTCAATCGTGCCCGGTACATTTGGTCCTTTTAAGTCACTTTATGCTCAAGTATACGCCATCTTGGGCGGGGTAGGTTTCGCTATTTTAGGTCCGATAATTGGCTCCCTAATCATGACCATTGTCCCTGAGGTTCTGCGTATTGCCAAGGAGTTTGAGCCGGTATTTACCGGTCTCCTAGTAATATTATTGGTAATGTTCTTACCCGATGGCCTCTTGGGGTTATCGAGGCGGCGCCCTCAACCCCCTGCCAAAAGCATGGCCAGAATGGCCAGCTGGATTAGAGGCTTCCTTACCGACCATTCCAGGTCAGACCAGCAATGATAGGAAATGAGTACAATACTTGAAGTTAAGAAACTGGGTAAACGTTTTGGTGGTCTAGCTGCCATCAGTGAACTAGACCTCAGCGTCGTTGATTCAGAGATACTGGGCCTGATAGGCCCCAACGGTGCGGGTAAGACCACCTTTTTTGATGTGATTAGCGGCTTCCTCCCTCCGAGCAGTGGCAGGGTCATATTTGATGGTCGAGACGTAACCGGGTCGAAAGCACATCAAATAGCGCAATTAGGGATAGGGCGGATTTTTCAGGCGTCAACCTTATTTATGAAGATTTCAGTTCTTGATAACGTACTTACCGGGCACCACATGAGCTATAAAACAAGAATATGGAAGAGATTATTACGCACGCCTTCTGCATTCCAAGAGGAGGAGCTGTTAAGACAAAGGGCTATGGAAATACTTGAGTTTATGGGGCTAGCGTCACTAAAAGATGAGCTAGCAGCCAATCTGCCTCATGGGCACCAGAGAATTCTTGGTGTCTGCATGGCCCTAGCTACTAATCCTAAGTTGCTGCTGCTGGACGAACCAGTAACAGGCATGAACGTAAGCGAAATTCAAACCATGATAGAGCTAATAAGGCAGATACGGGACAGGGGGGTCACCATCGTTTTGGTTGAACACGACATGAAGGCGGTTATGAATCTATGTGATAGGATAGCTGTGTTAAACTATGGGCGAAAGATTGCCGAGGGCCTGCCTGACGAGATAAGAGGGAATAAAGAGGTGGTTGAGGCTTATCTGGGAAAAGGGAAATGAAGCCAGATGCTGCTTGAAATTAGAGACCTTAGAGTACACTACGGAATGGCAGAAGCATTAAAGGGTATTTCGCTAAGCGTTGATGAGGGAGCGATAGTCGCGCTTATTGGGGCTAATGGTGCCGGTAAGACAACAACTCTAAGGACTATATCCGGGTTAAAGGCGCCGACCTCGGGTGAGATATTGTTTCAGGGTAGGAGAATAGACGGGATGCCAGCCCACGAGATTGTTAAGCTGGGGATTGCTCACATCCCTGAAGGAAGGGAGGTTTTTGCACCCATGACAGTGCTGGACAACCTGAAAATGGGTGCTTATCTACGTAAGGACAAGAGTCAAATCGCTAGAGACCTTGAGAGGATGTACGACCACTTCCCGGTCTTAAAGGCGAGGCGTGGTCAGCGGGCAGGAAGCCTAAGTGGCGGTGAGCAACAGATGCTGGCTGTCGCTCGCGCCCTGATGGCCAGTCCCAGGCTGCTTTTGATGGATGAGCCGAGTAGCGGGTTATCGCCTATATTGGTGGAAGAGGTGGCCAGTATAATTAGTAATATTAATAAAATTGGTATAAGCATTATGTTAGTAGAGCAGAATGCCCGCATGGCTCTTCAGTTAGCAAACAAGGCGTATATTATAGAAGTCGGTAGTATAACTCTAGAGGGTGGTGCCCAGGAACTAGCCAATGATGAGCGAGTGAAAAAGGCCTATCTAGGTGGTTAGAAGTGGAGTGCACCCTCATGATTGGACATGCAGGGTTAGGAGAGTCTGTAGCGGGGCACCTCCTTTGATTGTTGATAGCTCAGTTGGTTAGAGTACTGCGTTGACATCGCAGAGGTCACTGGTTCAAGTCCAGTACCGCCCACTGTAGTGTACGGTAGGTAGAACTCCTTCTTTTCCAATAGCCACCTTCTCCGGTAGGAGAGGTATAGAGTAGCTCAGGACTGCTTCGTTGCCAGTTACTCTTATCTCCTTGACGAAGCTTCTGATAAAAGCCCTTCTCTCCGCCAGCGAGCCTTCTTTGAGTAACTCATGCAGATCATCGACATAGCCGGAAATAGTTTCCAGGTTAGCAAGTTCAACACTATTATCGGACTTCTTGACATAGGTATGGAAATCAACATCCAGCCAGATATTGGTCTCCGAGCCGGAGATAAAGTAGACCCTGGGCTCGTCGCCCTTCATTATAAGGGCGTTATCCCGGTTTCTAGCCCCCAGCTTGACCGTCTTGGGGGCGCTATCAAGGGCCTGCCTAACCAGTTTTTCCGGTATCTTTATCTGCCAGCAGGGGTGGTCGGCGCCGGCAACGGCGGCAACCTCGGCGCCGTTACTCTGGAATATCTCGGCCGCTTGCCGGCTATAGCAAATCAGGCTGGGATCAACCAGAATCTGCAGGGAAGCCCGGTGAATCTGCCCGACCTGCTCATCGGTTATTCTTTCATAGGGATTAGAAACCAATATTCCTTCTCTGGGCAATTTACTCCTCCTCGGCCATCAGCCTATATCAATCCACAATTCCGCTTATTTCGGATAGTATCTGCTCTCTCACTTCCGCAGGCAGGCGGTATTTTGGCTCGGCGATAAGCCGTTTCGCTTTTTCACCCGCCTTCTGCCAGATAGCCTTCCCCCCCCTTGGCCTCCCATTCCTCACGGCTGTTCCGGTCGCTCAAAGAGGCATGATAGTGCTCGCGGCGCATAAAGCGCCGGGTATGTTTGGCGGCAACGAAGTTACCCGCCGGCCCCACCTCCTTGATGAGGTCGAAGGCCAGGGTGTCTTTGTTGACAGCCGATGGTATGACCATGTAAGATGTTAGCGTGAACACAGAAGAAGTCCCTATAGTCTCATTCTTAAAAGAGGTGATGCGCCGGCGCAGGCGCCTTCCCAGCCAGTTGGCTTCCGATTTAGGTATCAGCCATGCTACCGTCAGTCGCTGGCTTTCCGGTGCAGATATTCCCAGTACCAATTCCTGTCGCAGGTTAGCTGAATACAGTG
>Ga0315551_10004209_pt1 | contig 10082 bp, 10 predicted proteins | sample SalMarSW160290MG_FD_203678 | JGI IMG/M metagenome (GOLD analysis project Ga0315551, IMG submission 203678) | Salt marsh sediment microbial communities from the Plum Island Ecosystem LTER, Massachusetts, United States - Salt Marsh Sediment SW1602-90 ... | reverse complement strand
CCTGCTGTTGTCTCATCTATACCCTATGAGACGGCAGCAACGGTTGAACGGACAGAGGGAAAGGGATGGGTGCTGAAAGACAATAGAAAAGAAGTGCCCGGATACAAGAAGAGCAAGGAAAAACTCCAGGTACAATCGATCAACAGGATATTGAAGGTGATGGGCATGGATAAAATACCTATCAGAATAACCCTCGGCGGCAGCCTCCTTGCCGGAAGCGGTGTAGGGGCAAGCGCGGCAGGCTGTGTGTCGCTTGCGCGCGCGCTGAACGATGAGTTTGATCTTGGCCTGTCGATAGACGAAATCAACCATGTCGCCTGGGAAGGGGAGTTTGCCTATCACGGTGAACCGAGCGGTGTTGACAATACGGCATCCTGCTACGGCGGCCTGATGCTATTTCAGCTCAGGGATGGAAAGAAAGAACAAAAGATAGTTGAGAAAATCACGGTAGAAAGGCCGGTTGAGGTAGTTTTAGGAAACAGCGGCATTTCTGCGGACACGAGAAAGCTCGACGAGCTCGTCGAGCGGGAGAAGAAAAAGGACCCCGAAGGGTTCAGGAAGAAACTTGAGCTTATCACCGAACAGGCGTTCGGTGTGAAGAAAGCACTCGAAGCATATGATCTTGAAACCGTCGGGAAGATCATGACCGAAAATCACAGCATTCTCATCGATATGGGGCTTTCCCACGAAAAGCTGATATACCTCTGCGACCTCGCACGAAAAAAAGGCGCCTTCGGCGCAAAGCTTACCGGCGGCGGCATGGGGGGGTACATGGTTGCGCTGACGCCGGGCAAAGAGCTCCAGAACAGGGTTGCCGGGGCGATGGAAGATGAAGGCTTTGCAGTCATCAGGGCTGCTGTCGGAATGCGATGAACTAGAAAACACTCTGTGATGAATCGATAATCCGTAAGATTGGAATAGCAGGTGTATGAGTAATTGCGCATCGAATAATTCGACATCTTTGTATTATTTCCGTTAGAATAACCGATCTGGAAATCAGGACAATGTACCATGAACGTACAGGTGAAGGTCTGGTTTGAAGAAGAGGGCAGGCCGGTTTTCGGCGAGGGCAGGTACACGCTGTTAAAAACCATCGAACGAGAAGGCTCCATCTCAAAAGCTGCGAAAAAATTAAACATGTCGTTTAAAAGCGCGTGGGTGCACCTGGGAAGGGCAGAGGAGAATCTCGGGATCAAGCTTCTTGAGCGATCGCGCGGAGGGGCCGGTGGAGGATATACCGTGCTTACCGATAGGGCCAAAGACCTCCTCCGCATGTACGAACAGTTGAATGAGGAAGTCAAAGAATACAGCGAAAAAAAGTTTACGGCTCTGGTGCGGAATGAAGGGTAATGGCTGTGCAGGATGAGTTGTAAGGTTTGAACAACCTGCTCACAGGTGGCCGATTTTTACACAGCATTAAGAGCGTTGATGAATTCTCCCGCCTTCATGATCTCGAAAAACAGGGCGGAGCCGTTTTTCAGATTGATCTGCACTACGGGTTTGGCGAGCAGTTTCATGAGAGGGGCGAGTGTTTTCGTGTTTCCCGGCTCAATAAAACCTTCGATGCAGTTCAAGGCGCTGTTCCTTGAGGTGATCTTCGTCTCTGAAATGTCGTTCATATCGATACTGAACTCTGTTTTTTCATATTTGCTCTTCCGCTGCACAATTCGCATAATCCAGTTTTCCTTCTCAAAATCCTCGAAATAAATATTGCTTTTTATAATGTATACAAGACCCCCAAGTGTCATACTCTGATCGGACCATCTTCCCAAATAGGTGGCGAAGGTGTAAAACGCAACTTTCCCGCCTTTCTCCTCCTCTTTTTTTGCCCAGAATTCCCGGGCCTCTTTCTCTACGTCTTTCATGCAGTCCTCCAGGATGTCGAGCCCGTCAGCTCATTCCGGCTTTTCATTCGAATTTGCGCCATATACGGACCGGTTACAATAAAGTAATCGAACAATTGTGATTGGTGTAGTACATTATAGCAATGCTTTGCCGCTTTAGTCAATAGCGGGAGTATGTGGTCTGTCTGCAGAAAATGGAGGAGAAGATGAAACATACGCTGTCGTGTCTTGTATACAACAGGCCCGGTGTTCTCGCAAAGATCGCCGAATCGTTTGCCAGAGAGGGAATAAATATCTATTCGCTTGCCGCCGGTGAAATCGAGGAGGAGGATAAATCGAGAATGACTATTGTTGTCGATGCCGACAGGGAGACGGTGCGGGGGGCACAAAAGCGCCTTAAAAACCTCGATGATGTAATCAAGCTCCACGATTTCAAGGAGGGCGAGCTCATAGCCATGGAGCTGCTCCTGATAAAAATCAGGATAAAGGCGAAGGAGATACCGCAGGTGCTTCAGGTTGCCGAGCTTTTCAACGCGCAGGTGATTGCGGTTTCCGATACGGAGATGGTTCTTGCGCTCCATGCGGAGGAAAAACGGGTCGACGGCATGGTCAGGATGCTGAAGTCGCACGGAATTATCGAGATGTCCCGTTCAGGTAAAATAGCAGTAACGGCGCCGTAGCGGCATGAGTAGTACTTAATCTGTTAGACGGATATTTTGCGGAGATGTTTATGGAAGAGCGAATAGGAGGAGTTGCTGCGCAGGACGGTGATCTTTACGATATGCATGCGGTTCTCAACAGGTTCACAGGCATGAAGCCCGCTCGCCTGGTTATTGTTCGCCCCTATGATACTGCGTCGTTAGAAGCGGTGGCTGCAGTTTCGCAGGAACACATTGCGCAGCCCATACTCGTTGGAAACCGCAAAACAATAAGTGAATTACTCGAAAAGCTCGGTATAAAAAAAGACTTCACGTTTATTGAGGCTTCGGATGACCGTATACTCGAGCGAGGCGCATCGCTTCTTCATGATAATGAAGCTGATTTTATTATGAAAGGGCTCGTCGGGACGGGAGATTTTATTCACGTGCTTCTGGATCCGCACTGGGGGATACGGACCGACAAAATACTGAGCCATGTCGGGATGTTAGAAATACCTGAAACAAAGAGGGTTTTTCTCATGTCCGATGCTGCAATAAATATACTCCCCAATTTTTCACGCAAAATACAGATTGTGCGAAACGCGGTCGATGCGGCACGGCGGATCGGAATACGCAGGATACGTGTTGCAATGCTTGCGGCGGTTGAAAAGGTGAAACTGCCGGCAATGCCGGCGACACTCGATGCCTTTCTCATGAAGAAGTACGCAGAAACAGGTCGGTTCGGCGACTGCATTATCGAGGGGCCTTTCGCGTTCGATAATGCCATCGATTACAAGAAAGCGGTTGAGAAGGGAATGGATGGAAGTGTAGCCGGCCGGGCGAACGTGCTCATCGTGCCCAATATTGAAACCGGTAACGTGATCTGGAAAAGTATTACCTGCCTTCAGCGCGGGCCTGCTGCAGGCGTGGTATTAGGGGGAAGCTGCCCTATTGTTGTTCCGTCGAGGGCTGACGACACGAAGACAAAGATTCTTTCCATAAAATTCGCCCGGCTTCTGCTCGACCGGTAAGTTGCTTCGGCTATCGGTAAACTTGTATAGCCGACCGACCGAAAGGCTTGCCTTACAGCAATAATTCCTTTGATATCGTTATTTATCGGTGCTATATTTGATGTAAATCTGACACCGGGAAGGTTTTATGATATACCTTGCGAATATTGTTCGCCTGCTTTTTTCTATTTATATAATACTGATATTTTTACGGGTGCTTTTCGCGTGGCTTCGGCCCAATATGTTCAACCCGATCGTGCGGTTTATCTGCAGTCTGACAGACCCGTACCTCAAGCTTTTTGCGAATGTCCGTTTTCTTCGAATAGGGTCCATAGACTTCAGCCCCATTCTCGCCTTCTATCTCCTCTACCTCCTGCAGGAGCTTGTGTATAATCTTATCTTGAGAGGCCACATCACCCCGGCACTGTTCGGTTCCCTTATTATTGTCCTTCTTTTTCGATTCATCTACTTTATACTTTTCATTTTTATGGCAGCCGTGGCTCTTCGGCTCATTTTTGGTTTTATTCGGCTGAGAACGAACAACCCGTTCATTGCGGCGGTGTACGCGATCTCCGAGCCGGTCGTCCGTCCCATCCGAAACGCCCTGAAGGTGCAGGAACAGGGAAGATTCGATATCAGCAGTTTTGCTGCGCTTGTCATAATTATCCTTGTGCGGTATCTTCTCCTCCCTAAATTTTTAGGATTCATAATACAGCTCATCGCAAGAGGCGGGTTCTAGTTGCTGGATGTGAACCGGAGGTTATAACAGAGTGTATACATTGCAGGAGCTGCAGCAAAAATACAAATCGCTTGAAAAAAAGCTTCTTGATCCGGCAGCTTCATCGGACAAAGCCCGGTATGCCGAACTGACCCGTGAGTTTAACAGCATCTCGAAGATCATCAATGACATGATGAAGCTTGAAAAGGTCGAGAAGGATATAAAGGAATACCGGGAGATGCTCGATTCGACCGATGACGGGGTGCTGAAGGAAGAGATACACGGTGAAATAGAGAGCCTCGAGCGCCTCAAATCGGAAACCGGGAGAAAAATGCTTCTTGCGCTCATTCCTCCTGACCCGCTTGACGGAAAGAATATCATGATGGAGATCCGGGCCGGCACCGGCGGTGATGAAGCCGCGCTGTTCGCTTCGGATCTTTTCAGGATGTACAGCAGATTCTGTGAGCAAAACCGTTGGAATATCGAGATCATGAGCAGCAACGAGATCGGCGTCGGCGGCTTCAAGGAGATTATTTTCAATATTTCCGGCAAGGGTGTGTACCGGAGGCTGAAGTTCGAGATGGGCGTGCATCGGGTGCAGCGTATTCCGGTAACGGAATCAGGCGGAAGAATTCATACGTCGGCTGTAACAGTTGCAGTGCTTCCCGAACCTGAGGAGACCGATATAGAGATAGTGTCCGAAGACCTTCGTGTGGATGTTTTCCGCGCACGGGGACACGGCGGCCAGCATGTCAATACCACGGATTCAGCCGTGCGCATTACCCATCTGCCGACAGGGGTGGTGGTGACCTGCCAGGACGAGAAATCTCAACTGAAAAACAAGGAACGGGCGATGAAGGTTTTACGGGCCCGCCTCTTTGAGAAGGCCGAAAGCGAGCGCAAGGATACCGAGGCCAAACAGAGAAAGAGTCAGGTCGGAAGCGGCGATCGATCCGAGCGCATCCGCACCTATAATTTCCCGCAAAACCGCGTGACCGACCACCGCATCGGGCTCACTCTGTACAAGCTCGATCTGATCATGGAGGGCGACCTCTTCGAGCTCATCGACGCCCTTACCGAAGCCGAGGCGAAGGAGAGGCTGCAGAAAGTCGGGGTCTCGCAGTGAGCACGTGATGCCCTTGAATACGACTACGCATATATCTGATATACTATCCGCATCACGTAGTATCCTCGCCCATTCGGATATCCTTCCATTACTGTCGTTTGTGCTGAAAAGGCCGAAAGAGTTTATTCTCGCCCACCCGGAGTACTTACTGACTAAATCAGAAAAAGTGGCGTGGGAGAGAGTTAAAAAAAGGCTGGCCTGTGGAGAGCCGGTGGCCTATATCACCGGTATTAAAGAGTTTTACTCCCTCACGTTTCAGGTGAACAGAAACACACTGATTCCGCGGCCCGAAACAGAGACCCTGGTAGAAGAGATAGCAGCGCTTCATCCCGCCTCGATGCTCGATGTCGGTACAGGCAGTGGCGCGATTGCCGTATCGGTAAAGTTTCATGTTACGGATTGCCGGGTTACGGCGATTGATATTGACAGGAAAGCGGTGCGTGTTGCAGCCGGCAATGCGAAAAATCTTCTCGGCAAAAATAAAATTACCTTTATGAAAAGTGATTACTTTAAAAAGTTATCCGGACGTCGCTTCGACGTCATTGCGAGCAACCCCCCGTATGTCAAAACAGGAGAGATCGCCGGACTGCAGCGTGAGATAGGCTTCGAACCTGTGAAGGCGCTCGACGGCGGCAAAGACGGGCTGACGGCGTACCGGGTGCTGCTTTCTGAATCGCAAACACATCTGAACCAGGACGGCCTTCTTATCATTGAAATAAGCCCCGACCTTAAGGACGATGTAACAAATCTGGGCATATGGCACGGATGGAAAGTCAAAAAGGTGCTTCGAGACCTTTCGGGTCATGACCGCGTGATGGTACTTACACCAGGATAAAAGTTTGGTATGTCCCCGGGTAAGAACGCCGTAAGCCGTCCGACTGTCAAAGAAAATATGCGTTTTGATGTTGATTAGCCTGAAAAAAAAGAGAAACCCAAAATGGATTTTTCGCTCGATATAGAGAATAATTTGGAACCGTTGTTAAATTTGCGGGGAAATTTATTAAACAACAAACCATTCTAGGGAAGGGATCTCGATTATCGTTCTACAGATAGTAAGGATACGATTTGGGGTTGCAGTTCGCCAATCACTGTGGCGAAAGCGGGAAGCTCAGGAACCAAGGGGCCAAGCCACTGGTCCCAACTTTTTTCTACATATTCCAGCATTTTTTTCTGAAAGAAATCCTCGGGACCTTTGAAGGATACTTTCCGCACCTCGCATTTGTCTTGCAGGAATGAAGAAAATCCCGACAATTCTAACTGATTTCGGTAAGTGCTGAAAATACGCCAAAGGTCATAGTAATCTCGTGCGCGGGAACGACTCCAACCTCTTGCTTGAAGCCTCTCCACATGTTGGAGAATCGCACGGAGTTTCTCAGCTACGATCTCTTCCAGTGCATACACAAGGACTTCCACTTCTAGATGCTCGCCATATTCGTGGATGATAGTCCGCTTTTTCACAGGCTTGAATATCTTCTCATCTATCGCCGTTTCAATCATCACCCGGGTTTGAGGTTTCCGCTGCCATGGCAACTGAGCATGAATCGTGAAAGCTTCCTGGCCTTTAGGATGTGGATCTCGTTCGGTGTACCGCTCGAATTCGATTCTTACCGGTGCGTACTCTTCAAGTAAGTTTACTGCCATATTACAGGCTTCCCGGATTGCACTTTCCATAACCTCTCCGGTTGGAACGCCCCTTAAGCCAGAAAAGTCTAAATCCTCGGAGAAACGATACTCTCCAAAGTAACACTTCTTGAGCGCAGTCCCTCCTTTGCAAACCAGCGTATCCTCAAGTAATCTCACATGACTGATGCCAGCAAGAATCCATGAGAGAATGTAATCTCGTTCGAGTATTTCCCATGGAGTACCTAGACGTTTCCGTGCCTCTTGCAACCGTATGCGCAGCGATTTCATATCTTGATTTTCCCCGGAAGGTTTTCTTGAATCATCCAGCGTCGGTTACAGTGCCCCTTCCGCGGACCTGTTGGATCAAGCTTCCGGTAACCCTTAATAGGCAGTTCCATTAGCGGTTCCAAGCTCGCAAGTTTTATACCCTGTCGTTCCAACACCCAGCCGAGGCGCCTCGCTATAACCACACCAAACTTGAGGGCATACTCGATAATCTGATTTAGATCAAGCTCCTTACCTCTATCCTCGAAGGCATGCAAAACCTCAGAGAAATCTCCGCAGTACTGAGGCATGGATAGACCATCTAGCAACGTCCTCTCTGGATCGGTAATCGTTACACGGGCATCATCAATCCAAACCTTCTTGATTCCGAAATAGCGATCTGGCTTGATCTGAACGAATTGGTAGAGCGTATCACCAACCGGATATCCATTACTGGCACTTTTCGCATGTGGTTTTCGCAGCCGGGGTATGGAAGCCTCGGTAGTCGTAAGCACGAATACTTTCCTAGGAGCCTGTTCTGTCAGGCCATGATAGTGCAAAGCTGACCAATGGCTTATTGCCGCGGGAGTAACTAAGGCCATGGCTACCTCAAACTCGTGAGCAGCCATTGCGCCAGGGACTGAGGAGGAGAGGGCATAGAGGCCACGTCGGAGGGAAATTATCCATCCACCTCTGCGAAGGTGGTAGAGCGCTTCTATCAGATAGGAGTCCTTCAGACCCACTTCCAACCCGAGTTCTCGAGCACGATCAATAGAAAAGACGCGATCTCCTTCAGCAGCAAGTCTCCGTACGAGCTCAACGCCCACCTGAGACCACTTGAGCTTTGTTCTTGAAGTGTGTCCAATGTTCATCATATATAGTAGCTCCTTCTATAGATATTATATGTCGAAGATTGGAGAATGTCAAATCTTTGCCTGATGAAAGCTATAAATCAACTGATATCGTAGGGTGATCATCGGAGCTGGTACACGATTCTCAATATATTCAAAACCCGCGAGTGGTTGGCGATTGTTTAAAAGCAAAAGGAAGAGGACAGAACGGTAATGAGGCAGTATGTCAGAATTAATTCGACGGTAGAACCAGAGCATATGGAGATATACCGAAAGCTTGCTCTCTCGGGAGAGCCGCTTCCGAGGAAGAGAATAGCGGTAAATCAGTAGTGACGAAAAATGTTATTAATTCTATATATAAGAGTAATTTAATCAGCAAATTGGCGAAGTTGGGTTAAAAAGCCCTCTATGGTTAATATACAAAGACGCTATTTTTATATCGTTATTGTCCAGCAGGACGAAAGAAGTAATCTCTTTCAATCTGTCTTTTTATAAGGAGTATTGTTATCTATTTACGCTGGCACATGTAGCTTCTCATATAAAAACTCTGGAGCAAAATCAGCACCATTAGGCCATACTATAGTATGAAGTTCTGGATCAACCTTGAAGCGTTTGAAGTAAGAAATATCTTTCAAAGGTTCAAATATTTCTCCCTCCAATTCTTCAGTAAGGTCTATATCTCCCTCTGTCCCATCAGAAAAACGAATATGAATTACGTAATTTCTTACATATTTTGCTTCTATTACTCTTGGTATCATAATCCTACTCCAATGGCATAGTTCAACTCATTTTATACTAAATAATATGCAAGTTAACTTCCAAACTTAAAAGATTCTGTTCATGAAGGGTTAAATATGCTACATTTAGTGTATTGATACACAGGAAACCGGTCAATGAAAAATGTAAGCGTAAAGAAAAAGATTCCGGGTACAGACAGAATCGACAGATACATCGATCTCAAGCGCTTCACAAAGAGTGAAAATATCATCATAAACAGGGCATTGGAATTTGCGGCCAGAGCCCATGCAGATCAGAAACGGCTGTCGGGAGAGCCCTATATAACCCATCCGCTGCATGTAGCGCGAATGCTCTTTGAAATGGGCTTTGACGCGGAGGTAATATCAGCGGGCCTTCTGCATGATACGGTTGAAGATACGGGGATCACCCTCAAGGATTTACAGGCGCAGTTCGGCCCGGGAATATCGGATCTGGTTGACGGTGTTACCAAGATTTCGATTATTAAATCGGAGAACATCAAGCAGACACAGGCGGAAAACATCCGCAAGATGCTTCTGTCGATGGTGAACGATATACGGGTTATTCTCATAAAGCTTGCGGACAAGATCCATAACATGAGAACGCTCCAGTACCTGGATGATGAGAAGAGGCGGCGAATCGCGCGGGAGACCCTCGACATATACGCGCCGCTTGCCGGCAGGCTCGGTATGGCGAGGATCAAGGTCGAGCTCGAGGACCTTGCCCTGAAGCACCTGGAGCCCGAGATATATGAGGATATAAAAAATTATATCGCGAACACCAGGGACAGCCGGGAGCGGTATGTAGAGCGTGTGAAGGAGATACTCACAAAAGCCTTCAAAGAGTACGGCATCAGTGCCCAGATCAGCGGTCGCGCAAAGCATTTTTACAGCATCTACAATAAGATGAAGGAGAAGGAGAGGGCCCTCGACGAGATAATGGACCTCTTCGCCATCCGCATCATTACGAAGAGTGTGCGTGAGTGCTACGAATCGCTCGGTATCGTGCACAGGCTATGGAAGCCTGTTCGTGGCAGGTTCAAGGATTACATCGCCATGCCCAAAACCAACATGTACCAGGCCCTCCACACAACGCTTGTCGGCCCGGAAGGAAGGTCGCTTGAGGTGCAGATACGCTCCCGTGATATGGATTTTATTGCGGAAGAGGGCATAGCCGCCCACTGGGCGTACAAAGAGGGAAAGAGGGAGATATCGAGCATCGAGAAGGACCTCAGGTGGCTGAAAAAGCTCAA
>Ga0315551_10004204_pt1 | contig 10086 bp, 6 predicted proteins | sample SalMarSW160290MG_FD_203678 | JGI IMG/M metagenome (GOLD analysis project Ga0315551, IMG submission 203678) | Salt marsh sediment microbial communities from the Plum Island Ecosystem LTER, Massachusetts, United States - Salt Marsh Sediment SW1602-90 ... | reverse complement strand
GCCAGACCGAGCACCTCGCCGGTCGAGCGCATCTCCGGTCCGAGAATCGGGTCGACTTCCGGAAACATATTGAACGGAAAGACGGATTCTTTTACGCCAAAGTGTGGAATGGAGCGCTGCTTCAGGTTCAGGTCTGAAAGTTTTTTGCCGAGCATAAGCTGGGTTGCAGCCCGTGCCATTGAGAGACCGCAGACCTTTGAGACCAGCGGCACGGTCCGCGAAGCACGCGGATTGGCTTCAAGCACGTAAACCGTGTCGTTGGCAATTGCATACTGCATGTTCATCAGGCCGATGACGTTTAATTCCGTTGCAATTTTTCGTGTGTATTCGCAAATAGTGTCAATATGCTTTTGAGGTATGCTGACAGGTGGAATCACACAGGCCGAGTCGCCGGAATGAACGCCAGCCAACTCAATGTGCTCCATAACCGCAGGTACAAAAGCATCGGTGCCGTCAGCAATGGCATCGGCCTCGGCTTCGATAGCATTTTCGAGGAATTTGTCAATCAGGATAGGCCTTTCCGGTGTTACCTCCACAGCCGCAGCGACATAATGTTTTAGCATTTCTTCATCGTGGACCACTTCCATACCGCGTCCACCAAGGACATAGGACGGTCTTACCATTAATGGATAGCCGATTCTTTCTGCGATTTCGATAGCTTCATCAAGGTTACTGGCCATACCGGATTCGGCCATAGGTATTTTTAGCTTTTCCATCATCGCCCGGAAGCGGTCGCGGTCTTCAGCCAAATCTATTGTCTCCGGTGAAGTCCCGATAATTTTGACGCCTGCCTGGGCCAGCTCGTTGGCAATATTAAGCGGCGTCTGTCCACCAAACTGGACAATAGCACCTTCGGGTTTTTCTTTCTCATAGATGCTCAGCACGTCCTCAACAGTAAGCGGCTCAAAGTATAGCTTGTCTGAGGTATCGTAGTCCGTTGAGACCGTTTCAGGATTGCAGTTGACCATAATCGACTCGAAGCCCTCGTCGCGCAGGGTAAAGGCGGCATGGACACAGCAATAGTCAAACTCGATACCCTGGCCGATACGATTTGGGCCGCCACCCAGGACCATTATCTTGCGGTTTTTGCTGACCCCTACTTTATCCGGGGCATTATAAGTAGAGAAATAATAAGCAGCATCTTCCACGCCGCTGACAGGGACAGGCTCCCATGCCTCGACAACACCTAAAGAAATGCGGCGCTTGCGGATTTGGGTTTCGGGAATGCCAAGCAGCTTTGAGAGATACTGGTCGGCGAAGCCGTCTTTCTTGGCCTGTATTAGAAGCTTATCTGGAAGCTGTTTGCCCTTGTATTTCAGAATTTGCTCTTCGAGCTGGACAAGCTCCTGCATTTGTTTGACGAACCAGCGTTTGATGTGTGTTTTCTCAAAGAGGGCTTCGATGTCAGCGCCTTTACGCAGCGCCTCATACATAATGAACTGGCGCTCGCTTGAGGGATTACTTAAACGGTTCATCAATTCATCCATAGGCAGGTCGTGAAATTTTTTGGCGAACCCGAGACCATAACGGCCAATCTCAAGAGAGCGGATAGCTTTCTGGAAGGCCTCCTTGTAATTTTTGCCGATGCTCATCACCTCGCCGACGGCGCGCATTTGCGTGCCGAGCTTGTCCTCAACGCCTTTGAACTTTTCAAAGGCCCATCGCGAGAACTTGACCACAACATAATCGCCGGACGGCGTGTATTTTTCGAGCGTGCCGTCTCTCCAGTAGGGTATCTCATCGAGCGTAAGACCTCCAGCCAGCAATGAAGAAACGAGGGCTATTGGGAAGCCGGTGGCTTTCGAGGCAAGTGCCGATGAACGCGAGGTCCTTGGATTGATTTCGATTACGACGACCCGGTCGGTATCCGGGTCGTGGGCAAATTGAATGTTCGTGCCGCCGATGACCTCGATGGCATCAACAATATCGTAAGAGTATTTTTGCAGTTTTTTCTGGAGTTCCGGGGCGATAGTCAGCATAGGAGCGGTGCAGTACGAGTCTCCTGTGTGGACGCCCATTGCATCCACGTTTTCGATAAAGCAAACGGTTATCTTCTGGCTTTTGGCATCGCGAACAACTTCCAGCTCCAATTCTTCCCATCCGATAACAGATTCTTCGACGAGGATTTGCCCGACGAGACTTACGGAAAGGCCCCGAGCGGCCACGGTACGCAGCTCTTCGACATTGAAGACTGCTCCGCCCCCGGTGCCTCCCATAGTATAGGCGGGACGAATTATGACCGGATAACCAATTTCATCAGCGATTTTTTCAGCTTCCTCCACGCTAAAGGCCAGCTCGCTTTTCGGCATATCAATACCGAGATAGTTCATTGTATCTTTGAATGCGCCGCGATCCTCACCCCTCTTTATGGCATCCACCTGAACGCCGATTATTTTGACCCCGTATTTGTCCAGTACGCCGGCATTGGCAAGTTCAGAAGATAAGTTAAGTCCGCTCTGACCGCCAAGATTCGGCAGCAGGGCGTCCGGCCGCTCCTTTTCGATGATTTTCGTCATGTTCTCCAGGTCGAGCGGCTCAATATAGGTTACGTCAGCCGTACCCGGGTCCGTCATAATAGTTGCCGGGTTGGAATTGACCAGTACTATCTCATAGCCCAACTGGCGAAGGGCCTTGCAGGCCTGAGTACCGGAGTAATCAAACTCACAGGCCTGGCCAATGATGATGGGGCCGGAGCCGATAATCATAACTTTCTTTATGTCATCTCGTTTCGGCATACTAAATTCCCCTGTTCTTCTTTTCCATTTCTATGCACATCCTTGCCCGAAGCGTGGATTTATCGCGGCGAATTAGACCAGATTGATGTTGAGCTGTCAAATAAGAAAAGTTGTAACCGTTCACGGGAGCAACATTGCGTTTTTTTGTCATTGCGAGGCCTTTAGGCCGAAGCAATCTCAAATCTTTCAAGCAGAGAGATTGCCGCGCTCGGCTCTGCCTCGCTCGCAATGACATAAAATGGTCAACATTCAGCATGTTAACCCTTGAACGGTTACAAAAATGATATGCAGGGCAAGAAAAAACCGGCTATGACGTTTTTTCCTGCTCTGCGAGATAGGAACTGCGAGCAAATGGTGAAGCCAAACAATAGAAGCCGAGCAACAAAAGAGTGGAGATGTCCGTTAAAGTATCGTATATCTGGCAACAGTTCGTGATGGCAGTAGCAGCATATCGAGATTATATAAGTAATTGCGACAAAAGATGTTACAACTAACATTTATTATAAATGGCCTGATGACCGGAAAAAGTTCGAAATTTCAGGAATTTTCGTTTGACAGGAAACGCAGGCATGATAATAATGCGCGTTTGGATAGGGATTTGTCTGCTTTACTCGTTGCAAGGATGCTGATGGTGAATTGAAGTTTCTTTTCTCCGGAGGTTTGGTAAATGTACAATAAAGTTTTTTGGGGCGGCCTTATTGCGATTGTTGTACTCGTTTTAATCTTTCCGTCGTCAGCATCAGCGGGACTGACCAATGGGCTGTTTACCAATGACCTCAGTGGGTGGACCGTCGAAGAAGGTTTAGTTGAATATTGGTTTGGTGCGGCACGATTTGCTCCTGACGAAGACGAAGAAGAATTGTTCCTGCACAGCACCTTAAGCAGCCAACTGTTCGAGTTGGACGAAAAGTCAAAAACACTTTCTTTTTATTTGGAGATGGAAACCGGTCCGGGTGAGACAGATATATTCACTGCATCGATAGACGAAACAGTGATTTACACACTCAAGAGTTCGGATGTCGATGAGTACTTTGAAGACACGCTTTGTTTTGACGTATCAGATTGGGCTGGTCAAGAAATCAAATTAGTATTCGACCTTCAACATGATTATTCTGATGCGGACACATACGTTTTGTTGGACAATGTAGTGGTTACAATCCCAGCCCCGGGCGCGTTACTGCTCGGCTGCATAGGTAGCTTTTTAGTGATTTTCAGGCACAGAGCCAAGGCAGCATAAAACGTTTAGTACCCGGCATAACGTTTCTGACCCGAACCGTAATTGTGTTAGCACTCTACAACAGGACGTATTCTTCTCATTACAGTTAGGGAAATCTTTAGTCCTGCTGTTAGAATTGGAGACGTGAAGATGAGACCGGTGATAAGTCACATCGTCACGTCTCCGTCCCCAACCAGCAATAACGGTCTGTCCTTACTCAGGGTCATCGTTGGGATCTACGCTGAGATAGCTAACTTGGTCATTAATCCAACATTCAGGCTCCGGCTCATTGGGTTCACTTACAAATGCAATCTCGCTATCAGTGAACTCGACCGCCAAAACCACACGACCTGCTGCAACGGACAACGCCGTCAGCAAGAGTACAAGGACCAAAATGTTTAATATTAGCCGCCTCATTTTGTTCTCCTTACTGATATAAATTCCTGTTCTGAACTACTTCTTAATTTACTCCGGTTAAATTCCCTCAGAATAAGTGCCTTGTAAACTTTGTATAATGATGGGGCTTGTGATGCCGCTCGGCAACATCTTGTCTTGCTCCGGTGTAATACTAATGACACCGACATCGCCCACTTCTGTCGTCTCGGAGCCTCCATCGTCAAGCGTAGCACCAATGTTGGTTACATAGCCACTGCTCCATCCTGTTGTATCACACATTGAAATAATCGTCCCATAAATTTGTGCATTACCCCGGATGTCCACAATACCTCCCACGATGGCTCCGGTCAGCACGTTGTTATCACTCTGCACAGGATTGGTGTTACCCAGGTCCACGTTAAAATGGGGTGCGAGGATAGTAGCCGGTATATCGGTTTCATTGTTAAAAGTTGCTTCCCCGGTGAAATAGAGGCAATTGTTCTGCCACTTGAGCTCATCAGGTGTATCGGTTACGATAACTCCTTTGAAGGTGCAATTCTCAAATCGAACATTATTGTAATAGGTACTAGTATTTTTATAGCAATCAACATACAAAACACCCTCAAAAGTACAGTCCTTGAATAGTGCGTTGCTATTGCTGGGCAGCCGCTGGTCGGTAAAGGTCTGATTTTCATAGACATGACGGTTAAGCTTTCTGCTTGAGCTGCTCTTTGGCTGAGTGTAGTCACCTGCTGCGTGTGGGAAGTATTCGGTCTGTATCGTGGCCGAGGATTCTATATCACCGCCGCCGGTCCCGCTCATGACCATATCATAGTATATGTCAGTATCATAATGGCTTATATCCATACCCGGCATCTCTGTATCATCTGGTTGGCCATAGTTGATACCTTCATGGTAGCCCTGGATTTCATCTTCGGGGCTGTAAATGCGATTTCCCTCTTCATCGAACATCGGATTGCCGTTCTCATCAAGGGTTTCCATTTGGAAAGCACCCTCGTTTTCAATTTCTTCAAGCGTCAGCACGGTATTAATTGTACCTTCGATTCTGGAATCGCTTGTCAAATTGAACGGCGATATGTCCGGGCGGTCCCAGGAGCTGAAGACGTCGCCGTGAATTGTGGATTCACCGGTAAGCCACATTCGGCCCCTGCCGGCAACAGCGTAATTCAAGACATCGTTACCTTTCTTTATAACCGTATCAATGGTCACATGCTTTGTTATCTGCCCATGAGTTCCTATTCCGTCCAGTTTGATGGTATGAGTTCCCTCACGATAAAATCTGACCCGAAAATTTAAAGACGGATTCTGCGGACTAAAGTATATGTCAGGCGTAATAATTTCATTTTCACCAACTTGTGCTTGTCCTGCTACCCAGGGCTGGTCTTGCACATGTGCGCACAGCACGCTCCACACCATATCCGCTTGCGTTTCTGTAACATAGTTATCCGATGTTTTGTCAAGGAAAGGAATCGTTTCGGCGATAATAAATCTGCCACATTCGAGGCCGGATTCCGCGGCTGATAATGCTGAATTGGCTTTATGCTGGTTCTGGGAAATCTGCAGATTCGTACCGGACAGCGTTGCCATACTGACAGCCAACGCTGAAAATACAAGAATGAATATCATTGACGTGATAAATGCAGCACCCTTAGACCTTCTAATGCTTCGGCAGAACAATTTCTTGATAGGTCTCATTATATTTCCCCCCTCAGGAAAACACCATATTTCGACACAACTTCAAAAACTTCTATCTGCCACCTAAAGTATAAGAAATGTTTTTCGCAAAGACAAAGATAGTGCAGTAAATAAAAATCAAATGAAAGGCCTGTGTTCGTCCTATAAAATGATGCGCAGGTCAGGGAGAGGACACTTATGACGTGTAGACCTGCTCTGCGAAATACGAGCTGCGGGCAAACGGCGAAGACATGGCCCACAAAAATCCCAATTCGACTGCTCTCTGCTTCCAGAAGTCGAATTTTTCGGGCCTTACGTATTCAACAACCTTAAGTGAATTTTTTGATGGTTTGAGATATTGGCCGATTGTGATTCTACTGCAACCGACATTTCGCAAATCTTTTAAGACCTGCTCGACCTCGGCATCGGTCTCTCCCAATCCGAGCATAATTGAGGATTTAGTTTGGATGCCATCGCAGCTTTCTTTGGCCATTCTCAGTAAGTTTAAGGACCGTTGATAATCTCCGCCGGCCCTAACAACAGGGTACAAAGAGGGCACTGTTTCAACATTGTGAGCAAATACAAAAGGTAAGGCATCCCGCAGAATTTCTATGGCCCGGTCCTGGCAGTTACGAAAGTCAGGCGTTAGTATTTCAAATTTCATGTCCGGACATCTCTGCCTTACTTTTTTAATGCAATCCCGGAAATGGCCGGCGCCGCCGTCGGGCAAATCATCACGGTCAACACTGGTTACAACCAGGTATTTCAGCTCCATTTGCTCTGCCATTTCAGCTATCCGGTCGGACTCAGTCGGGTCGGGCGGGGCGGGTTTGCCCGCAGCCACCGAGCAAAACTTGCAGCTTCGCGTACAAATATTGCCCAAAATCAGGACCGTTGCCGTACCTCTCGACCAGCATTCGCCACGATTGGGACAGTTGGCATTATTGCATATCGTTTCCAGACCCAGTGAGTTTAATATATCATTTGTGCGATTGTAGCTCTCATCAGCGGGTAAAGGCCTGCGTAACCATGGTGGTAATTTTCGGGATCCGCTGCTCGTGCTCCCTTGTTCATCCGGGGTTGAGAAATGCTTCATAAGCAGCTCAGTTAACTTTTCCTTAACCTGATTCATTGAATGTCGTTTGCCGGTTTCTTTCAGCACCGATGTTATTTCTACTCCGTCCAGGCCGCACGGCACTATGAAATCGAAAATACTCAGGTCATTTTGAATGTTTATCGCCATCCCATGATAGGTGATAAATTTAGACACGCGGACGCCGACCGAGCCAATTTTTTTCGTACCTACCCATAGGCCGGGCATCCCTTTTCGCCTCGCGCTCCGAATTCCAAATTCCTCCAGCAGCTCTATACCGACAGCCTCCAGCTCTCTAATGTATTCACTGATTCCAAGCTCCAGGCCCTGCAAATTCAATATGGGATAAAAAACCAACTGGCCGGGATTGTGAGCCGTTGTACCTCCACCTCTGCGGATGTCAACAACATAGATATCTTGCCGCGTCAGGCTGTCCCGGCTTACCTGCAGCTTGTTGGCACTTTGCCGGGCACCAAGGGTGATGACAGGGGGGTGCTCGGCGATTAAAACGGTATTTGGTATTACGTCCCGGCGTCTTTTCTCTTGCAACTCGTGCTGCAGCAGCAGAACCTTTCGATAGTCGGCAAGCCCGCAATCGTGAATTCGCAAAGAACGACCTTTAGTTTTTTCAGTTACTGCCAACATCAAAATTTCTTATTTCACGCTTTTGGCGGGTTATGCAGGCTTAGGCCAAAGGCATCTTCGGCTGCCTCCTTCAACACCTCGGAAACAGTCGGATGCGGAAAGCTTATGTCAGTAATCTTCTCGGTGCTGCCCAAAAGCAGTCTCGCTGCACCAATTAGCTCAGTCACCATAGAACCGACCATTGATACGCCGACAATCCTGTTGGTTGCATTATTTCTTACAACACTTATCTGGCCGACCGTTTCGTTGTGTGCAACGCTTCGGCCATTGGCTTTGAAGAACGACTTGCCGACGGAGACATCCAGCCCTTCGTTCTTGCAGGCCTGCTCGGTCTTACCGACAGATGCGATTTCCGGGAAAGTATAGACGGCCCGTGGTATGAGCGAATAGTCGGCGATTCTTTCATCACCTCCTGTGACATTGACCGCAGCCACTTCGGCCTCAGCAAAGGCACCATGGGCCAAAAAGGTTGTGCCCACTGCATCCCCGATAGCATAGACGCCGGGGACATTGGTTTCCAATTTCTCGTTGACTGAAATAGCAGAATCGTTCATCTTTAAGTTCAGGGCGTCAACGGTCTCCTGGTCAACAACCGGCCTCCGGCCAACGGATACGAGGACTTTCTCTGCCTCGATTGTCTGGCCGCTTTCAAGGATTACTTTTGCGAGTGCTGTGGTAGTATCGACCGATGTAACCTTCTGGTTAGTCAGAGAGTCGATTCCGAGCTTTTTGAATTCGCGTTCGATTAACCGACCGACCCATTCATCCTCCATAGGAATCAATTGCGAAAGGGCTTCTACGATAGTAACTTTTGCTCCCACTGCGGCATAAACGCAAGCCATCTCACAGCCGATTACTCCACCGCCTACGATAACCATCGACTTGGGAATCTGCTGCAATTCCAGAGCTTCCTTACTGCTGATTATAGTCCGGCCATCAAACGGCAGGGCGGGCAGCTCGACCGGCTGCGAGCCGGTAGCAAGGATTATCTTCCCCGCCTGGACCTCCACTGCCGAGTTATCCGCCTCGATTTTGACCGTGTTTGGAGCGGTTATAACAGCCCTGCCCGGTAATACTTTTGCCTTATGACTCTGTATCAATCCGGTCAGTCCTTTGCGAAAACCAGCCACTATGGCGTCCTTTCGTTGCTGCATTTTGGCCCAGTTTGCGGTCGCAGAAGCGACGTCAACTCCCATCAATGCTGCATGCTTTATGGAGAGCAGGGTATGGGCCGATGCAAGCAGTGCTTTCGACGGAATGCATCCGCAATTCATGCAGGTGCCGCCTATAAAGCTTTTCTCGACAACTGCTGCCGACGCGCCTCTTTGCGCACACCTGATAGCCGCGGCGTAACCACCGGGGCCACTGCCGATTACTACAACATCAAATTCCTCTGCCATATCAAAGCTCCTTTTTCAAGAAAAGATTTATCTTCTCTTTGGCGCGAAAAGCTGAAACTCCCAGATTGTCGGGCCTTCGGAGGCATCCAGGATATTCAGCCGAACGTAGCGAGCGGTTACAGGCGAAAATTTTAGCTTCAGTTTCTTGCCGATGGTTGTGCCCTCGGTAAAGGTCCGCCATTGCTCACCATCCTTATATTGCAGCTCGAATTGCTGCACACGGTCGAATTCCTCACTGACCATAGCACGATAAAACGTTATAGATTTACCCAAATCTACCTCGAGCCACGCCTGCTTCGTACCGGAGTCGGTTGCCCAACGGGTGGCCGGGTCATCATCTACGGCCTTGTCCGGGCCATAACCGGCTGAATTCTGGAAGATGTTCGAGGCGCTGGCCTTTTTGCCATAAGCAAGGGATGATGACAGGATACTAACGGGGGCAATCTCACCGGCGGGACCATCCAGTTGTAGTTTGATAATAGTATCAATTTCCTGCTGATGGGCCTTTGGGACAAAAATCCCGATAGCCTCTTTGCTCTGTTTCACCTTGGCAGTGCCACCTGTCAGAACCGAGCTGGTCATAATTTTCTTGGGAATTGGTGGTAATGTAATAGTATCGTTGTCCCAATTGAATATGTGCAGGTAAATAATGTTGCCCTTGTACGTGCTGGCGCCCCAGGAGCCGGCTTTGAACGGGCCGCCGCGGGTGCCGTAGATACTCTGGCCGTATTTCTTTAGCCACCGGCCCATTTCTTTTAGCCTATCAACCTGTCGCGGCTCGATTCGGCCATCGGGCATCGGGCCGACATTGAACAGCAAGTTCCCGTCCCCACCGACGACCGACACGAGTGTCTGGATGCACTGCTTGAATGACTTCATCTGGTCATTTGGTTTCCACGCCCACTGGCCACCGATTGTGATGCAGGA
>Ga0315551_10004203_pt1 | contig 10087 bp, 8 predicted proteins | sample SalMarSW160290MG_FD_203678 | JGI IMG/M metagenome (GOLD analysis project Ga0315551, IMG submission 203678) | Salt marsh sediment microbial communities from the Plum Island Ecosystem LTER, Massachusetts, United States - Salt Marsh Sediment SW1602-90 ... | reverse complement strand
CTCTATGGTTCCGATAAGGGACGAGGCGGCGGAAGAGTATCCGAACGTCTGCACGTCGCCGTCGAAGAAGCGCATTCTGAACAGCCATGTATCATCGGGAAGGAGGCGGGTCACCTCGTTGAGAATCTCGACAAACGGCGGTTGTTGTTGCTTTTTCTCGACAATGAACCGACCCTGGTGGATCAGCCGGTCGATCTCATCCTGCAGCCGACGGCTCGCTCCCGCTTCCTCCTTCGCCTGGGCGACGTCGCTGGCCAGGGCCTCGGCGCGGAGCCGCTGCCGCTCCAGCGGAAGGTAGATCACCGCGGCCAACAGGGCGATCGCGACGACGCCGAGCGCCAGCCCGATGCCGGTGGCGAAGCGCCCCTGGCGTGGGCCTTGGGTTTCGGGAAGAACGTTCAGCGGGGTGGCCGCGTCGGAGTCGTCGCCGGAGATGTCGACCGCGTCCGGTGCCAGTCCCCAACCTCGCGCGCGGTCGACGGCCACGTCGACGATCGCCCGGGGCAGGACGATCATCTCGACGCCGATGTGCCGTGTCTCGCGGTCGTGCTTCCGCACCCGAAAGTCGAAATAAACATCGTCGGACGTGAACGGCGTCTGGCGGTCCATCTCGAAGGTGAGAACCTGGCGGAGGTTCTGTTCGGCGGCGGCCGGCAGGTCGAGCATCTTGCGGAGAGCTTGCCGTTGGGGCAGGCGCAGCGCGATCACCATTCGGCCGGGATCGAGCCCTTTGACGAGGCTGGCGATTGCCGTCCGCTCTTCGCTGGCGTCCATGCCCTTCAACTCGAGACGGCCGACTTCCCTTCGCGACTGTTTGGTGACGTGCCCAAGGACCAGGGAGTCCTCGGCCAAGTCGAGGACCAGCCGATCGGCAGTGGGGCGCAGCCAGCGGACCAGGCGCGCCGGCAGCATGGCCGCCAACTCGCCGAACCACCAGGAGAAAAAGGCGCGGATACCCGCTCGTAAACGCAACAACAGCTGTTTCATCCGCCGAGATCAGATACGCTCCATAGGTATCGAACCGGTATTGCCAAAGTAGTCTACGATCGTTGCTTTTCCAAGCCGCACGCTAAGGCGCCGGGGGCGTGACCATCGGCGCCACGACCAGCTCGGGCCAGATGCGCCTGTCGCCATCGGGGAAGGTCACGGTCATTCGCACCAGCAGCGGCAGGCCGGGCATGTCTTCCCAGCGGTCCTGCCACCGCGGTTCCCCGTCCCCGTCCTCGTTGTCCGCGCCGAAAAACGCCAACGAGACATCCGCAATGTTTTCGACGAGGACGACCACGTTCTCGTCCTCGTCCTCGCCCTCGCCCGTGCCGGCGCCCGCGCCCGCGCCCGCGCCCGCGCCCCGTTCATCGGGATCGAGCAGCCGCCAGGACATTACCAGCCGGCTTTTCCCCGATACGTCGTCGGCGCGGATGCTCAACCGGTAGAAGCCGCCGGGCAACGACTGCGCCGGCGCCGGACCGACAAAACGCACGGCTTCCGCCGTTCCCTCGAATATCACCGCGCCCTCGTCCTCACCCTTGGCCAGGTCGGTGACCAGCGCCCGGCTGATCAGGCGTCGAATCAGGCCCTGGGCAATCTGAAGCTCCGCCATCTTCTCCAACTCCGCGTCGCCCTTTTCCCAGACGCGCACGCCGAAGCTCAGACCGCCGAACAGCAATCCGGCGAGGAGCGCCAGCAGAGTCATGGCGACTAGCAGCTCCAGCAGGGTGAAGCCCCGCGCCCCTCTCGGCGCCCCGTTCATTGGCGAGTTCCGCCGGTCGCGCCGTCGGCGGCGGAACCCAGGCGCAACGTCACCAGCGTCACCGATCCGCCGGATCCCGCGGGACCCCAATCGACGGTCAGGATCAGCCGATACGGCACGATTTCCTGTTCTTCCTCTTGCGCGCCATCCTGCTCGCCATATCGGTCGATGCTGTAACGCCAACGGTAGCCGTTGTCGAAGGTGCCGGTCCTCTCGCCCGCGACCAAAGGCTCCTCGATGCCGATGGCGGCGAGCTTGGATTCGGCGAGCAGGGCGCCGACGGCATGGTTGCGCGCGATTTCGGTGGTTCGCAGCCCGCCGGAAAAAATCTGCAGTAAAGCGCCCATAACCAGCGCCAGAATGATGAAGGCGACGAGGACTTCGAGCAGGGTGAACCCCTGCGCCCGGCTATTGCGCCGCCGCCGCATCGATGACCGAAACGCGGCCGGTGAGCCAGTCCACCTGCACGTGAAACTTGGACTTGCCATCGGCGAGAACGATCTCGCCGCCGGTCGAGCTGCCGTCGGAGAAGAACCGGATGTTGCCGACATCTTCGGAGATCTGCTCCGTTTGCGCGGTAAAAAGCTCGATCTGGAGCGCGGCGGGCAGATCATGGGTCTCGGCGCCGGCGATCCGGAAGCTCCGTTCGTTCACGTCGACGGTGAGGACAACGTCGGTGTTGCGGACCACCGCCTCGCCGCGCGCCCGACGGAGTGCCGCCGCCACGTTCTGGGCCGACCCCTTGGCCTCCGCGCGCCCGAGGCCCTTGCTCAGGAACGGGGCCGACACGGCGGCAATTAGCGCCAACAGGACCAGGACGACCAGAAGCTCGAACAGGGTAAAGCCCTTGGCGGGCATGGCGGTTAGGCGCTCACCAGTTGGTTATGTCCCGATCCTCGCCTTCGCCGCCTTCGGCATTGTCGGCACCGAGGGTGTAAAGGTCGTATTCACCATGGTTGCCGGGGATCGCGTAGTTGAACGGCCGCCCCCACGGGTCGACGAGGGATTCTTTCTTTTTCAGATAGGGGCCGTTCCATGCGTTCGCCCCGGCCGGTTCCTCGATCAGCGCATTGAGCCCTTCTTCCTCCGACGGGTAGCGGCCGACCTCCAGGCGATAGAGATCGAGGGCTCCGGCGATGCGCTCGATCTGAACCTTCGCCGCCTCAGACTTCGCAGCTCCCAGGTACTTGAAAATCTGCGGTCCGGCGACGACCGCCGCCACCAGCCCCAGGATCACCAGGACGACGAGGATCTCCAATAAAGTGAATCCCGCGGCACGGTCGCGGTCGGACCGGCGCGCGGTCCGGAGCGCCGGACGACGGCGGCCGGCAGTGTCGGTTTCAAACATGGTGCCCCCTAATTTTCCCAAATCGTCAGAACGCCAACTCGTTCATGCTCAACATCGGCACCAGTATCGATACGATGATGCCGGCAATCAACAGGGCCATGACGAACGTCATCACCGGCACGAGCAGGGTCATCATCCGCTGGATGCTGCGCTGGACTTCATCGTCGTAGGTGTCGGCGATCCTGAACATCATCTCCTCCATCCGCCCGCTTTCTTCGCCGATCCTGAGCAAGTGGGTCGCCAGTTTCGGAAACAGCTTGGAGTCCTCGAGCGGTCTTGCCAGCGTCTTTCCTTCCTTGACCTGCTTTTCCACATGATCCAAGGCATGGGCCATCGCGGCGTTGCCCATGGTCTCCTTGACCACCGACAGTGAGGCGAGCAGCGGCACCCCGTTGCTCTGAAGCATGCCTAACGTATAGCACATCCGCGCGACTTCTACCTTGGTCAGCAGCTCGCCGAAAAGCGGGATTTTCAGCACCCGGCTGTCCCATAGGCGGCGGCCGGCCGGATTGCGGCGGTGTCGCTTGAGGGCGACGACGGCGACGAGGACGATGACCACGGGAATCCACCAGTACTGCTGGGCGGTGTTGCCGATGAACAACACGATCCGGGTGGGCAGCGGCAGAGCGATGCCGGCCTGATCGAAGATCTCCTTGAAGTTGGGGATTACCACCGTGACGATGATCGCCACCGACGCGAACGCCGTGAGCAGCAGGATCACTGGGTAGATCAGCGCCGACGTCACCTTCTGTTTCGATTGCTGCGAACGCTCCATGTAGTCGGCGGTCTTGGCGAGAACCACTTCGAGCGATCCGCCGGCCTCGCCGGCACGGATCATCCCCAGGCAGAAACGATCGAACACGTTTCCCTGCGACGCCATCGCGTCCGCCAGGGAGACGCCGCCGCGCACCTTTTCGACGATCCGCTTGAGCACCTCCTTCACCGTTGCCCGCTCGGAAAAGGCGATCAGGACGTCGAGCGCCTGGTCCAGTGCGAGACCCGCCCGCAACAGGGTGGACAGCTCGCGGATGACGATCGCCACGTCCTGCCGCGAGATCCGCCGACCGCGGCCGAGTTCCCGATTGAGCCAGCCGGCGAGAGTGCCCTGGCGTTGTTCCTCGGCGCCGATCGGGAAATGGCCCTGACTGCGTAAGTGCTCGATGACGGCGGCCTGGCTGGGGGCCTCCATGTCGCCTTCGAGCACCTCTCCGGGCTCGGTGACTGCCTTGTATCGGTATATGGGCACCGTTTCTCTACGTGTCCCTGGTGACCCGCAACACTTCCTCCAGGGATGTGCTGCCTTTGAGGGCCTTGCGAATGCCGTCCTCGTACAGGGTGTGCATGCCGGCTTCGACCGCGGCGTGCTGAATTTCCAATTCCCCCGCGCGCCGCAGCGTCATGCGGCGCACTTCGTCCGACATCACCAGCATTTCGGCGATGCCCGAGCGGCCATGGTAACCGGTGCCATTGCATCGCGGGCAGCCCACCGGCCGATAGAGGATGATCGGGTCGTCGTCGGTGAACCGCCGCAGCTGCAGCTCGTCGATCATCTCGGGCAACGCCGGTTCGGGCTCGCGGCAGTGCTGGCACAGGGTTCGGATCAATCGCTGCGCAGTAATTCCGATCAGCGTCGAGGCGAGGAGATAGTCTTCGAGACCCATGTCGAGCAGGCGGGTGACGGTGCCGGCGGCGGAGTTGGTATGCAGGGTGGAGAGGACCAAATGTCCGGTCAGCGCCGCCTGCGCCGCGATCTGCGCGGTTTCCAGGTCGCGGATTTCGCCGATCATGATGATATCGGGGTCCTGGCGCAGGATCGATCGCAGGGTGTGGGCGAAGGTCAGCCCGACTTGCGGCTTAACCTGGATCTGATTGACACCTTCGAGCTGGTATTCGATCGGGTCCTCGACGGTGAGGATCTTCTTGTCTGGGGTATTGAGCCGGAGCAGAGAGGTATAAAGGGTGGTCGTCTTGCCGCTGCCGGTCGGCCCGGTCACCAGCAGGATGCCGTTTGGCCGCCGCAGGATTTCGAGATAGACCTTCAGGATGTCCTTCTCGAATCCCAGGGCGGCGAAGTCGAGCACCGTGCTGCCCTTGTCGAGGATGCGCATGACGACGCTCTCGCCGTGCATGGTCGGCAGCGTCGAGACGCGAAAATCCACTTCCTTGCCGCGGACCGCCAGCTTGACGCGGCCGTCCTGAGGCAGGCGCCGCTCGGCGATGTTGAGCTTGGACATGATCTTGACGCGCGACACGATGGCGGCCTTGAGCCGGCTCGGCGGCGTCTCGACCTCCTGGAGAACGCCGTCGATCCGGTAGCGGACGCGGAGCGTGTTCTCGAACGGCTCGATGTGGATGTCAGATGCCCGCGCCTCGACCGCGCGGTTGATCAACGCGTTGACCAGCCGGATCACCGGCGCTTCGCTGGCCAGATCCTTGAGCCGCTCGGCGTCCTCGTCGGCGCCTTCGATCCCCGCGTCGCCCAGACCCTCGACGATCTGACCGATCGCGGTTCCGCCGCGGCCGTAGATCCGTTCGTACGCCCGTTCCACGTCCGCGGGAACCGCTACCCGGCGGAGGACGGCCCGCTGTGTCGCGATCTCCACCGCTTGGACCGTGAAGCCGTCGAGCGGATCGGCCATGGCGAGGACGATGCCCTCCGGCGTCTCGGCGAGGGGAAGGACGCGCGCCTCTTTGAGGAACTTGGGGCTGAGGTTTTCGTCGACGACCGCTTCCCCGGGGTAATCATCGGGCGCCGCTATCTGCAGATCGAGGACGGCGGCCAGCGCCTCGGCGACGTCGCGCTCGGCGACGAGGCCGAGCTTGACGAGGATGGTGTGCAGGTGATCGTCACCGTTCTCGCCTGCCCGACGTGCCCGGTCGAGGCCGCCGGCATCGAGCTTACGGCGCTCGATCAGGAGATCGACGATGGCCGTATCGACGGCTTCGACGCCGAGTGGTTCCTTGAATTTCGTTTCAATGCTCATTGCGAACCGTGGTCGTGGGCGAACCGGTGAATCTTGTCACGAACACCGTCCGAAGCGAACACAAATTTCGGTCGGCGGCGGCAACTCCGCGTCGGCGCTGCGTCGTTCGTGGGATTCTTAGAGGCGGGCAGCGAGGGTGACGCCTTCCAGGATGGCGCGTTTGGCGTCGAGTTTGGCGGCATGTGCGGCGCCACCGATGACGTGGACGGGGGTGCCGGCGGCATCGAGGGCGGATTCGAGATCGCGGACGGACTCCTGACCGGCGCAGAGGACGACGCTGTCGCAGGGGATGGTGCGGAGTTCGCCGTCGACCTCGACGGTCAGGCCGTCGTTGCCGATCCGGCGATAGGTGACGCCGGGAACCATCTCGACGTTCGCCTTCTGGAGGGTGAGGCGGTGCACCCAGCCGGTGGTCTTGCCCGGTCCCGCGCCCATTTTGCCCTTCCGGCGCTGGAGGAGAATGATCTCATGCGGCGGATCGACCGGCTCGGGCCGCGCGTTAACACCCCAGCGGCGGCGAAAAGCCGTGGGGTCGGTGTGACTGCGGCCGTCGCGTTCGGCCAGATAGACGGCGACGTCGACGCCGATCCCGCCGGCGCCGACGATGCAGACCTTGCGCCCGGGCTTGCGCGCGCCGGTCAACAGCTCGGTATAGGTCATCGCCATCGGGTGGTCGCTGCCCTCGATATCGGGGATGCGGGGGACGACGCCGCTGGCCAGGACGACGCGGTCGAAATCCTCGAGGTCCGACTCCTCGGCCTTGCGCTTCAGGCGCAAATCCACCCCGAGCTGGTTCATGCGTCGGGCGTAATAGCGCAAGGTTTCGTCGAACTCCTCCTTGCCGGGAATATGGCGGGCGATGGCGAACTGGCCACCGATATGGTCGTGAGCCTCGAACATGGTGACGCGATGGCCGCGCTCCGCCAGCACCTCGGCCGTCGCCAGGCCGGCGACGCCGGCGCCGACGACGGCGATGCGTTCGGGTGTGTCGGTGGCGGTCCAGTTCAGCTCGGTCTCGCGACAGGCACGCGGGTTCACCAGGCAGGAGGATATTTTGCCGTCGAAATAATGGTCGAGGCAGGCCTGGTTGCAGGCGATGCAGGTGTTGATGTCGAGCGCGCGGCCTTCCCAGGCCTTGCGCACGAAGGCGGCGTCGGACAGGAACGGACGGGCCATCGAGACCATGTCGGCCTGCCCGTCGGCGACGACGCGTTCCGCCGTCTCCGGCATGTTGATGCGGTTGACCGCGATCACCGGAATCCCAACCTCGCCCATCAGCAGCTGGCTCGCCCAGGCATAACCACCGCGGGGCACGGCCTGGGTAATGGTCGGAACGCTGGCCTCGTGCCAGCCGATGCCGCTGTTCAGCACGTCGGCGCCGGCGGCTTCCATCCGCTTGGCCAAGGTGATGACCTCCTCCGGCGGGCTGCCGTCCTCGACGATGTCGAGAACCGAGATGCGGTACATCACGATGAAGTCCGGAGCGGTCGCGGCGCGCACGGCCTTGACGATCTCCTGCGGCAAGCGGGCGCGGTTCTCGAACGGACCGCCCCAGCGGTCGGTGCGCTTGTTGGTCCGTGGCGCAGTGAACTCGTTGATCAGATAGCCCTCGGAGCCCATCACTTCGACCCCGTCATAGCCGGCCCGCCGGGCCAGTTTCGCGGACGCTGCGAAGGCGGCAATGGTTGCCTGGATATCGTCCTCCGTCATCTCCCGCGGCGCGATCCTGTTGATCGGTGCGCGGATCGGGGAGGGGGCGACAATGTGCTGGTGATAGCCGTAACGCCCGGCATGCAGCAACTGCAGCAGGATCCGCCCCCCGGCATCGTGCACCGCCGCCGGGATCGGCTTGTGCGCCTCCGCCTGCGCTTCGCTGTCGAAGGGAGGCGTGTGCGCGTTCAAGCTCCCCGCGAGGTCGGGCGAGAACCCGCCGGTCACCATCAGCGCGCAGTCGGCTTCCGCTCGTTCACGATAGAAAGCGGCCAGCCGCACGACCCCGTCCTCCAGCTCCTCCAGCCCGGTATGCATCGAGCCCATCAGGATGCGGTTCGGCAACTCGTGCGGGCCGATGCGGATAGGGGTGAAGAGATGCGGGTAGAAATCGCTCACGAGGTGGCTCCGTGGGTTTTTATTGGCCGCGACGATAGCGGAAACAGGCCGGACCGGTAACCCACGATCCCACTTGGTTGCCAAAGCCGGCGTCAAATCGGGAAAGGACGGTCACAACACCAGCGGGCCGTACAGCCATACCAGCCACGTGGCGAGGCAGAGGTAGGGGCCGAAGGGGATGCGCTCGTCGGCGGCGACCCTCCGCCCGAACACCGTTCGCGCCAGAACGACGATCAGGGCGGTTGCCGACGCCACCAGGACCACGCTGGCGAGGCCGGTCCACGACACCCACGCCCCCGCCGCCGCGAGCAGCTTGGCGTCGCCGAGACCCAGGCCTTCGCGCCCTCGGACGCGCTTGTAGACGGTGGCCAGCACGAACAGCGCGGCGAAGCCGGCGGCGGCGCCGATGGCATGGTCGATTGCCGCATCGGCGTTCAGCAAGTAGGCGACGATCAGGCCGGCGACCAGCAGCGGCAGAGTCAGTTCGTCGGGCAGCACCAGGTGGCGCTGGTCGAGGACCGCGAGCGCCAGCAGAGTCCAGCCGAGCGCGCACGTCGCCCACAGCGGCCATCCCGTGACGATCAGCGCCGCCCAGCCGGCGACCAGCGCCGCCGCCAGTTCGATGGCGGGATAGAAAAGGCCGAGCGGCCGCGAGCAGTACCGGCAGCGTCCGCCGCTCGCCAGCCAACTCGCCAACGGAACCAGGTCCCGTGGTCCCAGTGGATGGTCGCAATGGGGGCAGCGGGACCGGCCGGCGATCACCGGTTCCGCGGCGGGAAGGCGGGTGACGAGCACCCCGAGAAAGCTGCCGACAAACGGTCCCGCGACGACGGGGAGCCACCAGTCGGTCCAAATCAGCTCGGTCATCCACAAAACACTCCGGCGCGCCGCGGCGTCGGCCAGTCGCCGTTACTGCCACCATTTACCCGGAACCGGTAGGGGAAAGGAAGGAGACAAACGCCTATCGAGGGCCGTTCGGCCGCACGCGTGACGGCTCGCCATTCTCTCTGGTCCCTGGCGATCGTGGTTCGAGGGAACGAAGGAAATTTTTTAGAAGCGGACGGCCCGCCGATCGGCCAACGTTACGAGATAGCCTTTTCTTCCCGGCTTGGCACCGGATAGTTGATGGCCGCAGATGTTGGGGCCGCCCGCTCCTTTTCGTATTTGCGGGTTCGCTGAACGCGTCCCGCTTGTTGAGTTTGGTATAGACACTCCCGCTACTATCGTTGCTTCCGTACCCTGGCGTATACTTTCCTGGACACCCCATTCGGGGTAATTTTGCGCCTCGCAAACTCCACGTTACATCCCCAGCTTTGTGAGCGAGCCGCACCCTAAATAGGCATGCAAGCAGCGTGCCATAAACAATCAATCGTTCTTTTCAGATAGTTAGGTTCTATTCTGAAATATGGCCACGACAGTTTTGTAAAGAATTTTTACAATCGAAAGGGCCGTTTGTTTGGGCTTAAGCACGAAATCGCTATATCTTATTGAATTATATGTGTTTTCAAGAGCGTCCGACTGTCAATTTTTTTTACGCACAAGACGAGAACCGCACGAAAGCCAACAGTCGGAAAGGCTTATCCCCCTGCGTCCGGTTACACAAAGTATGGTGACAAGGCTGGCCCCGCGGCGTAGAACATAAAGCGAACATCGTAATCGGAGGGCCTGCCATGACCGACTTTCCCCGCTCGCTGCCCGAGTTCCAGCGGCGCTTTGCCGACGAGACCGCCTGTGTCGAATACCTTGCCGCGGCGCGCTGGCCGGAGGGCTTCGAATGTCCGGCCTGCGGTGGGGCCAGGGCCTGGCGGCTTTCGACCAAGCCGTTCACCCGGGAGTGCGCCGGGTGCGGCAAGCAGACCTCGGTCACCGCCGGGATGAGTGCGGGACAGTTGGCTG
>Ga0315551_10004201_pt1 | contig 10088 bp, 9 predicted proteins | sample SalMarSW160290MG_FD_203678 | JGI IMG/M metagenome (GOLD analysis project Ga0315551, IMG submission 203678) | Salt marsh sediment microbial communities from the Plum Island Ecosystem LTER, Massachusetts, United States - Salt Marsh Sediment SW1602-90 ... | reverse complement strand
GCCTCAGTCTGAAGCTTCAGATTAAGTACTAAGGTAATCTAGAGGGGCTTATCGGCGGGGTGATTTATATTTGGGCTTTTACCCCGCCGATAGGCTTTTTCGCCCAGGAAACCCTAAACGATGTCAAGTCAACAAATGACCGAAACTTTCAGGACTCAGGGGGTGAGGGAGAGGTTTATGAAAAGGCTGCACCGAGGAGAGAAGGGCTTCACCCTGATTGAGCTGCTTATCGTGATCGCCATCCTGGGTATTATCGCCGCCATAGTCGTCCCCGACGTGGCCGGCTTTATGCTCACCGGCACCCTGAACGCAGCCAACACAGAGGCAAAGAACGTGCAGACAGCCGCCACGGGTTATATATCGGAGAACAACGCGGAATGGCCCGATAGTTCGGACGACCTGGAGGATTTCTTAGAGGGCGGCAGTATAGGCAACCTGAAAGCAACCTACGAATTCGGCGGCGATGCGGGTATAGAGAGTGTTAGTGCTCAGGAGTGGGAAGGCATCACATGGAATTCGACTAAACAGTTATGGGAGAGAACTCCATAATCAGTCCTTAGTCTGAAGCTTCATATTAAGTAAGCAAGGTTAAGGCAAAGCAAGAGAGATACTTTGAAATTATCATTAAGGGATTTTGAGAGGGGCTAGAACGCCCCTCTTTTACTTTGCCCCCGGCTTAAAACACTTACTTAAGAGACCCGCCGCTTCGATAAAAACGGCTTGTAGTTTCTTACCAGGCGCTACAGCCGCCATCGGTTACATAAGTGGCACCGGTGACGTAGCTGGAAGCATCAGATGCCAGAAAAACGGCCAGTCCCTTTATTTCTCCAGGCTTGGCGAATCTCCTTAAGGGGATTATCTTTATTGTCTTCTCTACCCAGGCCTGAGCTTCCTCCTCGCTTCTTCCCTCTGTAGCACCAAGCCTGGTTTCGGCGTAGAAGCCGGGAGCAATGGCATTTACTCTGATATTATCCGCCCCGTATTGTACCGCCGCTGTTTTGGTAAGCCCGATTACCCCGTGTTTGGAGGCAGTATAGTGGTCAACGGTCAGAATGTCCGGGCTAATGGCTTTAAATCCCGCTAACGAACTTATATTGATGATTGAGCCACTCTTCTGCCGGAGCATCAATTTTATGCCTCCCTGCATGCACAGAAAGGTGCCGGTCAGGTTGACAGCAATTACTCTGTTCCAGTCCTCCAGCCGTCTTTCATGAAGTTTGGCTCCTTTGTCGGCGATTCCGGCATTATTAAACAGGACATCAAGCTTGCCAAACTCCTGGTCAACTTTGCCGAACAATGCTTTTACTTCGTCTTGCTTTGATACGTCAACTTTGACAACCAGTGTCTTTACCCCGTATTTGGCGATAATACCTGCCGTCTCTTTTGCCCAGGCTTCATTTATATCCGAGCAAACTACATCACTGCCATATTCCGCCAAGGCCTCACAAAAAGCCCGGCCCAGCCCACTTCCGGCACCGGTAACCAGGGACACTTTTCCTGCCAGGTTGAACAGATTTGTTTCGGACATTATCTTACCCCCTTCATAGAATTTCCTTCAGGATATCATGTTACGGTTATAGTGACTGCACGCGCTTTCTTGATGGTAGTACCGGCAAAGTCACCATATTATATGTATTACAATTAACGAAATCAATGCTTTCAGGTATCGTTCGGCTCCTGGTTATACATTACTACACTATATAGAAAGACGACGCCCTGAGAGCCATTTTAAAGGGCTTAAACGGCAAAACCAATACCCAGTTATAGGTGGACATATAGAGCAAAGCCCTAAAGATATTACAGGGAGTATGAGAGGGAAAAGGGGTCTGTTTATGAGTGGGGGCGAAGCCGTTTACGAGGGAGCTAAAAGGAGTTAAAAAGAGGAGAAAGGGGACAACTAGTCAGGAACGTCCAAGAGGGGGCTAAAGCCCCCTCTCTTTATGAAAAATTTCCCTATCCCCAATCAAAAACCTAGTTAATCTCTACCCTGCCAATTAGCTTCTCTACTTCCTGGCGGTCGTTGCAGACGGAGAGCAGGGTCTCCCCGGTGATGAGCCGCTTGAGATAGAGGTTAACCAGAGCTTCATCCAGCGAAATCATGCCCGCTTCCCGGTGAGTGCGGATTACATTGGGTAACTGGTAGATTTTGCCTTCGCGGATGAGGTTCCTTACCGGCGCATTGGCCAGCATAATCTCCACCGCGGCTACCCTCCCCGAGCCACCAGCCCTGGGGACAAGCACCTGACACAGCACGGCCACCAGCAATGAGGCTAACCGCGTCTGAGCTAAAAAGCGCTCATGAGGAGGGAATAAGTCTATTATCCTCTCTACCGCCTGAGCGCTGCTGGGGGCATGGCCAGTAGACATTATCATATGCCCCGTCTCAGCGATTGTTAACACCGCCGACGCAGTCTCCAAATCCCTCATCTCACCCACCAGAATCACATCGGGGTCCTGCCTTAAGACATGCTTCAGCGCCTGGGCAAAAGAAAGAGTATCACTGCCCAGCTGCCGCTGTGTTATAGCACACTTAATTGAGGGGTGAATATATTCGATGGGGTCTTCAATGGTAACTATGTGGCGGCTTTCATTATGGTTTAAATGGTTAATCATGGCCGCCTGTGAAGTACTCTTGCCACTGCCGGTAGGCCCGGTGACTACTATCAGCCCCCTGGGCTTCATGGCAAGCTCTTTATACACCGATGGCAATTCCATGTCCTCTACCGTCGGTATCTCCGGCGGCAATAAACGCACGGCCAGGCTGACAGAACCTCGCTGTTGGGCAGCATTGCAGCGCAGACGGCCAACACCATCTAAGGTATAGCCAAAATCAAGCTCCAGATTGCGCTGGAATTCTTCCCTTTCCTCGGGAGTAGTTACCTGGAAGAAAGCCTGGTTGATATCCTCGGCGGTTAATGGCGTCGCACCGTTTACCGACTCCAGGGAGCCGTTAACCCGCAGTAACGGCGGGCTGGAGACCACCATATGTAAATCAGAGGCGGCCTTGGCCTTGGCTGTATGAAGTAAATTAAAAATATCCATATTCACCACCTAATCCAGGAGAAACTCGAACTCATACCCTATGAATTCTCCTTCTGCGTCCTCCATAGCTTCTATTGACGAGATAATGATCCTCAAGAAACGACTTCTCAAGTCTCTAGCATAGGCGAAAATATCGTCCTCAGCATCAATCTCTTCCTTAACTAGGCCGTTGACCGTAGCCTGTTCCTCCTCGTGATTAATCTCAATAAAGTCGGCGTCTTGCGGCAACAGCCTTACAATGTCGTCCATGTGCTGATCAACCAGATCTCGACCGGCACCCAGAGAGGCGAAGGTAGTCTCAAAGATATCAGCCCTGGCTCCTATGGGGTCCATCTGGGCTTCTAGCTGGGTCACCTGCTCCTTCAGTGTCGCTATCTCCACTCGCTCCTGAGTAACAAGGTTCTCAACACTTGCCAGTTCAGAACGCAACATTTCGTTTTGAGCCGTGCTGTTTCGGAGCATCATTCCCATATAGACCAGTATGGCAGCGCCAATAATGACGCCAACCGGAACCAGGATAGCGGATAAGGGGACAGCTTTGGGCAGGTACATCTGAGGCAAGGCGTTGAAGTTCACCAGGGAAACACCGGCTTCGCCTTTTTCCGGATATAGTTCTTTAAACGCCAGCCCGATGTTGACCATGAATTCGCCGGGGTTGAAGCTCTCCGGTGATTCCACCGGCGAGGGTAATATCGACACCGGGCATTTTAATTTGCCCGACAGCGACTGCCAGTTCTCCGGCGCCTCCGCCAGGTCGCCGCAGACAAACATGGGTACCGTGGCATCTAAAGGCTGTTCCTTGTGGCTGGAATTGTAGAAGGCAACAGTCCGGTCAATCTCTTCCGTTATGGTGGGTATCTTTTCCGCAAGCGTAGCCGCCTCGCCGGGCAGGGATAGGGTGCGGATTAGCTGGGGTAGCCTGTCTACCATGACTATGATGTCAAGGTTGTCCAGCCTGGTGTTGACAATTATCGCCCGGGGCTCATCCAGGGTTCGGCAGAGGGCCAGCGGGGCTAAGTCCATAATATATGGCTCAATGCCGGCTGTTTTTAGCATCCGGTATGCAGCGTCAGCTACGTTGCGGGGAAAGGCGGCCAGGAAAACGCTTGTCTCCCCCACCAGCGCTGGAATACGCTGGTAGGAAAGGTAGACCTCCTCCAAAGGTACCGGTATCACCCTGGCCGCTTCCTGCTTGACCGCTTCAGGTAGTATGGCCTCAGGTAGCTCGGGCAGGGAAATTAGACGGTATAGAGAGTTGAGGCCGCTCAAGCCGACGACGTACTTACCCCCACCTTCCTTAACCATCTTGAGTAGTTCCTTTATTTTTTCAGCCACCTGGGCTTCATCAATAACTACCCCCTGGCTGACCAGACCCGGCTCCAAGTACAGGCTGGCCCACTTCTTTACCTTCTTACCCTCCACCACCACCAGGTTAACCGTGTTATCATTGATAAATAGAGTCCTAATTCTTTTAGCCATCTTTATCACCTTGGAAATCCATATATTGCGAGTTCAAGGGTAGCCTCCGGCCCCGTCTCGCCCTCTCCTAGTTCTTCTGGAGGCTCAAGACCCTCTATAGCCACCACCTGTATAGTTGCTACACCAAAATCCGGGGTGACGACTACGAGATGAATAAATTCGAGCACCTTATCCACCGTCTCGTCAATGTAAACTTCAAAATCTCCCGCGGTGCCGGGAGGTGATTCTGCATTCTCCAACACCACCGTAATCATGGTGATATCGTAGGTAATGTCAGTATCCTTCACCTTTTCTTCTGACGGTTCTGAAGCTGTGAGCTCGACTATCAGCAGGCCAGACTGCTCGGCAAGCTTGAATATTGTTTCATCGTATTCAATGCTTTCCACCGATTTGGGGAATCTTCCCTCGCTCTTGCTGAGCGCTACCCTGGCTTTAGCCAGCTCACCTTCCCACTGGGCCAGCTGGCCGGTCAAATCTTCCTTTTCGGCGATAAGCTCGGGCAGGAGACCCTGAGTTTTAGTCAGGCTAGTATTTAACTGCGCCCGCTCTCCCGACTGCCCCGAGTAGAGAACGAACAGGGTGGCAAAGACAATGACGAAAATGCCTATTCCCAGAACTATCAAAGCTGTCTTACTTATTTTCATTAGTTACCCCCTCACCAGATAGCTAAGTGTGCCCCCGCTGGTAATCGAACTGCGGAAGGAGAGAATGATATAGACCATGCTAAAGCCGTCAGTATCCTGCGGGGGAGTACCTGTTGGTATATCTATTTGAACTGATGTGTCCCCGGGACTCAGGATGCCGCTAGCCCAGGTGATATCGAAGGGGTCTATATCCACCCCGGCCACAGTCATCCCCGGTGACGCGGAGTTCCAGACATTGTTTGATGGCGAGCTTGAGTTGGACATGCTGCTACCGTTGACACGGAAATAGTCATCTGTATAGCCTGCATCTCCCTCCCCTACGAAGACGGTAACTCGCCCAGCCAGCGTTTCACCTCCTATTGGGTCAGGTACAAGGAAGCCGCTGATGGTGCCACCGGGGTTGCCGTCATTATCGAAATCGGCATTGTTCTGCCAGCCGAAGAAGAAATCAAAACTCGGATTTTGGATATCGTAAAGATAAAGCTGATGCCCCTTGGTCCCCGGGCTGGAGTATATGATTAAGAGCGACCAGCCGCAGTGGGCGGCGGTATAGCGGCTGGAAGAAGGATAGGACGAAGGCGATGGGGTACCCAGCGGGTATCCGGTGAAACCGGTGCCACTATAAAAATCAAATGAATAAGACGGGTCTGACGCGTTAACCCTGTAATTATCCGCACTGGGGTTGGTCCCGACATAGTAATGGCCTAAGGTATAGTCACCGGCGCCGTTGCTCTCGATAAGCTCATCCTCTATCCACTGGTCAAACAAGTCGGTAACATCCGTCATGGCTGTGTAGAACCATGTTCCCTCGAACACGGTGCCATCGAACTGATCCCCGGGGTAGAGCGTCTGGTAGGCGTCAGCGGTAACCAGGGTGTCGTTAAAGAGGACCTTATTCACCCTGGCCGTGTTCTCCACCAGCCCGGCGATTTGCTCAGCACTCGGGTTTAACGGGTACACTAGCCCACCGGAAGCGATGGTAATATTGTTAAGGTATACAGATTCGTTGGTGCGACTGAAATCGATGGTAAACATCATTCTGAAATTTGAGGTTAAATAGTCTTCGGGTATGTCTACGGAATATGTGCCAGATGAGTAATCACCTTCGAATATGGTCTGCGGGCTGCTCCACCCGCCGTTCTTGTAAAACTGATAATACAGATAATCTCCATCTTCTGCACGAGAGTCTGATATATCCAGTGACAAAGTGGTAGTTTGTCCCGAATAATCACCAAGAGGAATTGTGCCGCTAGCTATATCATTATTGGAGGAATAACCTCCCCGACCTTCGAATCTGTCGTCGCTGCTTACTGTCCAGTGGCTGTCGGGCGTCCAGCCAACCGGCGGGTTGGCAAAGTCGTAGCAGTCATCATAGAATATTACTTCCGGATCATAGCCGTGCCAGTCTATCCAGCCAGTCCAATAGAGTAAAGCGGCTTCAATATTTGCGTTGTCCGGAATGCCGCTGCTTGGGTCGTCGCTAGTGCTGATTGAGGACTGGGTGGATTTATAAAGCTGGTAGTGGTAGTTATCCGGCGAATGTCCGTTGCCCCCTATGAGGCTATTGCCCACGGCAAAATAGTCTCCCGACTGGGATAAGCCCATTTGGCGTATCTCACTTCGGGCAGTATAAGCTTCCACAACAGTTTGCTTCACCGGGGCAAAGTCATCATCGGTAGCCGTGGAAGTAACATTATAGACTTTGACATCGGCATCCCAGGTATAATCAATACCACTATCTTCAAGACCAGTTGTATCTATCCAGGAAAGGGCGGCCCCGGGATTCTGCCCTGCCGGACCAGCGAATTTGAAGGTGAAGCTTTTTTCCATCGGATAGCCACTACCTCCAGGGAAACTTGCAAGGGGAATAGAAGCAAAGTCCCAGACCACAGCCACGCCGCTTTTATAGCCTGCAGGATCACCCGGGTCAGAATATGGCTGCGTATCGGGGTCACCGGCGAGGCTACAACTACCATCATAGTCAAAACCGGGGGGTAGCCATATCCCTATCGTTTCTACCCCCAGACTGGCCCCACCGGGGTCTTCGGCATTATCGTAATAATAGGTTAACCCGATTTGGTATGTTAACTCACCGGAGACGCCGCCGGTTATCACCAGTTTGGGGGGATTTTCTTCGGTGCCCTCGATAATCAGCCTTGCCTCATCTGGATCATCTGGAGCATCTATGCCCATGGGAATCCATTCATTTTTTACAGTAACCGCTACATTTTTATCGTTTATCGCCAAGGGGTCAGAATAGGTATAGGTGTAATTATATTTATACTCCTCGTAATCTTCAGTGAACAAGTCGGGATCGGTCAGTCTTTCATTCTTTATCTGCCACAAGCCATCCTCGATGCCGGCGTCAGCAGAATAGAAAAGCTGCATCCGCACCTCATAGACTTCTTTTCCTGTCTTAATCCCCGTACTTACGTGAGCCAACATCGGGGCGATGACGAGTGCACTTACGAGCATCAGCAGCACCACTATCATTATCGCCTGCCCCTTTTCACCTTTTACCAGTTTGTTTAATTTCATCTTCCCCACTTTTCCGCTCCTCTAATCTTGATTATTATGAGCCTGGCCTGGGAATAATTTCATATGTCCTGGTCTCAGGTTGCGCCGCCGAGCCAGCACCCACCATAACCGTTACCGTGAAAGTTAGCTTGCCATCGGTGTAGTCACAACTGGTATTTTCTGGGTCAATAAACTCAGCTACGACAATAGTCTCGGTGGTCTCCGTCCCGTTGGCTTTAGTCTCATGCTCGACCCGCTGCAGCTCCTCAAGGCTGCCCACGGACATATCTTCCAAGGTATAAGTAACCTGATACACATTACCATCCCAATCGGTCCAGTCCAGGGTGATGGACTCAAGCTCGCCGCCACCACCACTGACAATATCAGGCTCCTGCTGGGCCATCTGCACATCCTTGCTGACCCAGTAGCCAGCACTCTGCACCTGCCTGACCGCAGTCACATGGTTAGAGGTGCGGCCACTGCTATCAACTACCTGGAAAATAGTCATGGTAACAGCAGCGGCGATAATTCCACCAATGGCCATAGCTAGCGCCAGTTCAATCAGGGTAAAACCCTTCTGGCCTTTGTTTTTCAAATTTAATTTTGGAAATTTCATCGGTTTGACCTGTATCCCTCTAAGGCGAATATTTCCTTTGTTTCCTCTTCAATAATATGATAGATGGTCACCGTGATGCTCTGGATACCATCATCCTGATCAAAGACACCCCCCGACTGATCATAGGGATCACCTGTATCCGGGTCAAAAGGAATTACAGTAAGTTCCACAATATAATAGGCAGGAGGGCTCATCGTATAATAAACATCATGCGGGTCTTGAGAATAATCAATATAGTGTTGTTGCCTAACGTATTCCATCTGAGTCCGTGCCAGACTTTCAGCGGTGGCTCGCTCGTCGGCAATAATGATAGCCCTGGAGCCAGTAGCCATAGCGCCGAGATAGGCGACAGCCACTATGCCCAGCAAAACCATGGCTAGTGCTACCTCCATCAGATTAAAACCTTTTTCGTCTTTTATTGCTTTTATAAAGCCTTTTTTTCCCTTCATCTCCCTTAACTCCTAGACATTCAACTCTCCGTAGATTGAATACATAGCCGACATTAGAGAGACGGCAACAAAGCCAATTATTACGGCGATAAATATGATCATGGCCGGCTGAATGAGGCCTACGGCAGAACTCGTCCTGTCATCAGCCTCAATCTCGTAACTCTGCGCTACCGTAGTTAGTGTGCTGTCCAGGTTGCCGGTTTCTTCGCCAACTCCCACCATCTGCACCATCAAGGGCAGGAAGAGTTTATTCTTACTCATGGGCTTGGATAAGCCCTGGCCTCTAATCAACTCTTGCTGAACCTCGGTTAGCGCCTCGACCATAACCTTGTTGTTGCTGCCGTGAATCACCAGCGACATGATTTCGGGCAAGGGTAAGCCCACTTTGAATAGAAGTGCCATAGTCCGGCAGGCACGGCCAAGCTCAGATAGCACATTAATCCGGCCTATTACCGGCAAAGAGAGCATTAATTTATCAAACTGATATCTGCCGGCTGGCGACCTTTTGTATAAATACCCCACAATAAGCACCGCCACAATCGCCAGAAGTATGAAAAGCCCGTACTCGAGAAGCCAAGCAGATACATCCAGAAGTATACGCGTTGGCGTCGGTAGTTCAACGCCGAAAGCCCCGTACAGGTCAATAAAGGTGGGCATGACAAAGGCAACCAGTATGGCTACCACTACAAAGGCTACACCGGCCAGCATAATGGGGTACATAAGAGCGCTTTTAATCTTCTTTTCGGTGAGAACGCCCCTCTCCATATAATCAGCCATCTGCCGCAGCACCACCTCCATGTTGCCACCCTGCTCACCAGCCGCTATTGTCCGGTGATAAATTTCAGGGAAAGCATGCGAATGTTTGCTCAAGGCCGTAGATAACGAAGTGCCACCACGAATGTCAGAGGCTACCTGGCCAATTATCACCTTGAAGCCACGATTGGTTGACTGGCTCTGTAATAGCTCTAAAGCAGTAACAATGTCAGTGCCGGATTCAAGAAGTAAAGCCAGCTGGCGGGAAAACATTATTATCTCTCTTGGCTTTACCCGCGAAAAGCGGCCGGTAACACTACCCAAGTTTAAGAAGGGGGTTATCGTCTTCAGGCTGACCAGCTGGTAGCCACCATAGCTGAGCAGGCTGGTGGCGGCTCCTTCGTCGGTGGCTGAAAGCTTGCCTTTGACCAGTTTTCTATCCGATGTGTAAGCTATATACTGAAACTCCATGATACCTCCAGACCACTAATCTCCTGCATAGGCATTGCGCAAAACTTCGGAGGGAGTGGTTACGCCCTTCTTTACCTTGCGCATACCATCGTTCATCATCGTTGCCATGTCTTCCTT
>Ga0315551_10004200_pt1 | contig 10089 bp, 7 predicted proteins | sample SalMarSW160290MG_FD_203678 | JGI IMG/M metagenome (GOLD analysis project Ga0315551, IMG submission 203678) | Salt marsh sediment microbial communities from the Plum Island Ecosystem LTER, Massachusetts, United States - Salt Marsh Sediment SW1602-90 ... | reverse complement strand
AATCCCCGAAGCGGTCGCCCCCCCACCCGCACCTGGGAGTGGGGCTTGGTTCGTTGGGCTGGTTTCACCCAAAACGATGGTTGGCAACGCCTGAGGGGTATTCCTTGTAAAAGCATTGCATCCGGTCAAGGTCAAGAGAATCAGCAGAATCGTAAGTGCCTTGTTTTTCATGATGCTTTTTTACCATTGTTCTCAACGATGGTACCATCCCGCAGCGTGATGACCCGCCGGGCATATTTGATCACGCGTGGGTCGTGTGTGGCAAAAACAAAGGTGACGCCGGTCTCCTGGTTAATCCGGGTCATAATTTCCATTACCTGTTTGCCGTTGGGGGTGTCGAGGTTGGCGGTGGGTTCGTCTGCCAGGATGAGGGTCGGTTTCGTCGCCAGGGCGCGAGCTACAGCCACGCGCTGCTGTTCTCCTCCGCTCAATTGATCCGGGCGATGGTGGGCGCGGTCGGGAAGGTCGACCGCTTCGAGTAACTGCATCACCCGCTTATGGCGTTCGCTTCCGTTTTGCCCGATCAGGAGCAGCGGCATCTCGATGTTCTCATAGGCCGTCAGGGTCGGGATTAAGGCAAAGAATTGAAAGATAAATCCGATCGTTCCGCGCCGCATGTCGGCGCGCTGGTTGCGGTTGAGATCGCTGACATCCTTACCATTGATAAAAACGTACCCGCTGGTCGGTTGGTCGAGGCAACCGATTAATTGTAACAGGGTGGTTTTACCCGAACCGGAAGGTCCGACCAGGGCTGTAAATTCACCACTCTCGATGGAAAGGCTGACGCCGCGCAGGGCGCGGGTTTCGACTTTGCCGATCTTATAAACCCGCGTGACGTTTTCGACTCTTGTGACTTCCATATCCTTCTCTCCTTGGAATTATTCCCCGCCGCGCAGGGCTTCGACGGGTTCCATCCGGGCAGCCAACATGGCTGGATAAAGACCGGCCAACAACGTAACGACGAGAGCCATGATGGTCAGGGTGACCGTGTCTTTCAAGGTCAGGTCTGTGTAAATGGTATCGCTGATCAGGATGCCGGTGATTCCCATGTTTCCGATGTAAAAGCCATATTTGGCGAAATAAGCAACTACCAGCCAGCCGAGTATCAGCCCCATGATGATGCCTCCCACGGCCAGCAAGCTGGATTCGGCCAGGAACATCCCCATGATGCGGCGGCCTTTCATGCCAATTGCCGCCAGAATGCCGATCTCGCGGGTACGCTCGAATACCGCCATGATAAGGGTGTTGATGATGACTGTAGCGGTAATACCCAGCACGATTAGATAGAGAATGAAGATGTAGCCATTCGCCAGGTCCTCGGTTTGGATAAGCAATTCGTTCATGGTTGTCCAGGTCAAAACCTGATAATTAGGACTTTGCAAGGCGGCCGCTACTGCCTCTGTCTGGGCCCTGTCTTTCAGCAACACGAAAATCGTGCTGGCGTGGTTTTCCGTCTGGGTGATAGCCTGTGCCTTGGCGAGTGGCATGAATACCGTAGTGCTGTCAAAACCACCGGTTTGAGTGGAATAAATCCCCCGGATGGTAAAAAGCTGCTCATCTACATCTCCGTTGGAGGTATTGATCGAAAGGCTGATCTGGTTGCCGACGTTCAGGTTTAATTTATCAGCCAAAGGCTTTCCGATGAGGATGCCTTGGCGGTCGTCCGCGGTCAGGAATTCCCCGCTAACCAGGCCTTCTCGGTAAGGAGCGTTCGCTTCAGAGGTAGGATCAATGCCGTAAATTCTAACGCCAGCCGATTCATCGCCCACGGCTATTATCCCGCTGGCAAACAGTCGAGGTGTGGCTACTTCCACCGGTGCGAGGGAAGCGATCTGTGCGGTGATTTGATCTGGATTCTCGACCAGATCTTCCCATTTCAGGCTGGTTTTGCTCTCATCGTAGGATTTCGCCCGAACCTGCAAATGACCGCTTTGCAACCGGATGGTTGAGTCTACCGCGCCGCCCATTTCTCCTTGGACAAAAGCGGCTAGTAGCAGCAACAGCGCTAACCCTATCGCCAATGCCAGCGCTGAGAAGAAAGATCGGCGACGGTTTCGTCCCAGGTCACGGAAAGCCATCTTGAAGAGTTGGATCATGGGGAACCTCACACGTAATGCAGGGCTTCAGCGGGCTCGCGCTGGGCGGCTTCGCGAGCCGGAATAAGTGCAGCCAGCGAGGAAATAATCGCCACAGTCAGCCCACGCTCAAATAGCTTGTCAACGCCCCAATCGGGGTAAACCCGTCCGCTAATCAAGGCCGTATAACTGGTCACATTCGAGAATTGACTGTAATCAATGCCGACCCGCATGAGCAGGCCGTTGAGCGACAGGCCCAGCAGGATTCCAACTGCCACGCCAACCAATCCTATCATGGTCCCTTCTAGAACGAACAGCAGCGAAATCTGGCGGGGACGAAGACCCAGCGCGCCAAGCAAACCGATCTCACGCGTCCGCTCGTAGACAGCCATCAGCAACAAATTCAGGATGCCAATGCCGGCGATCACCAGGATCACGACGCTGAAGATGTTCATAACTCCCCCTTTTGTACTCAGGGCTTGCTGAAGTTCGGGAAAATTGGTTTGCCAGGAATCAATCTCGTAGCCGGGCAAACTGGGCTTTAGCGCCTCGATAACCGCAGCTTCATGCCCAAGCTGTTTCAGGAGGATGCACACCTCGGTGGACTGCCCGGTTAAACCGTAGAGGTCTTGCGCTTCGCTCAAGGAAATGTAGATGGTGCGCTTCTCGATGTCGGGCATTCCCAGGTCATAGATGCCAGCTACCGTCATGGTACGGCGGCGCATCTGTTCGTGCGTGGAACGACCGGTCATGGTGATACGGTCGCCGACCCCCAAGCCCATGGCATCCGCCAATCCCTTGCCGATGAAGACCACATCGCCATCACCAGAGGTCAAGTAACGCCCGGCGATGACATGCTGGGCCGCCAGGTTGACCTCCGCCTCCTTCTCCGGCTCGATGCCGGTGATGCCCACCGCGAAAGCTCCCTCCGGACTGCTTACCAGCCCACCGGTGTTGATCCGCCGCGTGGCTGCCAGCACCTGTGGATTGGCTAATGCAGCCTTCACAACCGCCAGGTCATCTGCCAGAGGCAGGAGCGGGGTCTGGTCTGCTTTCGCCCGATAACCATCTGCGTGGACCTGGATATTCCCCCCCAATACCCTTATGGCATTGCCATAAATGGCTTGGTTAAAACCAGCGACCAAACCATCGTAAAACATCATCAGCGCCAATCCGAGGGCCATGGCCAGGACGATGATAAGGGTGTGGCGTCGATGCCGCCAGACATTGCGCCATGCCAGGCGTAAGGCTAACTTCATATTTAAACCTCCTCACTGCGTGGGTAGGGTATCTGAAATCGATTCAAGATCTCCATAAGGCTGGTCTTCTCCTGTGAGTCGAATAGTGACCCATCCTGATTTGGGTTCTCATTATGAGACTATCCACTCCTTAAGTATTTGAAGGTCGAAGAGGTGGACCGAATCTGGAGGGGCTCCCAGAACCCGCTCTAGTGCATCGGTATAGGCATCTACCGTGCTTTGGATGCCTACCAGATCATCAGACCTGGGTTCGTCCGAGAATAACCAACGGGCAAGGGTTTCATTGAGCCCCTGCAGGATATACAGGACCACTTCGCCGGCCTGGTCGGGGTAAGAGGTCTTCAAGACGCCTTCCTGGATGCCTTGGTGGATGATTTCCGTGAGAATGGGTGTCGCAATTTCGAGGGAGGCTGTAAAGGCTTTCTGTCGAAATAATGCATTGTCGTCTGCATACCACACTGACAGGAGCGCCAGGAGAAAATCCTTCTGTGCGGTTTTCCAGCGGCGGAGTGCCCCATCTGCCTGCAAGAACAAGCATTGAACGTTCTCCACTATCCAAGATGAGCTCTCTTCCGCCAATTGATCGATACTTGGTGAGGCTGATTCTTCTCTGGGTTAGTGATGGATGCCATACGGTTTGCGGCTCAACGGACGGGCCACACGGAACAAGTGAGACTCGAATACTTCTTGCCACGAACTCAGTAAATGGCCCAACTAGAACATTTTCGTCACAAACACAGAGATGAGGATTAACAAAATTCCACTCAATAGACCCAGTATAACCATACGTACAGAACTACTTGCATTAATTATAGAGTTCGCCCGCTCACTACTACTCATATCGCGAAAACTTTCCGCATAGAGCAACTGAAAATTATTCCACTCTTGACCTGCTCCTAGTCGTGACAACCCGCCAGCGACGATCGCCAAACAACCAGCGATGAAAAATGCGTCGCTATATGCAAGTGAAGTATCCCACTTATTCATATTGCCAATTACTCCGATTACAATTCCAGCAATAATAGTAAGCAAGATAGCTTCTCCACACATTTTGATTATGGCCATAATGACTAATCGTTTCATATGGGCCTTGTCAACCTCTTTCAAGCGAATTTACTTGAGTCTACGTCCGATAGGATAAGTTTACTGCAAAAAGAATATAGCTACTGACCAATCTCCCCACAGCGCCCAACTACTGCGTATAACGAAACATTGCGGTATATTTGCTTATACACAGCACTCTAATTTTATCTGATATTCACCAGGATGATATCCAGTATCTCATCATGGCGAGACTGCTCCAATTCCGGAGTCTTGAGTTCTTCGACCAATTGTCGGAGTGTGCTTTGTTGAGTCAGTCTCAGCCCACTCATAGATAATTTCTCAGAACCAGGATCCAGGGTTGCAATGCCCTGGTAATAATCCTGCCGGAGCAAGGGATCTGATACCTCAGCATAAATCATAGTGGTGTCGAGGTGTTCGTGCCCCAAATAGCGTTGAAGGGAAGATGCTGGCATACCAGCTGTCAACATCTGGCTGGCGAAGGTGTGTCGGAGGCGTTGAGCCGTCACGGGTACTCCACATTGGCGAGAATAATGTACCAGGCGTCTTTGTAAACTTCGTGGATGCAGAACTCTATGCTGGGTGGTGAAAAGATGCACGGAGTCCGGGTCAGGGCGGATGGCAAGATGCTGTTGCACAGCCAACGCTGCAGTATCACTCATGTAGGCAATCCGATCCTTGCGTTCCTTGCTGTTATGGATGAACAGTTTGCGCGCATCCAAGTCAATGTCAATCAACCGCAGAGAGCAAACCTCGCTGATACGCAGCCCGCAGTGCCACAGCAGATAGAAACAGGCTAAATCTCTGACGGCTAACATCGATCCGAACTCAGTTTTTGCTTCCGTAATGGCTTTTTGAACCCCGCGTGTTTGCCAACCGGCGCAAAGCCTCCCCACCCAAAGATTGAGATATGCTTGGGGGAAAGGAGACCGCGGTCAGAGGAGATTTCCCTGCGAGACCGCCATCCTCGCTGGTGAGATAGGTCCCAATCAGAAACGCTTCGGTCTCTTTGGATATGGCTGAAAAGGCGTTCGGGGTTCCATACTCAACCAATCGGTTCGAGCGTCTAATCGTGAAAGAGATCGCAAGATGTCAAAAGTGATCCAACGAGATACCTCCGGGTAGCGTTTATACTCCCAAAGTCCATAAGGTCCTTGCAACTCCCTCACAAACTTGACGTTATCCCCGACTCGCAGGTCTTCAAGGCTGGCGCCGATCCGCCAGCACAGGTCGAGTATCTGGGCGAGGTCATAGCGTTTGAAATAAGTGAAACCGCCCCGGGGTGGTTCCACCCCGATGATCCGGGCCACCTCGAAGCCAAGTGTATGCGCCTGGCGATGTTCGTGAGCCAGCAGCAAGTCCAACCCGCGCCGCGCTGCCCGGCTGGTCCGCCGGTCTGGGTGGAGTGCCAGGGCGCTGACCGCTGCAGTGGTGTTGGTCCGGCAGCCGAACTTGGAGTGGGCCAATCGCCGGTAGCCCCCTGGGAAGATGTACTGGTCCTTATGCCTGCCGGATGGCCAGCCCCCTTGAGGCAGTTCCTCTTTGAGCAGCCACTCATAAGCCCTTTCGGCGCGGGGGTCGGTCGCATAACCCGCCCAGGCCAGCCCAAGCAGCGGTAAAGCAGTTTGCAAGGGGATCATGTGGTACTTGACATCCTCGTTTACTTCGCCCCCATCCAGCTGTACGCCTTGGTTTATTAACGGAAACCCCCCATCGGGTCCTTGCTGCGAGAAAATATATTGGGCACCTCGTTGGATGGCGGGGTGATCCCTCCCTAAACCAAAGTAACCTAACCCCATCAAAGCTTGGGCCGTGAGTCTTAAAGACCCCAACGACCCACCGCCGCCCTCTCCACCCCGAAAAGAGCCATCCTGGTTTTGTGGCGCCAGGAATTTCATCACCATTGGATCGTTTTCCTGGAGGCCCTTGAGCTCTCGGACTTCGCCATCCGTATCCGGTCGATCCATCAGATAGCGTAAAACCAGGCCTCGCAGGCTCGGCGAAGGGTCTGCCAGTAGAAGGGCTGCCCAGGTCATGCTGGTTCCTCCAGCAATTCCCGGAGATAGGGTGCGGTGGGGGTATCCATCCTCATCACTTCCTGCGGGGTTCCCTTGGCGATGACTTTGCCACCCTGGGGTCCGCCAACTGGTCCAAGCTCAATGATCCAATCACAAGCAGCCAAAAGATGGGGATGGTGTTCCACCACCACGACCGTATGACCTGCCTCCACCAGCCGATTTAAGACTTGCACCAAGCGGGCAACATCCTCCAAATGCAGGCCTACCGTGGGTTCATCCAAAATGTAAAGGGTTCTATCCTTGGCCTTCTTCATCAGTTCCTTGGCAATCTTCAGGCGTTGTACCTCCCCACCCGAAAGGGTATAGGCGGGTTGTTTCCAAACCAGATATCCCAGCCCTACTTCTTGCAGGATTTTAAGAGGCTCGGCGATTTGTTTTTCATCTTTGAGAAGGTCGTAAACCTCGTCCAGAGTCAGCGCGTTGATCTCGGGGAGAGATACGCATTCGATGCGCACCTGCCAGGCTTCCTGGCGAAAGCCGCTCCCCTGACAAGTTTCGCACTCGACCCACTCATCCGGCAGGAAGTCCATGACGATGCGGATGGTGCCCTGCCCCCCGCAAGCGCTACACCTCTGGCCGAGGTCTTTCTCGGTCAATCCCAGGGCTTGGGCGTCATCACCGTCTGCGTAGATCTTGAATAAAGCTTTCTCTAAACCAAGATAAGTCGCCGGGCTGCGGATTCCACGCCGGGTTTGGTCCACCAGGAAGGCACGCTTTGGCGGATTATCGATGCTATCATGTTCACCCGGCTCGAGTGGCTCGCGCGCAAAGGATGAAGAATGTAATTTCTTCACCAGTGCCCTTCCCACGGTATCCATCAGCAGGGTACTTTTTCCGGAGCCAGAAACTCCGCAAACGCCAGTTAATATCCCCAATGGGAATGCCACATCTTCTCCTCTCAGGTTGTTCGCTCGGGCACCTCTTACTACCATCCAATCCCGCGCCTGACGGTGACCATTCGACTTTTTCAATGGTCGGAGACCATCTCGCCGGCTACCCCTGTATAATTTGTCTTCCTGCAGCCATTTCCCGGTGATCGTTTCCGCATTGATAATGTCGGCAGGTTTTCCTTGGGCCACAATTTTCCCGCCAGATGCCCCCGCTCCGGGACCGAGGTCGATGATATGGTCCGCAGCCCGTATCAGGAGGAGATCATGTTCCACCACGATGACGGTGTTCCCTTCATCTCGCAATTCCTGAAGGGCTTCGAGCAGTGCTTCTAACTCTGAGGGGTGCATGCCTCGGGAAGGCTCGTCAGCCAAAATCGTCAGAGCTGTAAGTTCACTCCCCAAGAGACTCGCAAGTTGAATTCGTTGCGCCTCCCCTGCCGAAAGGGTTCCGGTAGGACGATTCAAATGCAGATATCCGATTCCAACCTGCCGTAAGAATCGCAACCGCCTGAGAATTATCTTCAGACTGGTCTCTACCAACGGCATCCGCGGGGGGATTGTAGGAGTTGTCTTCAACAGGGTCTCCAGCTCGACCAACGTCATTTCACTCAATTCAAAAATATTCTTGCTTTGCAGCGTTACAGCCAAAAATTCAGGCCGTAAACCCGCGCCACCACAGTCAGGGCAGGTCACTTGCCGGGTGTAGGTGCCATGCACGTCCCAGTCGAAGATCCAGCTATCTTTTCCATAGAACCCCCGCCAGGTCCAGGTCGAGGTCCGTTCCTGCCCCTTGGTTCGCCCGGTTGACTTGCTGATATAAGTCCAGGTGTATTTTCTCCCGTCGCCATACAGAAACGCTTTTTGGGCCTGCTCGGACATTTCATTCCAGGGTGTTTTCAGGGGATCAAAGCCGTAGCGTTTTCCAATTTCAGCGATGATGGGCTGATCCTTGCACAGGTAACTTTGTGGCCAATAACCTGGCGAGTACATGGCCCCCGCGCAAAGAGGTTTCTCCGGATGGGTAATTAGCTTTTCCGGTTGTGGCAGGTGTAGTACGCCCAGCCCGTTGCACTTTTTGCAGGAGCTCGACCAGTGCACAGTCGAGAGATGTCCCGCTTGGGCGATGGGGGCCCTGGCATGGCATCCTGGACAAACCCACTCATCGCCCCGATCCATCTTTCGCCCACAATCCAGGCACTGGCGTTCACCCACCGAGGCCAGCACATTGGCGAGATGGAAACTTAATTCTGTGATGGTGCCGACACTGTTGCGGCGGGTAAATTGGGGTATATGACTCCACAAATGAGCATGATGGGGAGATACCGTTAAGGTAACCCCTAATCCGGAGATCGAATCAACCAGAGCCTCCGCACCTTCACGCAATCCCTGGCGCTCGTACATCGAGAGTGACTCCAGGTAACGACGCCGCGCTTCGGTTTGCAAGACATCTCCAACCAGGCTGGATTTTCCAGATCCCGAGACACCCGTTACCACCGTCAACTTCCCTTTTGGAATATCGACGTCCACAGCCTTGAGGTTGTTCGCTCGCGCCTTGCGGATCGAAATGGCAGAAGCAGCAGCATGGCCTGGTTTTATGAGGGGTCCTCGTGGTTGAAGGTAACGCTCGTCTTTGAGAGCTTTCCCTGTAACCGAAAGTTCCACATCGAAAAGGCCATCAGGTGGGCCCTCGTAGAGCACCTCACCACCCTTTGGCCCCGCTCCTGGCCCCAGGTCAATGACCCAATCCGCAGCCCGGATAAAGTCGGTATTGTGCTCCACAATCACGATCGTGGCGCCTTGGCGAACCAGACGGTCTAAGACCACCAGTAAGCCGTCCAAATCTTGCGGGTGCAGCCCAGTGGAAGGTTCGTCGAACACCAAAAGGTGGTTGGTCAGGTTATTCCTTCCGAGATATTTGGTCAGCTTGACACGCTGCGCTTCACCCCCTGACAGGGTTGGGGAGGGCTGGCCGAGTTCAAGATATCCCAGACCGATCTCATTGAGCGCCCGTAAGATCCGCCTGGCAGATTCAAGTCGGGCCGGAGACAACCACTGAGTCTCCCCTATAAGATTATCGATTTCTTCGATGGGCAATCCATAGAGATCAGCAACTGATAGTTTTTTCCCACCAAAATCAACCACCGCAGCCAGGACTTCCTGACTGAATCGCTGTCCCACACATGTGGAGCAGGGAATCCAGATGGAAGGCAGGTAGCGCATTTTGATTTCCGAAGCGCCGATCCCTTTACAATCCGGGCAGGCTCCCTCCGGGCGATTGAAGGAAAAATAGGATTTGGATAGGCCGATAGCCTCGGCGAACAGATCGCGGATGGTATCCGACAATTTGGTGTAAGTGGCCGGATTGGAGCGTGGATTCCGCCCAATCGGAGATTGATCGACCATCACGGGTTTGATCTTCGGACCTTCAATTTTCCTGCAACCGACGGGCTTTCCTTTTTTCAGCGTGGGCACCAGCACATGTTCAACCAGGGTGCTTTTTCCAGACCCCGACACACCGGTCACAACCGTAAATCGCCCTACCGGAATATGTAGATCAATTCCCTTCAAGTTGTACTTCTTTGCCCCAAGTACTACCAGGTACTCTTCTGCAGGAGGGCGCGCCTCTGGGGTCATCACGCTTTCACGCAGGCTGAAGTACCGCCCGGTTGGGGTATCTGTCTCCCACAATTTAGCTGGGGACCCCTCAAAGACTACCCGGCCCCCC
>Ga0315551_10004198_pt1 | contig 10093 bp, 6 predicted proteins | sample SalMarSW160290MG_FD_203678 | JGI IMG/M metagenome (GOLD analysis project Ga0315551, IMG submission 203678) | Salt marsh sediment microbial communities from the Plum Island Ecosystem LTER, Massachusetts, United States - Salt Marsh Sediment SW1602-90 ... | reverse complement strand
CGAAAATAATCCGAACCTTCACCGTATCCGCCTTCGTATTCAGCTTCATCTTGTAAACAAGAGCCGCCCCTTCCACACTTTCGGTATAGGGCATAAGTGAAAGCCCGGAAAGCGTCCGGCCCAGGTCGGGAATCACCGTCCAGGATGTCTTGTCGTTGTTTTTGCTTGTGAAGTAATGCTCAGCCTCCATTACCACGACACCACATTTCTCCGTGAAGATGTAACCGCCTTTCCGTGCATCTTCGGGTAAGACGCGCCGCACTCTGGGCATAATGTTTCTCCCGCCCCTGGGCTCGTCCCACGATCGGTATCCGATATGCACCTGGTCCATCATATGGTTCCATTTGCCGCCGGCGATGTTATGGTTGTAGTCGTAGCAGAGTTCGGCATCGCGATTGAAGCAATACTCGACACGGTTCGCCCAGAAGTTGGCCTTCAAATCGCCTTCATCGGCCAGCTTGCTGTTCATTGCCAAAGCATAGTACATATCATAGAGGTTCGCCATAGCCTGTACCGGGAAAAGCACCAGCTCCTTGTACGCATCCCTGCAGTCATCAGGGATCGTCGCGAACTGCCGGAGAGCGTAGGCTTCCAGGGCAAGGTATTCATTCCTGACCCGTTCAAACTCGCCGCTTTCAAGATTGTAGGTTCTATTGTCGAGCATTTCGGCGGTAACGCGGCTGTTATACTTGCAGTATGCATTCAGGATACGGGCGGCTTCTTCAGCCTGTTCCTCACCGAACTGCTGCGAACAGAATTGGCGGGTGTAGTCGTAAAGGTTTTCCGCATTAAAGGCCTTCGGATTCCACGCCATGGCCAGGAAAAACGACATGGGATACTCCATGGGCTTCAGGTCGCCGACGTTGAGAATCCAGATTTTGTCCACGCCGTAATCATAGGTAAGCTGTAGCTGCTCCCACATGTGGGGAATCTGAGTCATATTAAGCCACTGATACGAGCGCGGCGCCCCGTGGTAGTCAACATGGTAGTAGATTCCGTAACCACCGGGATGTCTTTTCCCATTCAGCTCGGGAAGACGCCGGACATCGCCCCAATTATCGTCGCACAACACGATGACCATATCGTCGGGAATTTTCATCCCCTGATCATAGTACTCCAGCACCTCGCTGTAGAGTGCCCATATCTGGGGTGTTTCAGAAGCGGGCCTGCCCGTCACATCCTCAATAATCTTGCGCTGGTTGGCCATGATGCGTTCAAGCAGCCTGAAGTTGGCCTCCGCGCTGCCGGCGTCATCCATGGGTTCGTCGCCATCGCCGCGCATGCCCATAGTAATGATGTTTTCGTAGTCCTTATTGCGTTCAAGACCATCTTTCCAGAATTTTTTGAGCCCGTCCTCGTTGGTGAGGTAGTTCCATCGGCCATTGCCGTAGTTCCTCCTGTGCGCACCCCACTCCGCCTGGGCGCGCATCATGGGTTCATGATGGGACGTACCCATAACGATGCCGTATTCATCAGCCAGACGCGGATTTTCAGGGTCATCTTCGTTGAAAGCCTTTCCCCACATAGCTGGCCAGAGGTAATTGCCGTGCAGACGCAGAATCAGTTCGAACATATGCGTGTACATCTTCGAATTCACGCCGCCAAACTTCTCCCTGGACCAACCCAGGAAACAGGGATTTTCGTCATTGATGAAAATCCCACGGTATTTCACAGCGGGTTCACCCGAAACGTATCGGCCGGCGATAATGTAGATTTCGGTATGCTTTTTCGGGGGCACGTCAGCCCACCAGTACCAGGGCGAAACGCCAATCTGTTCGGAAAGCTCGTAGATACCGTAAATTGTGCCGCGCTTATCACTGCCCGCAATGACCAGCGCCTGGTCTATGCCGGAAGAGGGCTTATCGACGGTGGCAATGACAAAACTTTCCCACTTTCCCTTGATATCGGCAGCATCGAGCTTGCCGGAAGCGACAAGGCCGTCAATCATCTTGCTCTTGCCCAGGGTGCCAATGATAACGGGGTATCCGGAGTCAGGGCGGCTGGTGGAAAGCTGCGGCTTTTTGCCTGTAACGCGCTCAATGTCCGTCTGCAGGTCGCCAACCGCACGAATAACACCCTTGTGGTCGTTGGTATCGTAACAGAGTGGCGCCGCCTGACCGGAAGCTACTAAAGGGAAGGCTCCCGGCTGCACTGTCTCACTTACTATGTTTTTCGCAATACTCAATCCGGCTTGAACGGGAACGGCGAGAAAAAGGACAACAGCAAACGCCTTGAATAACGAAAAATACTTTATCACATGAACACCAAGTGAGCGGTATGCAGTGATTTTTCTGTTTCTCAGCACCTTTTCCAGTTTCATGACTTATTCCTTAATAAATGGTTCTCGATTTTGGGCAACACCAACCATTGCATAGATGAATGGGAAGGGCACAGATTTTCAATGACACATTTTTCACGACCATCTATAATCACACCCCAAATCAGAATATCCTTTACAGTTGTCCAAGGCCGAGTTTGCATTTTCATCAACCTAAGTATTAATCTATTTGTTACTGAGGAGAGATATTATAGGTGAAAATGTTGCAAGAGTCGACTATAATTATGAAATCAAGTTCGGTTTAAGTTAATAAGGTCGAAGCTTTTATAACCCTGGTGAATAAGTTGACATTACAGGTATTTGGATACAATTATCTTTGTCGTTATGAGAAATGTCAGTTAAAAATAAAAAATGGATATGATAACACAAATAATAAGTAAGAAAATTAAAAGCATACATGCATTGAGAACCGTAATGGTTGTGACGCTTTTAACTGTATGGCTTTTCGGCCGAGCAGAAATGACCGGTGATGAACAGGCTTCAATGGAAAAAGCCAACACGCTTTTTAAGAGCAGGAATGGGATTAGCTGTCCCGGATTACGATTGACAGAGAAAGATATGGCCCAATGGCGTGATTTGAAGTTTGGTATGTTCATTCATTGGGGACTTTATGCCATTCCCGGACGAGGTGAGTGGGTAATGTATAATGAAAAAATTCCAGCTGATGAATATGTAAAGATAGCGGATGAATTTAATCCGATGCGATTTGACGCAGACCAGTGGGCTCAGGTTGCAAAGGATGCGGGGATGAAATACATGGTTTTGACCGCTCGCCATCATGACGGGTTTTGTTTATGGGACAGCCATTCGAGCTATAGAGATTTTACCAGTTTAAAAACGGCTGCCAAACGCGACTTTGTAAAAGAATACGTACAGGCGTGTCGCGATACCGGTTTGAAGGTAGGCATTTACTATTCGCTGATGGACTGGCGGTTTCCGGGCTACTTTAAGCCGAAAGAATTACAAGAGAATGCGCTGCTGATGAAGGCACAGTGCTGGGGGCAGGTCGAGGAGTTGTGTACTCAGTACGGTCCGATTGATATCCTGTGGTATGACGGCGGCTGGCTGGCCCATCAGGGAACAGATGCGGATGCCGCGTGGCTTTGGGAACCTGTCAAGCTAAACCAAATGGTACGTAAGCACAATCCGAAGACCGTCATTAATCCGCGGTCCGGCTGGGAGGGGGATTTCAACTGTAACGAAGGAAACAGCACCATCACAGGTCCAATAATCCCTTTTCCATGGGAAAAATGTTTAAATTTGAATAAGGGTCCGTGGGGATATAGTCCAAAACAGAACCTCATGAGTTATGAAAAAATTATTAACATGCTGCTCGATGTATTTACTCGCGATGGTAATGTCTTACTTAATGTCGGTCCGGATGCTGATGGGGTGATCCCGGCTTCACATGTCCAGCGGTTACGTCAGGTTGGAAACTGGATGGCCAAGCATGCGGACAGCATTTATAGTACTCGCGGGGGACCCTTTCAGCCCACGCACAATTACGGCAGTACATACAAAGATAACAAGATTTATGTGCATATAAGAAACTGGCCTGAAGAGGGGACTTTAATTTTACCTCCGATTCCACAGACGATCCGGTCTTCCTTTATATTGACGGGAGGAAAGGTGTCTGTTCGACAGGATGAAAATGGGATTATGATTGATGTTTCACCGGTGGATCACAGATTGCTGGATACGGTTGTTGTGTTTGAACTGGATAAACCTGTCGCCGGTATTTTGAAACCTTAGAATCTAATCGTAGCAAGAGTGAGTTTAGTATTTCACCGTGATCCATTAGAATTCAGGATCAACGAAAACAGTTTAATACAGCAAGCACAACGGCCAAAGTAGTCAATCTCACTTCCAGGATTAGCGGGACTGGCGATTTGCTCAATCTGGCGGGCGAATGGCAGCTTGGGAGCGTCCGCACTGACGAGAATGAGCTTAAACATAATGTGGACTCCTGTGTAAAAAGGCAAAATACTGGATAATCGACTTTTCATTCATAACACCCAAACTAACAGCAATGTCCTATTTATCCCATCAATAATCTCAATAGGGACAAATCCCATTGGGCACTACTTACCGGAACGGTCTGATTTCAGGAGAGCGAGCCGATAGGGCAACTGGCCGTAGCTAACGTTAATCGCCGGATCACGACCCTGATAAAGGAATTGGAGATTGTTGGGGTCAATGAGCATCTTCTCATCATATCCATCGCGAATCATTTCTCCGTGGCTGATGTCCCTCGTCCAGGGCTCCACGCCGTCTTCGAAGGTGACGTTGTTGATGCCTGCGAAAGGCTTCTGCCACGTGTTCGCATCCGGTACGGGCGTCCATTCACCATCGAGACAGTCGGATATCCAGGCGCGGTAGTACCTTGCCGGGCTCATGGCCTCGATCAGAGTAAGATAGGTATTGGTGCCCTTGATTTTATAGGTAATACTTGCCTCGAAAAGGTCGTTTCGCCGGTCTCGGATGGCAATCACGGGCTCGCTCATGCCATTGGGGAAGTCCTCAATCTTGGTCCGGCTGCGATAGAAACGGCCATCGTCGCCGGTGAAGAACAGATATGCGTGGGTGTCATCACAGATGATGTGATAGTCGATAGGAAGCCTTGGGGCGCTTCGAGGCATGCGTTCAAAGAAGTTTTTCGGAGCTGTCCAGGTTTCCGGTTTGGATATATCATCGGTCGTGCAATACTGCGGATGCTGAGACTGGAAAATCAGGTACCACTTCTTGTGCGGGGTAAAGTAGAAGACATGTGGAGCGCAGTGATAGCCGCGCAGGTTCGGATTGTTGTCAATATAATAGGGCTTGGCGTCAGCGGCCTCGGCCCAATCCGCAAAACTAAGATAGACCATGCTCCAACCGTCCCGGGTACTCGAGGTGGTCGCATAAATGTGCCATTTGTTGTCGTAACGGACGACCGTCGGGTCTTTGACGGACACGATATTGTGTGTTTCATCAGAGACCGGATTGATTAGCACACCAGTGGACTTCCACTTGAGCGGCGTGGCAAATGGCAGCTTGGGAGTTTCCGCACTGGCCTTTGCCGTCTGAGAAGGCTGGGTTTGGGTGGCTGGCTCGGCCGTGGAAGCAATAAAGATGCTGCCGGACAGCAGCACAGCAGCAGCAAACCAAAAGAGAATAGAATTTTTCATAGCAAAACTCCTCTGTTTCATAGCAAAATTCCTTTCCATTAGGTTCAGTTATCATTCCCGGGAAGTCATGGATATCCCAGTTTATTTTCCGTCCGTTTTCAGACTTCTTTTAAGAAATTCCTCAATCATCCGCTTGCTCTCGGCATGGTAGAATTCCGGCCCGCCATGTCCAGCACCGTGCATGGTCTTCATGGTGACCTCGACGCCGGCGTCAATCAATGCCTTGGCCAGTACAACGCTCTGACCCAGCGGAACCAGTGGGTCCTTATCGCCATGAAGGATCAGAAAAGGCGGGTCCTTCTGGTCGATATATGTCAGTGGATTGGCCGTTTGGGCCAGGTCACGCTTTTCTTGGATAGGGCCACCCACCAGTCGCGATTCGGGTGAATCTGCAGCATCATGCTGGATCATGCTGTCCGGTCCGGCCTGTTGGCCTATGATGATCAGATCCGTGGGTCCGAACAAATCCACGATCGCCTGCACACAACTGGACACATTTGTGTTGCCCAAGTTCCCTTCCATGTCCGGCACGTCACCGCTGGTGCCGACAAAGGCGGCTAAATGTCCCCCAGCCGAATCACCACCCACACCAAACTTCTCGGGATCGAGGTTGTATTTATTCGCATTGGCACGCAAAAAGCGAATGGCCGCTTTACAATCGTAAGCCTGCGCCGGCCAAATGGCGTGTGAGGAAAAACGGTACTGGATGCTGGCCACTGCAAAACCGTTGTTCACCAGATAAAGTACAGGCGGATTGGTCTGGCTACCACCCATCCACGCTCCACCGTGAATCCAGATCATCAGCGGCAGCGGTTTGTCCGAGGCTTGCTCGGGCAGATACAGATCCAAGACCTGATTGGGATGGCCATCCTCGACATAAGGAATGTTTCGCTCCGCTTGAACTCCGGATGGCAGGGGCCTCGCCATGGGTTGCGCCGGGCAAATGTAAAGGTCGCTGCCAGACAACAGAACCACAGTAACCAACAATAAAGTGAAGGTCTTATTCATAGCAACATCCTATTCTTTAGTCATTGATGTTCATGAAGAACACGTGCTTCTGGTCATCTAGTTTGGCGATGATTTTTCTTCTCATATTCAAATTCCTTTTGCTAAGGAGACTTAGTTCATGGTCTTGAAACGGATGACCGAAATGGATTGACCCGGGAAGGTATGGATCCAATTGGCGCTGGCATCGGTCACGATGAAGCTCTTGGGCACCGTGTGGAACGGGTTCTCTACGGAGTTGATATCATCGAGTTCGCCCTCCATGACCTCGCCGGTGGCCACGGATTGGATATCGGCTCCGACCAACTCCACGGTCAGGGTTTGGCACACGTCAAAGATATTGACGACCTTCAAGATGATGTCACCGGAGCCATCCTCTTGGCTTGCACAGGCAAACAGTGGCTCATTGGGACTGGGTGGAGTTTCTGGACGGCGACTGCGACCGAAGGGGCCTGCGGCAGCGGGCTCGGGAGTGGGCATCGGGGTTGGAATCGTCTGGGGAACGATTTCCGCGACAGGCAGAACCTGATCGCCCTTGGCATTGAAGAACATCTTTTGCACGTAGTACGACGGCGAACCAAAGCTGGTCAGGGTATCGTAGCCGATCAGGTCAGTGCTCCACTGACTGCCGCCCGGATTCACGCGAGTAAACAACGGAGCGTAGCAGGTCATCACGACAATGTCGGCGTTCCGTTCCAAGCCGGTCAGAAATGCGGCATCGGACAGGGCACACAGGAAGGAGGGAGTCAGCCCACGTGCTGCACCGCGTTCCTGGGAGGCCCATTCGCCCTCGAAAATCTTCGGGCCGTTACGATCGGCATTGTCATATATATGAGCATTGCGAATGGCGGAATAGGGTGACATATAGTGGTGATTGTCGATAACGTCGTGCGGCACGAGCGGATCGACCGTGGCAAGCACCTTAAGATGTGGGTATTTCGCCTTGATGGCGTTGTAGAACAGGGCATAACGGCCTTCCGGACCCTGGTAGGAGCGGGTGCCGTTGTTGAGGAAGTCCTCATTGCCAATCTCGACATAAGTCAGCTTGAAGGGGGCCGGATGGCCGTCTTTGGCGCGGCGGGCGCCCCACTTGGTGGTGACATCGCCGGTGACGTACTCGATTTCATCCAGTGCATCCCGGATAAACGGCTTGAGTTCGTCGCCGGTTCGGATGTCACGACCACCGTCCAGGTGCAGGCCGGCATACACACCTACCACGGGTTCCATATTCAATTCTTCGCACCATTCGAGGAATTCCAACAGACCCAAACCGTCCGAAGACCGATAGCCCCAGGGGCTCTGGTGACCGGGACGTTCTTCCCAGGGGCCGATCATGGCTTTCCAATTGAAACGATTCGCAAAATTGGACCCTTCGATATAATTGCCGCCCGGGAACCGGAGGTATGCGGAGTGCATATCGTCCAGCAGTTGCATGATATCCGCGCGGAAACCGGTTGCGGGCCGATCGCCCAGGGCCGCACCGATGCGTTCCTTGAACACCGGCTGGAACAGAGACACTTGATTGAAGTTCACCGTGCCCTTAGAGGCAGCGGAGATCATGAAACGAGTATCCGCCGTGGGCGTGACCTGCCCGGATTTCATCGTGACCTGGTAGCGTTTCCATGAGCCGGTAATGGCCGGAACCGTGGCAGAAGCGTAAACCGTTTTGCCATCGTTGGCCTCGATGGAGACCGACAAAGGTCCGGAGAAGCCATCCGAAGCCTTGGCGTAGAAAGAACACTTATAGGTCCAGAGAGGTTTGACAGGAATGCCCCAATACCCGTCATTGTAAACACCCACGCGACCGCCATTGGGAACCTTGGAAATCGTGAGCTTCAGACTGGTCGTTAAAGCGATGGTGTTGACGGGATCATTGGTGTCGGTGGCGACAGTGCCTTCAGCACCGTTGGAGGTCACGAGGAACCAGTGAGGAGCGTTGGGTATCGAGTCACCCGGAGCTTCTACTATCGGGCCATGATCGACCGTATCGCCTCCCTCAAATCCTTTTTCCGGCTGCCAAACCTGGCCTTTCGAATCCGTAAAGGGTTCGGACTGACCGGCCCTGATCCGTATAGTGGGGGATGATCCGGTCTGTGGAATGATTTCAATCGCATTGATGGCCGGGTTTTCGATCTGGTGCGTGAAAGTAATGCGTAACTCTCCGTTAGTCACTTCCACAGGCACGCTTTCGATATAAGCGCGGTTGGGACCGCCGGCCTTGACCCAAATGTCGAAGTCCTTGAATTCTTGTCCCTGGACATTGAAGGAAAACACACGCTGGCCCGGGGCGGTAATACCTGAGTACGTCTCGGCAAAGTAGAGCTTGGCGAGATACTTGCCATTGGGAATTTTACAGGAGAAGGCGCTCATCGAATAATGCTCGCTCCTAAACAGGCCCGGTTCCTTGGTTCCAGTGACCGCTGGAGCCCAACCACCACCCTGGGGATTCCGGAAAATGCGGTTCTGAATCAATTCGCCATACAGTCCGCCCTCATAGGAATAATTAATCTCCTCAGTCATGATACCATAGAACATGGGATCGATCTTGGCGCCGGGCTTGTCCGCCTGTACCACAATTTTACCGGTATCGGCGGCCAAAGCGGAGACGCTAAAGACCATGACCAATATCAGCGCAGCCAGCAACAGGGCCAGCTTGCGGGGTACACTATGTAAGCATGAAAACATAAGTAACTCCTTGTAATAAAGTGTGTTTCTAATACAGTATTATAGACACTCCAACACTATTTAAACTGATTCTTCTCATCGCTATTTAACCGGGAATTCATATATATTGACGCTGAACGGGGCGAAAGTCGGGTTCGCAGGGATGGCATCCAGTGCTTGTTCTTCGATCTTGACGCCTGGTTCCTGGCCGACGACCACCGTAGCAGTAAGACTCTGCGGGGCCATGCGGCGAAGGGTGCATTTGCCTGAGAGTTCGGCGCCGCGGATTTGGAGGCTCAGGGTCTGGGAGGACTCGGTCGGGTTGATGACGGCGACAGTGAGGGCCTTGCGGTCGGCCGTCCAGGCAGCAGCCACGTCCAGGGGGAAGGTATCGCTGCCGGCGTGGACGATGGGCTGTTCGCCGCCGGGAGGGTCTTTGGGTTTGGGCTGCGGGGAGTTGCCTAAAGTCTCCACGGGAATCGTGCCGAAGCGGTCGCGGTAGAACTTAAAGAGCATGCCGGTGGGATTTAGGACCGCCTGGCCGCGGGCGGCACTGTACGTGCCAGTGACAAAAGTCAACGCGCCGAGATGGTAAAGGTCGGAATGGCGAAACATCTCGTGAAAATTCCACGCATAAGCGGGAACGACTTTATAATTGCCCCGGCCGCGACCACCGCCGGCGTAGGCATATTCATCCAGCGCAATAGGGACAGGCTTATCTTTCAGCGCGGGAATGCGGTTTAAGTATTCCTGATACTCTTCATACTTGATGCGGATGTGGTTGGCCGGGCGGCGCATCCAGTCAACGAGAGGTTCGTTGGGGTCATTGGGTACCTGGGCTGCTTTAGCAAGATCAAAGTGTGTATTGTAGTTGTAGTAGTGCTCGCTTATCATGTCCATGTTATCGAGGCAATTGAGA
>Ga0315551_10004197_pt1 | contig 10093 bp, 12 predicted proteins | sample SalMarSW160290MG_FD_203678 | JGI IMG/M metagenome (GOLD analysis project Ga0315551, IMG submission 203678) | Salt marsh sediment microbial communities from the Plum Island Ecosystem LTER, Massachusetts, United States - Salt Marsh Sediment SW1602-90 ... | reverse complement strand
GGCTTGTATGGTATTATTGCCCCGTCGGACAAAAGGCCGGGCCAGCACGGTTTCTTATCTATTGCGATGGCGGCACGGGCCAAATTAACTATGAAAATCCCATCGCTGATACTGATTATGACAGAAGAAGATTTTATAGCTGCGTAACCGATGCACTCGGTGCAGGCAGATACCTGTTTGCTATCAGGGCTGTAGATGCCGGCGGCACTGAGAATACTTCTCTCGCACAGTTAGAAATCCAGCTCAATACAACAAATCCGGATGCAATCGACATTTTAAGCGCCAAGGCAGTCTAACAAAAATAGGACAATTTATGTCTAACAGAATTGATTTTTTTCAGCCAGCAAAAAAACAATTAGCACTTGCAGGTGTTACTGTTTCGGTTCTGCTCGATGGACTTTTATGTCCGGAGCTTGAGGTAGTGGAAATAGTGCGGGACGGCTGGCCGAAATTCAGCAGGGCAAAGCTGACTTACAATCCTTCTGCATATTCTGACGCCGAGCAAAGAACGCTCGAAGATATTGAGCAGGAATTTGCGATGGGAAAATCAATTTGCATCCGGCGATATTTTAACGGCATACCGCCCGGAGCAGCGGCCTTCAGCCATACCGTATTCCACGGCTGGATAGAAGGCATCGAGACAAATCTTGGTGGCGATGGCCAAAGGGTGGAAATTACAGCAAGAGATTTCAGCGTCCACCTCGAACGCATCACCGTCTATGGCCAGCAGGTCAGCCACTGCGACGGCTCAACCGTATTTCTGCCGGGCCTCAATACCGAATTTAATCCCGACAGCAGCGCCAATGCAAACCTGACGCCGGCGGAAATTAACGGCAGCAGCTTCACAACCTTTTGTGCCGAGCAGACAAACAGTAAACTATGGAGCTATGCCGAGGCAATTGTTTATCTGTTGAAACAATATCTGCCGGCCGGTCAATTGCAAACGCCGGACACCGAACAATTACTCGGCCTGACAGAGAGACGGATAGTTCGCGACCTCGACGTCACCAGCTTAAACCTGTCAGAAGCGCTGCACCAGTGCTGCGAGAGAATCGGCCTGAATTTCAAGTTTGTCCCCCGGCTTGCAGAGACAGGCCCTGCGCAGGCGATTGTATTCTACAAAAACCACACCGGCAGGGTGGTCGAGCTAAACTGCCAGCAGATTGGCGAGAAGCTCAGCGTCTCAAAAACAGACATCGCTCAATTATCGAGCAGCAAAAACTTCTGGCCAATTACGCACAAGTATATCGGCAGGGGAGATTTCAAGGTCTATGAGGCAACCTTCGAGTTGGTCAAGACCTGGGATGAAGGGCTCGAAGAAAACAATTATGAAAAATTCTCACCTTCGACAAATCCCGATTTTTACCAGGTAAAAGATGTATATCGCAAGTGGTGTCTGAACGAGGCGGGTGATTACAGCGGAGCACCATTCAATCAGGGCGGTGCGTTTGACTTTTCCAGAATCTTCGACAGCGGTGATTACGCCCGCCGCCGCAGGCGATTCTGGCCTGCCTTAACCGCCGATAAGCAGGGCAAATCGCTCGGCTATTTCCTGCAGGTATCTTTCAACGACGGCGCAAACTGGTGGCAGTATCTATATGCCTTCAACAACCTGCTCGATGAGTGCGGGATATGGCTGTCCAGCGACCAGCTTGACCCTAATACCTGGGTGGCGGCGCAGAAAGGCGTATTGAGATTCAGGATTACCGCTTCGGTAATCAGCGATGAGCGATTAACCGCCGTTGCCGCCGACGGCCCCGTCAACTCAACCATCCCCGTCATCGAGCATATAACCACGCTGCCTCGCCAATTCAAGTATCGCAGGGTTACCGGCAAAAGCGTCTTCGCAAATTCACCCGATGATGCGCTCGGCGAGCCGGACGTAGTCGATGACTCTGTCGCCCTGTATGAGTATGTCCGTCATAAAGCAGAGGACTCGTCCGAGACAATCGAGACCCTTGATATTCAAACGCCGTTCCTTTCGCTCGATTACGAAGTCGGTGACAGAGTGAGCACCAGCCCTGACAGCAGGGACCTTTTCGGCACAAGAAATGACAACCGAAGCAAAAGCCGAATCGTGCGGGTGCGGATGGACTTCCGGAAACAGTTCACGAATCTTAAAATCGTGCGGAGCAGACAATGCTGATAAACAGTAAAATACGAGGTCAGCTATGAAAGAGACATCAACAGTAACATCACCCGGTGCAAGGGCGGCTGCCTGGGCGATTAAGATAAAAAGCCACAGCTCATATAACGTCTATAACGTCATCACCGTAGTAATTGGCGATGCCGGCTCGATACCGGTTGAAATAGGCCAGCAGACCCAGGCGGTCAATCTGGCTGAATCGTTTATGCAGCAGGGGACACTTCCAGCCGGTACATACGCGGTTATGTCCGGGGTAGGCGATAAGAACGTCTTTTACGCAAAACCATGATATTACCTTGTGTCATGTTGAGTCCGGCAGAAGTAATGCCGGACGAAATATCCGGCTTACGACAGTTATTTTCCCTTCGTTGGCCGGACTCTTCACTTCGTTCAGAATGACAAGCGAGGGCCAGGATGAATGATACAAAAAATCATAATAATAAAAGCTGGCAGTTCAGCCGCCAGATAAACATCTCCGTGCTTATCCAGCTCGTATTCCTCGCCTTGCTGATTGTCGGAAGCTGGGTCAATCTGCAAAGACAACTGGATTTGCTGCAGCGGGATGTAACGATGCTTCTTCAGTGCCAGAAGGATTTCACACAGAAACTCGATACCCTCTCAGCCAAGAGCATCTCATACGAATACCGCCTGCGTGCAATAGAAAAGAATATCCTGAACAACGACATCGGCAATGAAAATTTTTAAATTTGTACCGCTTATGAATAAAACGCTAAAAAATCTTATTCTAAAAGAGTTGTGCCCTGATGGAGTATGGCATTTAACCGATGTTATGAAATCGGTTCTGAGACATCAGATATCACAACTACCTAAAAGAACAATCTCCGATAATGAAACGCGTTATCCAAATACGCCATCAGGCATGCGAGCATTTTTAGAAGTTTTTTTTACCAGACACTTTTTGCAGATTCAGAATAGCCTGCTTGACTATATTGTTTCTCAGGATTTTCTCGAAATTGTCAGTTCCGGTAATATTCAAATTCTTGACGTAGGGTCGGGCCCCGCAGTTGCTTCTTTGGCAATCACAGACCTGCTTTCTTGCATTCTGAATTATCTTGTAGATACAGGGAAATACCCAAAGCATCGCATACTCAAGGTAAATTATGTATTCAATGATACAGAGGCAATTTGTCTTGGGACGGGTATACGCATGTTATCTAACTACCTTAAAATTCAAAAATCTTATCATGGTAGGATTATTAATAGTCATACTGTGAGTATTAATAGAGCTTTTCCTGATAACATGCGCCAACTCCAGCGTATCAAACATAATATTGGCGCATTTGACATAGTAACCTTCTCTTATGTTGTAATTCCATTGAATGAAGATAATAGTTTTAATAATTTAATCGATGGATTGTTAGAATCAGAGGAATTGTGCAGCCGCAACGGAGTGGTGCTGATTCTGCAGGATCGGTTTAGGGAATCACTGATAAAACAAATTGGCAAAGCCATAAGCGTTTCTACCAATAAAGAAAAAATGATACAGCAGATTTATCCGAATAGGAATGCAGGTGAAACACACGAATACTCATATTATGTCTGTTTGTATAATCCAGATAAGAAGGGAGTAATCAGACAAAGTTATGTTGCCTGATTTTTTACCAGACGACACAGTTACATTTTTTAGGTTCGCATCGGTCGTTCAGAGCGTTCCAGATTTCCGGCGTCTCCCGGCAAAGGCCGATAGAAACGGCCTTGTCGAAACTTCGAATTACATCAATAAGAAAACAATAGAATTCGATGCGTTGTTGATGTGAGTAACGGAGCTTGCCGTCCGAAGCTCCTTTGACAAACTTATGATTCAAAAGATTTCGAGCACGGTCGCCGTAGGCATCTTTGGCAAGTCGAAAATGGCCCGGCAGAAGTCTTAACATTCCGAGCGTTATGTTTTCAGGACTGATGGCATTTAATATTCTTCGAATCAAATCAGAGTATCCGGTTTTCCAATCCGGATACAGAATACAGGGGTCAATGCGAATTCGTATCCGCCAGCCCTCTTTCCGGCATAGTCCGGCTGCCTCGATGCGCTCATCAAGACTGGCGGCGCCCACTTCATATTGCTCGATTATTTGTTGAGGATTCAAACTCCAGGAGATAATTGTATGTTCGTTAGCTTCGAGAGACAAAAGGTTATCAATGTTGCTGCTTTTGGTAAGCAGCATTAAATAGGCATTGGAAAAGCCGGAGAAAAATGGAATTAACATTGTTGTGAGATTATTTACGTGGTCAAGTGCAAGACTATCTAGCATTTCACCCATATTGAAAGCCGCTATGCCGCGAGAGCGTAACAGGGCTTTTCTGATTTGCTTAAACATCGTATCGTAATTTATGCTGACTTTAATAAAAGGGCTGAATTTACGGTAAACATACGCCAGATAGCAATACGTGCAATAGTAAGGACAGCCATTCGATATGGGAACCAACTTATAATATGGCTGGCAGTGCACATTCGAGCCGAGCCGGCCGTCAAAGTATCCTACAAAAGATGAAGTTTCGCCTATCATCAATGTTCTCTTTCCCGCCAAAAGAGCTTTAGATGCCGACTCTCCGGGAAAAGGGGGTTTGCGTTGATGTTCTACTATATGGACATTTGCAGATGGAAACATTTTCACAATTCGCTGGGCTTCAGAGTGTCCCGACACTTTTTGCCAGAGCAGTATAGTATTTGGCTTGAATCTTTTTGCGGTGTCCACGAATCTTTTCCGTTAATTTTAACAAAGCAGCATTATAACAAAAAAATAAACTACAACTTATATATTTAAGGAGAGAAACGATGAAAAAGACAAAAAACAACTCAAGGCATTTAGCAACCCTCGCGCTTATCGCTTGCGTTCTCATTTGTGCCGGCTGTGAGAGCGTGCGATTTGCGCCGAGCGAGCAGCAGAAGCAAAACGCCTGGCTGCACAACCGCACAACACTGGTCGCAGCCGAGACTGCAAAGGACGAGAGCGCATCGGAAAAGCTACAGGCCTTGACGGAATTAAGCGAGCTGCAGAGCAGGGCGTTTGTCTCGGACACCGGCCTGCCGAATGAATTCCCCAATGCCGAAACCGCCGAGGATATCCTTACCCAGTCGAACTACCAACTCGCAAGGACCGCTTTGGCAGAATCTTCGCAGCGACCCGACGCCTGGCAGTTGGCCGATTCTGTTCTCGAATTGGGTATCGGTATCAGTGCTTTGCTCGGCGGCGTTTACGGCACAAAGGCCGTGAAGTTCTTCAGTGATGCGAGGGCAAAATCGACTGCTTTGAAGGAGATTATCCAGGGCAACGAGCTTTTCAAGCAGCAAAACGAATCTTCCGTCGCCGCCTTCAAAGATGCCCAGCAGAACCAATCGGCCGAAACCAAGGCCCTCGTCGCTGAAATAAAGGCATAACCTAATACCAAAAGATTCTAATATTCTTATTAATCTACTAGAATCTTGCCAGTCGATTTAGGGTTTTACGATAACGTGCAATAAAATCTGTTGCCATCATAGGATCTTTGTCATAAAAAGCGTGGGAATCAATGCCATGTAAATCATTTAGACAAAGGTCTTTTCGGATTTTCTGTATTTTACTAATCGGCAAATCTCGCCCTTCATCACTATAATGTACTTTAGTGTGGAATCGCCTTATACTTGATCGAAATATGCGTTTTTCTTTCTTATTTCGAGTTATGCTCACTTTTTTACCAGGTGTAAACTCAAACTCGCAACCATATGAAGCGAGTATGCTTCGTAACTTCCGAAAAGATATTGCTCGATCTCCTTTCTCAACAGGTCGGCACCGTTCGCAAAACCATTCAGCAACTGCTAGGACTTCTCTATCTGCGAGATCTTTTTGTTGAAAATTAACAATCTGATGCATAGCTAACTTCATTACCAATTGAAAGGCTTGGTTTTCATCAAATTCTGGGAAAAAACCATTTTTGTCGAGGAAAACCAAGGTTGATACTAATGCCGTTCGTTTGTTTCCGTTGTGGAATGGATGATCATGTGTTATACCACATAGCAAAGCAGCTGCAGAAGTTTCAACAGTAGGATACTTCAGAATTTCCCCCAATGCCGTATGGGGTCGGAATACTGCAGAAGCAAGCATTGATTCACTTTGCACCCCTGCTGGGATGATAGGATCAGGACTCGATAAAAAGTCCTGTACCAATTCTAAATGTATCTCTCTAACCTGATCCTCATTTAGCCAATAAAGGTCACGTTTGTGCCCGGGCGTCCTCCACTTAAGAGTAGGTAGTTTACCTTTTTTATCCTGGATGACTGTTGGTGTCACAGTTCCAGTAATTGGGTCAATGCCACGTTTGCGAGCCTCGGACATGAGTCTTGAGATAGCTTTGCCCCGTAACTTTCTCGCTTTTTCTGGGATTTGTACATTTAAAATATAAAGCAGGTCCTTTAATTTTTTTTCGTCTAATTTAAGAAGGCTGATCCAATAATTCAACGAACTAAGCTCTCTGCGTGTCGCTATTCCAATAGCCCTTCTAGCACGATTTACTTCTCTCCTTCCGAAGGAATCATTGGGACTGATGATATCATCGAAACCTACTTCCCAGAGAGCTAATAAGGCTTCATCGGCATCAATATTCGCCTCTTTTGCAAGCTGCTTTACTGTTTTTCGTCTACTAGCCATGTCCAATTAGTTCATTTCTATTAATTAAAGCTATATGGTTCTATGCGAAGATACAATTATCACCAAATTAAAGAACGATCGCAATAATCAATCAATTTTACGCCTTAGTTGCCGACCTCCGCTTCCAATTTGTGATTATATCCTCTTTATTAGAAAATTAAAGATCTCTTTCAACAACTTATTATGGCTTATTTTTTCAATAAACAATCAGAAAAGTTGCAATCGTCCGCCCAGCGTGTATAATGGCTCACTTCGGTCGATGAACCGAATTAGACATTACTTCAAAATTACTTGAGAGAGAAACAATGAAACTGAACCTCAAACGCTATGGCCTGTATCTTCTCAGGTGGCAGCTCAGCACCCCCATCCTCGCCGGGACGCTGCTACTGCTGTCATCGCTGGGAAAACTTTCGGCAACCATCGTCGCAAACCTCATCGGCGGCCTGATATTCTTCTGGGTGGATAAGTTTATTTTCACATCCAGGCGGTTAGAGGCCCAATGGCAGGTCAGAGAAAACGTTGTCTGCTGCGACTGCCATAAAATCGCACGGGGCTATCGCCTGGTCAAGACCAAAAACTATGACAGGTCCGGCTCTGCCCCGCAGTTTCGATGTGAGGCCTGCTCGCAGAAAAAGGCCGAACAATTAAGACAGGCAGGCGTTGCAGTCTAACAAAGACCCTCAGCCGCTGAAGGCATACAAAAATTTATCCGGATATATTTATTGCTCTTTGAATTTTTAATGCTCTGTTGAAAACGTGCAATAATTATCATTCTCCGTAAGGAGTCCCGAGAGCTGAACGGAGCAAAGCGAAGTGAAAAATCTTTCTACTGCCCAAAAAAAAACAGATTCTTCGCCCAGCACTATATGTTGCTATAAGTAGAGTGGTTACGATTATTACTGCTATCGAACCGGTCAGTTTGAGTTAGTAGCAAGTAGCCGCCGCACATAATCCATTAGCATAAGCTGCTTGGCTTTTTTCGGCACTAATCCCTTAATTCTTTTAACCTCTCCCAAATACCCCTTAAGACCCCACATTAAAAAATCCCGCGGATTACAGGTGTTTCGTATATTGCCTAAATGAACAATATATTCGTTTCGATTGCCCTATTTTCGCTTAAAAACGGGATTTATGTGTAAAAGTTAGATAATTAGTAAAAAATTATAAAAATTTGTAAAAAATAATACAAAATACTTGACAATGTTGTGCGTGCAGTTAAAATTGTGATTATGTTTAGTGTATATCTAACAAACAATGAAATAAAGACTCAAAGCCGGCGGTTTCTCGTGAGGAAGAGATTGAAGGCGTGAGGTTCGGTGAATGGAAGATGTGCGGGATTATATCTTGCAAAGTTTTCAGCGGGCAAAACAAGAGAATCGTGATGAGCTCGACCTGCTGCGCAGAAGAATAAATCTGCTCAAAGGCAAAGATAAACTTTTGATGACGATGTATCTGGACAACAGCAACAGCTTCAGGCAGATGAGCCGGCTGTCCGGCATAAGCGAGACGAGCATCGCACGAAGGATAAAACGGATTATGAATCGGCTGACGGACGGCAGATACATAACCTGCCTGCGGAACGCCAGCGACTTCTCCCAGCAGGAACTGGACATCGCAAAGCAATACTTCCTGCTGGGATACGCTATGAGAAAGATAGCGCAAAACCGACAATGCTCATACCACTGCATCCGCGGGACAATAAAAAAAATCAACCGGCTCATAAAAGATAAATAAACTTTAGGTTCGATTAGCGAAAGGCGTGCTATGCCGACATACAGTGTTGCGAAAAGTTTTCAGTGCCCGCTTCGCCCGAGCAGCGGGGCGAGGAGGGGAAATATTACCGACAGGTCGGCTTCAGTTTGCAGGATGTTCGGCCTGACAGTGGACCGGCTCAAAAAGAATAATATCAACATAAGCTGTCGGCTGCGAATCAATGCCGGCGACATTGTTTACATCACCGGCCCGTCCGGTGCAGGAAAAAGCGTTCTGCTGAGAGAGCTGGAGAAAGCCGTCCCCGCTGCCGACAGGGTCAACCTTGCAAGGATAAAGCTGCCGAGGAACAAGACCGTTGTCGATTGCATAGATGACGAATTTCCGAGCTGCCTTGGAACACTCAGCACTGCGGGGCTTAACGATGTCTTCTGCGTTCTCAATCAGCCGGCAAACCTAAGCGAAGGCCAGCAGTATCGCTTCCGCCTGGCTATGGCGCTTGCGGCGGAAAAGAAATTTATCTTCGCAGACGAATTCTGCTCGACCCTCGACCGCATTACAGCCGCTGTGATTTCGCACAACATACACAAATTCGCAAAAAAGCATAACGTGACATTTATCCTTGCCTCCAGCCACGATGACATACTGCTCGACCTGGTGCCGGATGTCCTTGTAGTGAAGGAGCTGGCAGGCCAGACGCAGGTTATCTATAAGAATTCAGAATTTAGAAAGTAGAATTTAGAAATCCGCATTTATTCTACATTCTTAATTCTCAATTCTAAATTCGTTGGAGATAGGACATGCGAAGCTGTTCGGTATGTAAGATGTTGAAAGTGGTTCCGGGCACAGTTGATGATTACAAGTCGCTGTCGCATTATCACTATCGTGACACCGGTCTTGGCCCGTATGTTTGCATCTTTGCGCTCAGGCCCGAAGTCGGCTGTTTCTGGCGAGTGAAGGTAAGGACTGTCGGAGTAATAGTTTATACGATGCCGGTAATTGGCTCGGAGCTTCGTAATATCGCGACCGGAGATATGTTCACCGGCCTGGACAGAAGCACCCGCCTTGCACTTATCAACAAAAACATCCGATGTATCAGCAGGGTCATCATCGAGCCGAGGTTTCGCTCGCTCGGTTTGGCCGTCCGGCTTGTCCGCGAGACGATGCCGATGCTCGACGTCCCCGTCATCGAGGCAATGGCGGTGATGGGGGCGGTCAATCCTTTCTTTGAAAAGGCGGGTATGAAGCCATTTACTGCGCCGGTGCCTGCGAGATGTGTCCGGCTTATCGAGGCGTTGAATCTCGTCGGGATAGAACAGAAACGGCTCATCGATGCCGATTTCGTCCGGCGAAAAATCAGACGGCTGCCGAAGCAAAAGGCAGAGTTTATCGAGTCGGAATTCAAATTGTTTCTTCAAAGTTACGGAAAACGCAGGTCTATGCCGCCCGGTATAGAAATGACAAAGTATGTCCTGACGAAGCTGACTGACAGGCCGGTTTATTATATATGGCGCAATAAGAATTTAGAATTGAGAATGTAGAACTTAGAAAGATGGCTAACATAATCAAAAAGATACCATTGGATAAGCTGACT
>Ga0315551_10004192_pt1 | contig 10102 bp, 7 predicted proteins | sample SalMarSW160290MG_FD_203678 | JGI IMG/M metagenome (GOLD analysis project Ga0315551, IMG submission 203678) | Salt marsh sediment microbial communities from the Plum Island Ecosystem LTER, Massachusetts, United States - Salt Marsh Sediment SW1602-90 ... | reverse complement strand
ATATGCCGGAATCGAGTTTGAACATGACAAACCCGAAACAAAAAAGCTCATTGACTTTATCCACTCACTAAAGGGTGTCAAAATAAGTGATGATTCTGGGATCAGCATCAAACCTATTTCTATCTTTGCTTCAAGAAGGATAGTTGAAGCTGCCTTTCGCTATTGCCTTAAGAACAGTCGAAAAAAGGTAACCGCTGTTCATAAGGCCAACATAATGAAGTTCAGTGATGGATTATTTTTGAAGGTAGCCAGAGAGGTTGCCAGTAGGTATGAAGGAAAAGTAGAGTTTGAAGAGAGATTGGTTGACAATATGTGCATGCAGCTTGTTCAGAAACCACAGAATTATGACGTTCTGGTACTGCCCAATCTTTATGGTGATATTATCTCTGATCTCTGTGCTGGCCTGGTGGGTGGATTGGGAATAGCACCGGGAGCAAATATAGGGGATGAATATGCTGTATTTGAGCCTACCCATGGAAGTGCCCCCAAGTATAAAGGAATGAATAAAGTCAATCCCACAGGGATGATTCTTTCCGGAGTAATGATGCTTAAGTTTCTGGGAGAAGAAAAAGCCGCTCATAGGCTGGAAAGAGCAGTGGCCGAGGTAATTCGGGAGGGAAATAAAGTGACCTATGACCTCAAAGCTCATTCTTATGATCCTACTGCTGCCGGAACGGAAGAAATGGCCGAAGCAATTATAGGGAAAATGTAGCTATTTAGCCACAGATTCAAACAGATGGAACAGATAGGTTTAAACACAAAGAAAATATCAGCGTAAATCTGTGGCTGAATGCTTACGTTTGGACTTGCTACTTTTTATTTTTATGCTAAAATATAAGTGGAAATAAAAGTTGGAACGTAGGTTCAAGATTAAAATGAGGAGAAGAAGTTAAGATGGATGGTCAACCTAGGAAGAAGAACAAGCAACCTATGAAGGCGAATAAGAAACCTATAAAGAAGAATAAGAAACCTGTAAAGAAGAATAAGTTTAGCCGGAACCTGTTTCTTCTTTTTATTATATTTGTGGTGGTTATCTCCCTTTTCAACTTTATTCGTCTGGGCTCTGGGGTTAAGGAGACTGAGCTTTCCTATTCCCAGTTTCTGAAAATGGTAGAATCGCACGAGATAAATAAGGTTTCCATCAGAGGACATATCATAAGAGGGCAGCTTCGTGGAAATATGCCATTTGAGACCTATGCACCCACAGACCCTGAGTTAATTAAAATCCTGCGGCAAAATGGGGTGGAGATTCAAGCTGCTCCTGAAAGTTCCCCTTGGTTATTGAATGTACTGGGGGGACTTTTGCCTATTCTGATATTTGTGGTTATTTGGATCTATATTATGAGACAGATGCGTATAACCGGGAGTAAAGCTCTTTCCTTTGGGAAAAGTAGAGCCAAACTTGCTTCCAAAGACACGGTTAAAGTTACTTTTCAGGATGTTGCTGGGGCAGAAGAAGCCAAGGAAGAGTTAAAGGAGATAATCGAGTTTCTAAAAAATCCTCAGAAATTTCAGAAGCTGGGGGCGAAGATTCCTAAAGGGGTAATTGTAGTTGGACCTCCTGGCTGTGGAAAAACTCTTCTGGCTAGAGCTGTAGCCGGAGAAGCCGGCGTTCCTTTCTTGAGCATTAGTGGGTCAGATTTTGTGGAGATGTTTGTAGGAGTGGGAGCCGCCAGGGTAAGAGATCTATTTGAGCAGGGAAGAAGAAACGCTCCCTGTATTATCTTTATTGATGAGTTAGATGCCGTGGGAAGGCAGAGATTCGCTGGTATTGGGGGAGGACATGATGAAAAAGAGCAGACTTTGAATCAACTATTGGTGGAGCTGGATGGCTTTAGTCCACGTAAGGGAGTGATAATAATGGGGGCCACTAACCGCCCGGATGTTCTGGATATGGCACTTCTTCGAACGGGAAGATTCGATAGAAGAATTGTCATTAACATCCCCGATATAAGGGAAAGAGAAGATATTCTTGCCCTTCATATGAGGAACAAACCCATTGCCAAAGAAGTGAATATTAAGGTTCTTGCTCGCAGGACCCCTGGATTTGTAGGTTCAGATATAGAGAATTTAGTTAATGAGGCGTCTTTGTTAGCAGCAAGAAGAAACAAGGACAAGATCGGTATGGTGGAATTGGAGGAAGCCATTGACAGAGTAATTGCTGGGCCAGAAAAAAAATCAAGAATTATGCGGGAAAAAGAAAAGAGAATTATTGCCTATCATGAAAGCGGCCACACTGTGGTAGGTAATCTACTCCCCCATGCTGATCCGATCCACAAAGTTTCCATTATCCCCCGTGGATCGGTAGCATTAGGATATACTTTGCAGTTGCCTCTTGAGGATAGATATCTGGCAACTAAATCAGAACTGCTGGATAAGCTCAGCGTTCTTCTTGCTGGACGTGCCAGCGAAGAGCTCATTTTCAAAGAGGTTAGTACCGGGGCTCAAAATGACCTCGAACAGGCTACTCACGTTGTAAGAAAGATGATCTGCGATTATGGAATGAGCGAAAAATTAGGTCCGGTCGCTCTAGGAAAGGGAAATACTGAAGTTTTTCTGGGGCGAGACTTTCTTAAAGAGAAAAACTATAGCGAGGAGTTAGCCTTTGATATAGACAAGGAGATTCATCGGATGATACAGGAGTCTTATGACCGGGCACTTAAAATCTTAAGGGAGCATAAGGGTAAACTCATACGATTAGCCGAAAAGCTGGAGGAAAAGGAGGTATTGGGAGAAGAGGATATAAAAGAAGTTCTGGGAGAAAAAATAACAGAAAAGATCCCAGGAGAGAAAAAGATAAGAAGAAATAGGACAAAGTTGGTGCTTAAAAAGGCAAATGCGCATAAATCCTCGAGTTCTAATCCTAAGAAATGAAAGAGGTGTTAAAGACGAGCTAAAGAAGATAGGAGTTAGTCAAGAAGCGGTAAAAATTCTTGCCCCCAAGGCCGTCCATTATCTAATTAAAATAGAGGGAATTCCTTCCCCAACTGCCAACCTTCTTAAACAGGAGATGCTTTCCGTGATGGCCGATGCAGTCATCTCAAAGGAGGTAGCCTCTTTCACCTCTAAAAAAAGCGGTGTTTTACTTATAGGTACCGAGGCACAGTTAAAAAAAGTTCTTCCTCGATTAAATAGACAGCCCTTTAATCTACCCGAGGTTTCCCAAAAACTGGCTGAGCTTCTCAAAAACTTTAAAAAGGGTAAATTCGTTCTTTCTTTTAAAGAGAAAAAGATGGATTTGGCTAGAAAAGTGGCCGTGATGGGAGTATTGAATCTAACCCCGGATTCATTTTATAATGGAGGAAAATATACTACTGAGTCTCGGGCCTTGAGGAAAGCGGAAGAAATGGTCAAGGAGGGGGCTGATTTGATTGATGTAGGGGGAGAGTCTACTCGCCCGGGAGCAAAAGAAGTGGAGGTAGAAGAGGAGATAAGAAGAGTCATCCCTGTTATAAGTAAAATAAGGGAGCTCTTTGAGATACCTGTTTCTATTGATACTTACAAGGCAAGGGTAGCAAAAGAGGCTCTGGAGGCAGGGGTAGACATGGTTAACGATATAAGTGGGTTAAGATTCGATCCCCGGTTAAAAGAGATGGTCGCCCGGTTGAGGGTGCCAGTAGTATTGATGCACATAAAGGGAACTCCGCGAGATATGCAGAATAATCCCCGATATGATTCTTTAATGGGGGAGATAATCTCCTACCTCTCAGATAGTATAAGATTAGCTCAAAAAGCTGGGATAGACCTAGAGAAAATAATTGTTGACCCGGGGATCGGTTTTGGCAAAACGAGCCAACATAATCTTCAGATTTTAAACCATCTGGGGGAGCTGAGGAGTTTAGGCAGGCCCATTTTAATTGGCGTCTCTCGGAAATCTTTTATTGGAGCCATCTTAAAACTACCTTTAGAAGAGCGGTTGGAGGGTAGTCTGGCAGCGGCATGTTTAGCGGTGATGCAAGGGGCAAAAATCATAAGGACTCACGACGTAAAACCCACACGCCGGGCAGTAGATCTAACCCAGGCTATTATCCAGAGCTAGAGGTATAATCAATGATTGTTTTAGGGGTTGATCCTGGGACGGCTGCCACTGGATATGGATTAATCAACACGGGAAAAAATCCTGAAATGATAGAGTGTGATTGCATATATACCTCATCCCAGATGGAAATGGCGGATCGTTTAAAAATAATTTACCAGAAAATGAGTGAAATCATCCGCAGATTCCATCCAGAAGAGGTGGCTATCGAACAGATTTATTTCAGTAAAAACAGTAAAACAGCACTATCCATAGGACAGGCGCGAGGTGTAATTATGTTAGCCGCCTCTAATGAAGGAATTAGGGTTTTCAATTATACTCCTTTAGAGGTTAAGCAAACTATAACCGGGTATGGACGAGCAACCAAACATCAGATTCAACATATGGTTAAGGATTTACTTCACCTGCCTTGTGTTCCGAGATCCAGTGATTCCGCTGATGCTCTTGCGGTGGCCCTTTGTCATTATTATTCTAGAAGGGGGTCAGGTCTCAACATTTGACATTCAGCGATCTATTTTCCATAATCTTAAGATTTTTATCTTATCCTTATCTCGTTTCTTTTTTCTCAAAATCGCAAATCATTTTAATTGACCATAATTGCACTTACTCTGCGGGTTAACTCTCTGACAATTTTGTCGTATTAATCAAAACCTCCTTTTGAATGTCAAATGTTGAGACCTGACCCCTTTGGAGGATTTATGATACTGCGGTGCATCGAATGCGGAAAAGATTATCCAGCAAATGAGGTCAGATATAGGTGTGATTGTGGAGATTTATTGGAGGTAGTGCATGATACAGGATCGCTTCGAGGCAAGATTTCTCGAAAGACTTTTGACCAAAGATTATCCACCAGAGAATTTCCTTATAATTCTGGTGTCTGGAGGTATAAGGAGCTAATATTAGATATAGACAATAAATTCATTGTTTCCCGACCGGAAGGAAATACCAATCTATACTCTGCCGAAAAAGTGGGAGAATGGGTCGGTGTTAAGCACCTATGGCTAAAGCATGAAGGAGAAAACCCTACTGCATCTTTTAAAGATAGAGGAATGACCACTGGAATTACTGTGGCAAAGATGATGGGCTTTAAAGAGGTTGCTTGTGCCTCTACCGGAAATACTTCTGCTTCCATGGCTGCCTATGCTGCCATGGTTGGTATAAAGGCCATTGTCTTTATCCCTCAGGGCAAAATCGCCTTTGGCAAATTGGCCCAGGCCCTTGCCTATGGGGCGAAAACCTTGCAGATAAAAGGTGATTTTGATGATTCTATGAACCTGGTTGAAAAGATCTGTGGCCAACTAAAGATATATTTACTGAACTCAATTAACCCCTTTAGAGTTGAAGGGCAGAAGAGCATCGGCTTTGAGGCTTTACAACAATTAAACTGGCAAGCCCCTGATTGGTTTGTCTTACCCGGTGGTAATCTCGGGAACAATTCTGCCTTGAGCAAGGGTCTTAAAGAATTATACGAAATCGGATTAATTAGTCGAATCCCCAGGATAGCGGTGATACAGGCTCATGGGGCGAATCCCCTTTATAGAATGTGGAAGAAAAAAACCTCCTTTAAACCAATTCAGCCAGCCACGATTGCTACTGCCGTAAAAATTGGAAATCCCATTAGCTGGAAGAAATCAATCAGGGGAATTGAGTGGAGTAGGGGAGTGGTAGAAGAAGTTAGCGAACAGCAAATAATGGATGCCAAGGCTATGGTTGACCAGGCCGGAATTGGAGCTGAACCAGCCTCCTGCTGTAGTGTGGCTGGAATCAAGAAGTTAGTCGGGTCCGGCATCATTCACAAGGAAGATAAGGTGGTGGCTATTCTAACGGGAAGCCTTTTAAAAGACCCCGATGCCGTAGTTGATTATCATTTGGGCAAGCTAAAGGGGATTAAATCTACTTATGCCAATCGGCCAATTCAAATTGAAGCCAGCCTGGAGGCAATTAGAAAGGTCCTAGATTAATTCTTTATCTAAAATGAAGTCTATAATATTTGTGGGAGACGGGATGGCCGATTATCCTTTGCCGGAGTTGGGTGACAAGACTCCTTTGGAGGTAGCCAGTACTCCTTGGATGGACTGGTTAGCCCGGAGGGGGAGATGTGGAAGGCTGATTACCATCCCCGAGGGAATGTCTACTGGCTCAGCAGTGGCTAATCTGAGTATCTTAGGTTACGATCCTAGAATTCACTTCCAGGGAAGGGGCGGCCTGGAGGCAGCCAGTATGGGCATCAAGTTAAATCTCCAAGATGTTGTCTTTCGATGTAACACTATCTGTGTGGAGAATAACAAGATAAAGAATCACTCCGGTGGCCACATTACCACTCCGGAGGCGGCTGAATTGATGAGGACGATTGATCAAGAGTTAGGAAGCGATCATATCAAATTTTATTCTGGCGTTAGTTACCGACATCTGTTGGTTTTAAAGGGGGAAAAGTTCTCAGCCAATGTTGAATGCACTCCGCCTCACGACGTTTTAGGCATACCAATAGACAGAGTATTGGTCAGGGCAAACGATGCCGCCTCGGAGAAGACTGCCCAGATTCTTAATAAGTTGATTCTTGATTCTGCCAGTATTCTTGAACAGCATCCAGTTAATGTGAAAAGGAAAGATGAAGGTAAGGATATGGCAAATATGATCTGGCCCTGGTCTCCCGGTAAAAAACCGGTGATGAAGACACTTCAGGAAAGATTCGGGATGAAGGGAGCGGTAATATCAGCAGTCAACCTGATTAAGGGACTTGGAGTTTATGCCGGCTTTGACATTATGCAAGTAAAGGGAGCAACTGGGCTATATAACACGAATTATGAGGGAAAGGCTGATGCTTCTCTTGCGGCTTTAGAAAAATACGATCTTGTTTTTGTTCATGTTGAGGCAAGTGACGAGGCTGGCCATGAAGGCAATGTTAATCTAAAAATTAAAACTATCGAGTATTTTGACCAGAGATTAGTGGGCAGAGTTTTACGTGGCATCCACGAGAAAGTACGTATTGCCTTATTGCCGGATCATCTTACTCCGATTGCGGTAAGAACCCATACCGCTGACCCGGTTCCTTTTTTAATATACGATCCTGAAAAAAGGGGTGATGAGGTTAGAGAGTTCAATGAATCATCTTGCAGTAGAGGAAGCCTGGGTTTACTAGAGGGAGATAGCTTTATTAAAAGGGTTTTGGGTATAGAAAATCAAATTCTCACCTAAGATGAAAATCCTCGTCAATAATAGAGAATACGAGGTAATTGATTCACCTCAACCACATATCCTCGTTCCCACCAGAAAGCAGCTCCACGGCTGGTGGCCGGGAAAGAGAGAATGTACTTCAGAGCGAATGCTCATTAACCCCTATAATGGGTGTGGTATAGGCTGCTTTTTCTGCTACGCCCGGGCCTTTCCCGGATATTTCCGTACTTTTCGAGACTCCGGTGTAATTACGGTAGCTAAGGATTTTGATCAGATAGTAGCCGAGCAACTGGATTCCATAGATATTGCTGCCTGCGGGTATCTGAGCCCGGTTACCGACCCATTCCAATCCTTGAATGCCAAATATCACCTTTCAGAGAAGATAATCAGGGTCTTTGTTGAAAGGAACATTCCTATCGAGTTCATTACCAAAGCTCCCATCCCTGAGGAGGTTATCGATCTTATAAAGCAGCAGTGCCATTCCTTCGGGCAAGTTTCCATACTTACTCTTAAGGAGGATTTAAGAAAGATTCTGGTTCCTCGGGGTGCCTCTACAGATCTTTTATTGCAAAATCTAGAGAAATTGACCCAGGAGGGAATTTTTGCTGTCTGCCGCATTGATCCGATCTTTCCTTACATTACCGATAAGATAAAAGGGTTGGTGGAGTTGATTGAGAGGATAAAATCCCATGGAGTTAGCCACATTGTGACCAGCATCCTGGATATTCCTGTAAAAATTAAGAAGGATGTTTTCTCGACGATAAAAAAATATTTTGGAGTGGCCATGGAGTGGGATTATCAAAGACTTTATCGAGAAAACATCGATGGCTATCTCAATACCGATATAAGTTATCGAAAAAGGATTTTTGATGGGCTGCGCAATGTGTGTGAGAGGAAAAATTTAACCTTTGCTCTCTGCATGGAATACGAGATCGAAAAAGGAGAGATTATTGGTCTAAATCAGGAGTTTATGAGTTCTCGCAACTGCGAAGGGATTGATATTCCTCTCTATAAACGAGAAGGAAAAAAGTTCTACCCAGCGGTTGATTGTCCCGGGGACTGCTTACACTGCACTGATCCTCGATGTGGTATCGACGACCTTGCTATGGGACGTGAAGGATCCAGGAAAGACTGGCGTCTTAAGGATTATCGGCGATGGTCAAAGGAAGTGAAGGGAAAGGAAAATCCTCAGATACGCTTTTTTCTGAGCTGATATAATTCGGATTTTCGGGGGCTGGGTCATAGTCTGAAATTAAACAAGCCTCATCACTTCTTCCATGGTTGCATTGTCATGGACAATATGGCAAAGGGCCAAGATCATACCTTTGATATTCTTCCTCTGCCACACATTTCTTCCCATACATATTCCCTTAGCTCCTGCCTGGATTGCCTCTTTTACAAGCTGGAGAAAATCTTTATCTTCCCGCATTTTAGGACCACCCGCTATAACAATAGGCACGGGAGTGGTAGAGACCACTTCCCTGAAAGTATCTATACTTCCTGTATAGTGAGTTTTAATCACATCTGCACCCAACTCTGCCCCTAATCTGCTGGCAAGTTTGATCTCATCAGCCGCCCTTTTCTTATCATAATCCTTTTTTTCTTGAGCGTAGTGGTATTTTAATATATAGGAAGGAATCATCTCAGCCATAAGAGGAAGACCCCATTCAAAGCAGGTGGTGGCTACCTTTCCCAGTTTTCTTAGCAACTCATCCTCATTTTCTGTCCCCACAAATACGTTAATCACCACCATATCAGCTCCCACCTTCAAGGCATGCTCCACACTGGTGATAAGATCAATTCTCTCCAGATGGGATCCCAATCGGGTATGAGTACCATCAATTCTAACCACCGTAGCTAAACTACCTATCACGTTCTTTACCCTGGTCAGCATAGCCGGAGTTATTAAAATGGCATCTGCCGGGGTCTGGGAAATTATGCTGACTAACTTCTCGAGATTCTCTATACCCTCCACTGGCTCTGAATAAAGAGCATGGTCAATGGGGATTACCACTGCTTTATCTTTAGAGAAAACTCTCCTTAATCTTAAAACTTTTCCTGTTTCCATGAGAAATTACCTTCCTTTTTTTCTCTTCAGGGCATCTCAGGGTTTGGCTCGGCATGATTTTCTTCTATTACTTCCCTTCCTGCACCTCATCTACTGAGCTGGTCTCTTTACCCACCTGGGCGGTTTCCTCTGCATCATCATTTCCATCTCCATAGTCTCCTGACAGAGAGCCAACTATTAATCCCACAATTTCATCGGTTGTAGTGTCTTTGGTTATCCTTTCGGCTACCTTTTTACCCCGGCGCATTATCACAAGCCTGGTGGCCACAGAAAAAACATCGTGAAGTTGATGACTGATAATTATGATTGATATACCCTGAGAGCTTAATATCTTTACCAAATCCAAAACCTTCTTTTGTTCGGCTACTCCCAGAGCAGCGGTAGGTTCATCCATGATAAGAAATTTCGCATCCCAGTAGATTGATCTAGAAATAGCTACCGCTTGTCGCTGACCACCAGAGAGCGTCCTAATCTGGTTTCTCAATGAAGGAACTTCTATTTCTAACCTATCCAGCATCTTTTTGGATTCATTGAGCATATAGTCATGGTCCAACACGTTAATAAGACCCAAAAAACGCTTAAGCTTTTCTCTGCCTAAGAAGATATTTGCATAGACATTAAGATTTTCCGCCAAAGCAAGATCCTGATAGAGGGTTTCGATTCCTATTCTCAAAGCATCCATGGGATTATCTATCCTGACCTTTTTTCCTTCAAAAAAAATCGTCCCCGCATCCGCATGGTAAACACCGGAAATCACCTTTATCAAAGTAGATTTCCCCGCTCCATTATCCCCTAAAAGCCCTACTACTTCACCAGGGAAGACC
>Ga0315551_10004190_pt1 | contig 10104 bp, 8 predicted proteins | sample SalMarSW160290MG_FD_203678 | JGI IMG/M metagenome (GOLD analysis project Ga0315551, IMG submission 203678) | Salt marsh sediment microbial communities from the Plum Island Ecosystem LTER, Massachusetts, United States - Salt Marsh Sediment SW1602-90 ... | reverse complement strand
AATTGGTCTAAACAAGAGAAAGTTTGTATGTTGAAATTGCCTTTATAACGATTTACACATTTTCGAAATTCATGCATGGGTAAATAATCCATTATTTGAGAGAAGATAATTTTTCCTGTATGCATTGGCCACTCCTTGTAAATGATTAAAAATAGAGTGGCCATAGTATAATATTGATTTCAAATCGATAACAGTCATTTTTCGCTCTAATGTATTGATATTAAACAATTTATACCATTTTAAAAATCAAACGGTCGGACAGCAGTGATTGTATTTATAAACCTATTGCAATCTTTTCAGGACTTATATCAATACCAATTACTTGGCCACCCGATGCGTTTATTATTTGAACTACCAATAAACCAATAAGCCCCAACCCAATCACAGCAACTTTTTCACCAATTTGAATACCAGCGAGACGAGTTCCTTGCAAAGCAATAGCTCCCAAAGTAGCAAAAGCTGCATGTTCTGGCTTGACCCCTTCAGGTACAGGCACAACAAGATTTTTCGGTACTGAAATGAACTCTGCATGATTTGCAAAATTTCCTCCACAGGCAACTATGTCACCCTGTCTTAATCCTTTGACGTTTTCTGCTGTATTGATTACCTCTCCAGAACAAGAATACCCTAAAGGTACCGGCGTATCAAGGCGCTGAGATACAAGCTGCTTTGTTTTCCAAATTCCTTCTTTTTTTGCCCTTTCAATGACCTGTTTTACAAGATCAGGCCGGGATATTGCTTTACCCACAAGATTTTTTTTTGCTGTGTCTATCTTGGTTTTTTCAGTCCCACTTGAAATGATTGAATAATAATTCTTTACAAGTACTCGCCCTGACTGAATCTGAGGGATGGGTACTTCTTCTATTTTAAGTTCACCAGTTTTATAATTTTGTATAATTTGTCTCATTTTTTAATTATCCAAAAAATGTATTTATCCAAATCTCGTTACACAGTAAAGTCCAAATCAGAAGTGCGTTATCTTCTTTACCATTTTTATCATTTTGAATTTTTTCCATTACATATTTTGAATTATAGATTCCTCTTTTTTGTAACGATGCAGGCGAAAGATAATCGTTAACCATCTCTGAAAGTGGTCCCCTTATCCATGACCGCAAAGGGGCACCAAAAGGAGCTTTAGGCCTATAAATAATTTCTTTCGGGAGATATTTTTCTGCAACTTTTTTAAGAAGATACTTTTGAGTTAAACCTTTTATTCGTAATTTGGGAGGAACAGAGAACATAAATTCAACAATTTTGTGATCCGTCAATGGAGGTCTACTTTCCACACCTGCAGCCATTGTACACTTGTCACTATAAGTCAAATTATGCTCTGGCAAAAAGACATTTGTGTTATTCAAGCATATTTTTGTCAGATAAGAAATATTCTCCATATTTAAAGTTTTTATTTGAGATTTGACATAGTGGGTATCCCAGAAATCAGGTGCTCTTGACATATTTCCAGAAAAGAGAATATTAAAATCGTCAGGACTAATGGTGCCTGAAGAAAAATATCTTTCAATTTGAGGTAATGATGCAAAAGTAAAAAATCTTTTCGCCCAGCGAACTAACCGATTACCTTTTTTTGATGTAGCAACCGGAAGGCGTTTAATAATCGTTTTTATGATTTTCCTTCCGAATTCAGGTATAAAAGTTTGATACGTATCTGCTAAAAGACATGCTAACTGGGTGCGGTATCCAGCAAAAATCTCATCTCCCCCCATTCCATTTAACAAAACAACTATTCCATTCTCTCTTGCAGACTTCGCGATTAAATAGGTATTTATTGACGCAGGATCTGCTAAAGGCTCATCAAGGTGCCATATCATTTTAGGCAGTAGGTCCGTAACATCAGGCTTGATTTCAAATTCATGATGATTGCAATGAAATAAATGAGCAACCTGTTCAGCATATTTACTGTCTTCAGGCATTTGTTCAAACTTTTGGTCTTCCTTTGAATATTTTATGGTAAACGTACTGATTTCATTTTCTGTATTTTTGGACATTAATGCTACAATTAAGGAAGAATCGAGTCCTCCACTCAGAAATGCACCAACAGGCACATCTGATATCATTTGGCCTGTAATTGAAAGATTAAGCAGGTTGTCAAGTTTTTCTTTTGCCTTTTTTTCATCATAATAATCTTCTGAAGGATTAATCTTCCAGTAATGCTTAATCCTTAATTTATCTCCATTAAAAATCATATAATTTGCAGGTGGAAGTTTATAAATATCTTTAAAACCTGTAAGAGGAGAAATCTGAAACATAGCCGGAGTATGGAGAGCTGAATAATCGATATACCGCTTAACAAGATTTGTTTCTAAAATAGCTTTGATTTCAGATGCAAAAATTAAAAGTTTATCTTTGTAATAATAATACAGTGGTTTTATTCCGATTCTATCCCGAGCTGCAAACAATACTTTTTTCTTGTCATCCCAGATAGCAAAAGCAAACATACCATTGAATTTATCTAAACAACCGACTCCCCATTCTATGTATGAGTAAAGAATGACCTCGGTATCAGTTTTAGATTTGAACCGATGACCTTTACTCATTAATTCTTCTTTAATCTCTTTATAATTGTAAATTTCCCCATTATATGTTATCCAAAATCTATTTCCGATATCACACATGGGCTGATGTCCCCGTGGAGATAAATCAAGAATACTAAGCCTAGTATGGCCCAAACAGACATAACCTTTTTGAAGTACCTTAATACCCCAATCATCAGGCCCACGGTGATTCATAATTTTAGTACTTTTTTCGATATTGTATTCTTTACTTGCACCAACTAATCCGAAAACACCACACATATAAAATCCTAAATATGTAATTTATAATTTCTTTACGGGAAGAAGGATCGCTGTTAAGGAAAATTATATAGGGCCAACTTCGATTTTATAATTATTTGTCCTATAAATAATTAAAAAGTTCTGAAATCACAATTTTGTATAAATAATTTACTAATTTCTTTGTTATAAAAATAAACATTCAGTCTATTTAATTACTACTTTAATTAATCAGTGCCTCTTTAAAAGTATTCGCAATATTTCTAAGATAAATATCTTCTGAGAAATGTCTTTCTACACGATGCCGCCCGCTTTCTCCCATAATTTTTGCTTTTTCAGGATTTTCTATAAGGTAACTAATCTTTTCTGCAATATTTTTTGGTAAAGGCTTAATAATAAAACCAGTTTTTCCATCCAATATCACTTCTTGAATTGCACCTTGATTCGTTGAAACAACAGGTAACCGCGCGCTCATTGCTTCCAAAATAACCCATGGCAAACCTTCGGGTTGAATAGGAGGAAAAACAAAAATACCATGTTCCTTGTATTGTCGTATTTTACTTGTACCTGAAAGCTCGCCTGTAAGATGGATTATCTTTTCAAGCTTGTTTAACCTAATATAATCTAAAGCTTTTTCTTTATCTTTTTTATTCTGCCACTCACCAACGATCGTAACATCAATATCAGGATGTTTTTTAAGTACCATAGGAATGGATTCCAAAAAGTTAAAGATTCCTTTTCTATATTGAAGACTAGAAACATACAATATTCTTTTACTAAAATCACGTTTTACTGATATATTTTTTACTTGGTCAAATTTTTTAAAATTAATACCATTTGATATAGCAACAACTTTATTTTTTTTAACTAAACTCTTAAAACAACTTTTGAGGTTTTCCGATAAAACTATTACAAAAGTAACTCTTTTAAATAAAAATCGAGTAATATTTTGAAGTATTATAGACATATTCAAATAAAACTTATGAAATTCTGAACCTCTCAAATGAATAATCAGTTTTTTACAGAAAACAACTGAAGGGATAAAAAAACTCAAGTCTCTTAAATACCCCCATAATCCTTGAGAAATATTAAAATATACTATTTCAGGATTTTTAAAAAAAAGTAGAAAAATAAATTTTACAAAATGCTTCAGCCCCAGGAAAATATTTTGCAGATCAAATCTACCAATATTTGTAGGGTCTCTCCTGTCAGAAATATCTAAAAAAATTACATTAAATGTTTTCTGGATATCTATTGATTGAACAAGGTTGCTCATAGCAATACTAGGGCCAATAAAAGGTGGGGGTAAAGAGCCAATGATCATTATCTTCGGTTTTTTGTGTTTCAAGAAGCTAACCCTTCATGAATATCAACTGAAGCTTCCGTCGAGTTTATTTCATCATATTTAACAACCATTGCTATCATGCTCCACAAAATCGTTGTTAATCTTCCCGTCTCCAGCCAAAAATTATAAAAACCCATAATAATTATATAAAGTAAAAAACCAAATGAGGCTGTAATTAATGGGAAGATATGCGAGTTGCCGAAATATTTTTTTAAATTGAATTTCATATTTTTTATAATATAAATATAAAATCCAAAATAAATTATAAGACCCAACATCCCTGTTTCTCCTAACAATGATGCATATGAGGAAAAAGGTGAATCAGCAGTACCACTATAAATAAGAAATAATCTTCTATTTAAGTAATATTGTTTAAAATATGGTTCAAAATTCTTTGCTTGTTTTATTATACCTCCCATGGAATCAGACTCTCTAAAACCTCTTTTTTGTGATTCATAATTGTATTCATCGGCTATTCCATAATATTGATACGTTTCTGCATAATATTGAGTAGAAGCTTTGGAATAAAAGGTTCCAAGTCCTGATCCAACAAAAAACATCCAAAAATTATCAGTATCTGACCTGAATATATCACCATATGCCTTTATTTTTCCTATATTTAGTATATTATTTGTCTTAATTGCTTCTGTTATATTATTAAACTTTTTTAGTGTACTTGATGTCATACTAATGGTTAAATATCCTACTGAAGACAATAAAAGCATAAAAAAAATAATTTTAATTCTAGATGCAGGTTCTTTCCCTGCTTTTCCTATAATATTAAGCAGAAAATAAAGTGAAACTGCCATTGTTATCCAGGACGCTTTATTCTCGATTAATAAAATCAAAACTAAAATCCCAGTAATATAAATAATATGCATTGTTTTTTTACTTCTTATTAATGTCATCTTACCTAATAAATAAAACACTCCTATCATTAAAAACGCAGCATATTGCTCAGCATTGTGTTGGAATGTTCCAATAATTGATTCTGATTCCCTTGTTTTAAGATAAATTGGAATCTGAAAAATGCCTATTATCAGCTCAACAATAATCAAAAAAAATAACAATTTTCTAAATGTATCAATATTAATTAAAGAAAAAGGTAAATTGATTAATATTAAGAATAATATAATCGGTTCATTCCACATTATTAGTTGGGAAATGGCTGCCGGTAAATAGATATATCTAGAATTCAGGAAACTTCCTATTATGCAGATCAAGTTAAAAATTAAAAGGTAAAAAAACATTCTGCCGTTGTTTAGTTTTTCATGATTATTCACTCGATATATTAAAAAAGATACAATCAATAATCCGGTAATCATTAAATCGGATACATTGAAATAACGAGGAATAATCTTTAATCGGTTTGTAAAGAATCTTATAATAACATTTGATACTAAAAGAGTATTTAAAAGAGTACTGTAAATTTTCATATTTAGTAATTTTTAGAAAAATTTTTTAAGTAATTTTGAAATAATATTTCACATCATTCATAAAAAAACATTATTAATATTAGTCTGTTATTCTATGTTTAGCATTAACAAGTAACAAATTATAGTAATTTATAAAATTGAATTTATACCAAATATCTCCAATATACCTCTTTCACTTTGTGTCAAATCATATATCACAATATTGTTCACGGTTTTTATCATTTACTGTGCTTTTTAAATACTTTTAACCGCTTTAACAAATCCGTCTCCCGAATTTTTTAATGATGCGGATTGCGAAATAAAATCTTTTGCATTTACACCAATTTTTAATGCTACTTCCCGATTGTTTAATACAAAATTAATAGTATCTATAACTTCCTCTGTATTTGAAAAGTCCACAGAAAAACCTGTTACCCCGTTCCTAATCAAATCGTAAGTTGAACCGGCTTTAATTGAAGCAATACACGGCAATCCCGCAGCCATTGCCTCATTTAAAACTAACCCCCATATGTCAAAATCTGTCTGGAAAAGAAAACAATCTGACTGGGCCATGAACATTGGAAGTTCAGATTTTTGTTTAAATCCATGAAATTTTACATATTCGTCCATTTTATGATCTTGTATATACTTTTTTAAACGCATAAAATCATTCCCATCACCTATGATGTCTAGTATCAAATCAGATCTTGATTTTAATAGAACCCTTAATACATTGAGTAACTTCAGCACATTTTTTCTTGGTGACAACGCACCAATATATAACAAATGTTTTTTATTACTTCTTGTCTTTGTCTTTTCCCGTAATTTGCTAACCTCATTTTTATAGTATTTTGTATCTACAGTGTTAATACCAATATGAATGTTTTCCCTATCAACCCCTAATGATATTAAATATTGTTTCGCTTTTAAACCGTATGCTACAAATCCAGAGGCCTTGTTTATAAGTGTTTTCCTGTATAATTTTTTCAAGAATGAAGTATGTCTTTGCTTATTATAGATATCCCCAGACCAGATAATATATTTTAATGGCGTAAACCAAGAAATGAACCAAATCTTCATTGTAGCAATAGAAAATCCATTGGTAATTATTAAAAATGGTTTTTCTTGAATAATAAGATTAATCAGACCTTTATAAGTAAAACTATATTTCTCAGAATCGGAAAAACCAATCTGTTTTGTTGGCAATATTTTATAGGTAAACTGATAATCCGAAGGATCAACCACCCACTTTCTTCTAGGGTAGTTTTTTGCCCCGAATATAACTAGTAATTCTAGTCCATCGTTTTTAAATCTTGTATTTAATTCATTAAAAAGTGGAATTCTATAAGGAGTTGGAATATTAGTGATAATGAATATTTTCTTTTTATAATCATACATAACTAAAAAATCTATTATATAAGTGAGAACATATTTTCATTTTTTTTAATTGCTATTTTAAATATCTTTGTCCCTATAATATTTTGAATTATTTGGAGCAATTCCCTTCTGTTTTAAGCAAATGCTAGTTTGTATAATTTGTTCATAAAAGGGAGTTGGTTTCTTAGAAATTCTATTTTCTTACATAAAAAATATAGAAATATATTTGTGATAAAAAAAATAATTATAAATTCATATCCAAGATCGAATTTCTTATTAATTATGATTCTATTTAGTATTTGTAAAAAAATAATTTGGCTTATATAGCAAAATAAAGAATATTTCCCTAAAAGAGTAATAACAGGAGAAGGGACATCCGACTTGATTTTTACCGGGAAGTCATAGAAAAATTTTAGCATTGAAATTATATAAATGACATAAATAATTAAGTTGATTTTCAAAAAAATAATTATAAAAATAACAGCACTTAGAAAGCCAAGGTTTATATATTTATATCTTATTAATTTTTTTAAGACATCCTCTGAGGTGAATAAACCTATACATTCACCTGATAAGCCTATTAAAACAAAAGATAAACTATCTGTAACAATAGGATAAAATGCTTGTATTATGACAATAATTGTAATTAAAATTAATAAGAAATGTTTAATTTGTTTTAAGAATAGAAATAATGGTGAAATGATCAGAACATATGCTATTGGAACTAGTATTTCAAAGGATGATACCTTACCACTACCTACAACATATATTGAGTATAAATTATTTATAAAAATATCAATCCCAAACTTGGTATTATTATAATTCTTTTTAACTAGCAAATGAATCAGCAAATTGAGTATTGTAAATAATAATAATATTTTAAAACCACGAATTATCAACCTCTTTACGACTCCATACTTATCAAGAAAAAATTTGGGCTTATAAGAATAACCAATAAGAAATCCAGATATAAAAAGAAATGATCCGCTTACAAATCCAATTATTGTATATACAATATCATATCCAACAATGAAATAGTTCATTGTATGATAGAAAACCATAACAATTACTAAAACTCCTTTCACAAAGTCGAGTCGTAAATCTCTTTTTTTCATTCTATATTTTTATATCTACCAGATTGTAGTTTTATACTATTTATATCGCTATTGTAACATATTATGTTTCAAATTGAGTCTTATCTTTTTTTAAAGAGCAATATTTTATGAAGAACACACAATTATTTATTTAAATACTTTGTATTAAACTAAAAAATTCTATAATTTCCTCTGCTGTGTATTTAATTTTTTCTCTTACAAGTTTTTCAAACATTGGAAGAGAAATAAACTCTTCAGAACATTTTTCTGTTATGGGATAAGTACCTTTATCCAATCTCGTATACCTATATGCCCCTTGAAGATGAACGGGAACAGGATAATGGATTCCACAAAAAATATTCTTTTCCTTGAGTGCAGTAATAAGAGCATCTCTTTTTTGTGTTCTAATCGCGTAAATATGATAGATATGTTTATTGTATTCGGCTACTTTTGGAATACAAAGATCGCCTACCTCTTTCAGCAACGAATCATACATATTTGCATTCTTTCTTCGTTTCCCATTCCACTCCTCGAGATGCTTCAGTTTCACACTCAAAACAGCGGCCTGAATTCCGTCCATTCTGGCATTCCAGCCGATGACATCATGGTAATACTTCTTGCTCTGGCCGTGATCTCGAAGCATTTTGATTTTATGCGTCAGATCTTTGTTATTTGTGGTGACTGCTCCCGCCTCACCGTACGCACCGAGGTTTTTCCCGGGGTAAAAGCTGAAACAGCCCGCTTCACCTACCGACCCCGCCCGTTTTCCCTTGTGCTCGGCGCCATGAGCCTGACAGGCATCCTCTATGACATACAGTCCATGTCTGTTCGCGATCTCCATAATGGGGTCCATGTCTGCCATATGACCGAACAGGTGCACCGGGATAATCGCTTTCGTTCTGGGTGTTATCGCATTTTCAATTAGGTCGGGGTTCATTGTGTAGTAGTTTTCATCTATATCAACAAACACCGGTGTGGCTCCGGCAAAACTTATTGCCTCCACCGTTGCAATAAAGGTATTAGGCACGGTAATTACCTCATCCCCCCTGCCTATACCGAGTGAAAGAAGTGTTAGCCAGAGGGCCTCGGTGCCGCTTCCAACCCCTATTGCATAGTCGGTCCCGCAGAACTCGGCGTATTCTTTTTCGAATTTCTCCACAAAGGGGCCGCCCGCAAAGGCACAGGAATCGATAACCTCCTGTATTGAAGTGTTGATCTCTTCTTTGATTGTCTCGTACTGTGCTTTCAGGTCTAAAAATGGCACTTTCATTATGTTCATTCCCTTTAATCTGTTTGATTAGCGATTGACATGAGTGTTTGCCCGGAGGGTTTTTATTAGAGGGTTACGGCTCCGCTACTTTTCTGAGTACTCTTGCGGGGTTGCCTGCGACGATTGTTTCGGGGGGGACATCCTTTGTTACAACACTTCCTGCACCGATTATTGCCTTTTCTCCGACGGTGATGCCGCATAACAGGGTTGCGCTCGACCCGATGGATGCGCCTTTTTTAACGAACGTCGTGATGCATTGCCAGTCTTCATCGTTTTGCATTTTACCGTCTTCGTTCGTAGCGCGGGGATACACATCGTTTATAAAGGTCACGTTGTGGCCTACAAATACGTTGTCCTCTATTGTTACACCTTCGCAGATAAATGTATGGCTCTGAATTTTGCAGTTTCTGCCGATTTTTACCCCTTTTTGTATCTCGACAAAATGGCCGATCTTAGTATTGTCTCCGACCTCGCACCCGTAAAGATTTACGAAATCGTAAATCTTGACATCTTTTCCAAGTCTGACGTCATCGGCTATTTTTTTTAGTGCTCCTTCCATGCTTCCTCCGGTTTTTTTCGTGCATGCATCAACCAAGTTCCGCTATTTCAACGCGCGATCCCCCGTTATGAAGCGACTTCGAAGAAGCCTCGAGGATCTGCACAACTTGAAGGCCGTCGATACCGCTTGATTGGGGAGTATCTCCTGTTCTGATACAATCAAGGAAGTGATGGGTTTCAAGTTTAAGCGGCTCTTCGTGTTTTATATAGGGTGAGTATATATCGCCGTAGTGGTAGGAGTATTGGAACTCAGCAAAGG